>Ga0193727_1001016_pt1 | contig 11491 bp, 14 predicted proteins | sample H2c2metaG_FD_143051 | JGI IMG/M metagenome (GOLD analysis project Ga0193727, IMG submission 143051) | Soil microbial communities from a riparian zone of the East river system, Colorado, United States - H2c2 | ecosystem: Environmental > Terrestrial > Soil > Riparian zone | place: USA: East River...
CAGCTTGAGAAGATTTGCAAGTCGTCCATCGCGGACAAACTTGTCGATGGCCCAGAAGCAAATCGCGCCGACGACGCAAATAATCAGAATACCGATCAGAAGTGAAATCATAGCCATCCCCTTTTTGCCCGGGCCTGAGCCCCGCCAAGCTAACGTAACGGTCTCGAAGTGTAAAATAATGAGCTGGCCTCGGAACGGTCATCAGCCTCGACAGTTCACTGGATGTCGCGACCGTCGCGACATCCAAGCCCCGACGGCCTCAGTTTGCCCCCCGCGCTGGGGCCGTCACTTCGCTGTGCCGATCTCGCTTGCCGATTCGGCTGCTGGGCATGTGCAATCCTGATGTGTTTCAAACAAAGGTGGACGACCGATATTGTTCCATGGCTGATGCGCGACACCGGATGCACACGGGCTCAAGCCGGCATTTCACGCACGTTTGAATTGGTCATTCGAAACCGCGCCAAATCCAGATTCGGGAGACATGATTTTGAGGCGGATAGAAGTATTCCGCGCCGTGGCTGCGAGCTGAATCCGGCCTTTCGTAAACCCAAAGCCTTGCGTTTCTTCCGCGCGATGGAAGGTGCGCAAGGGCAGGCGGTGCCCAAGGTCCGCAGGGTCTTCAAGGCGCTCCCGGCAGACAGGGCGTGTAACGCGCCACCATGAGCGAACGGCGAGCGTGAAGCCGGACCTCAAACTGGGCATGCATGCAGGCGACCGTTATCGGACGGTTTCGGAAGCCAGCATTCTCGACATGTGCCATCTCGCAGGCTGGGCCTGCGAGAGCGGCGAGGGATCGCCGGGAAGAGCGCGGACGCGCGAGGCGTTGGAGCACTGGATCGCATTGGGCTTGGGGCCCCGGCGAGGCGCCGCCGGCGAACGGTCCGATTCGGGTGAAGTGGGGGCCACCGGGCAGAACCCCCGACGGAGGGGGGCTGGTTCCTCGTCGGGGTGTTCCGCGCGCTCGACACCGCCAAGCGCAGACAGGTTCAAGCCACGCGGTCGAGAATCGTTCCCGGAACCTTTGTTGGGCGGGCGGCCTAATCCCAAATGACAACCTCGCAAGTCACCTGCGCGTGCGGCGCGCTTTACGAGCGGACCGAGTTCCATTCGGCCCCGCGCGAGGCGGACAGTTTTGTCTGCCCGTCCTGCGGGCACACCCTGGAGACATTCAGCGGCGTTGAGGCTCCACGGTACCGGCTGATATCCGCTCCTTTACGGAAGCCGGAGAAACCTTCTGATTAGGAGCCTTTTTTCACCCTGCGCGCGGCCCTCGGCATCAGAGGTGAGGCACCCAAGAAACGGCCCACGCGCGAGCGTGGGCCGAGCTGAGGCCGTCTTAAGTAAGGTCATCAGTACCGGCGCAACCAAGCGCCGTGGATGGCGCTATTGGCCGGGCGGAGTGTAGGCGCCAGCAACCCGGGCGGCCTTTTCCGCGATACCTTTGAATTCGCTCGGCGTCCAAGCGCGAACGGTTTCGATTTTGGACAGCGCGCCAGTTGCTGCAACAGCCATGCCTATGGCGACTGCATCCGATCCATCAGCGAGCTCGGAAACGAGCACAACGTCGTTTGAGCCCGTTGTATTGTATAGCGCGACGAGTTTACCGCCGGCTTTTTCGATCAATGCCTTAACCGCTGCAGATCGATCCGACGGTTTATTGACGAGTCCCTTCACGCCGGAATGGGAATACGATGCATACGTGATGAACAAGGGCATACTTCTCCTCCCCGTTTTGAGCGTGCATTCTGGACGCGGAATTTTCCGCGGCCTGATCGTAGGTATAGCACTTTGCGGGGCGATAAAGCGGCTTCGTCGACAATCTTCCCAAAGCGGAAACTGCCTCTGCAGGACGGCTGGCGACTGAGGACGTTCTAAACTTTGCTGAGCGTCACCGGATCAGCATCGATTGGCTGATAGCAGGCGATCTTAAGGGGCTGCTCAGGACGGTGCGCTCCAGAGCGGCGGCCTAACCGGACGCGACGGAGGGTTTCTAGCCCGCCGGTTCACGACCGGCGGGCTTTTCATTTCACAACGAGCGATAAGGCCGATTTTTTTGATCGCGCGGGTGCGTTGCGGGCGGCCGCCTCAGCTATTCTAACCCGCTCTCGCAGGTCCTGTAGTTCGCGATATTCTATCGCAAGCGAGCAAACCAACTTGGTCGGTGCACTTTGGTTCGTTCGATAATTGGTGCTGGCGTAAGATGAATATCTAATCATGAGACCGCTACCCTGTTTCAAGCAAGACCGTCGGCCGGAAAATGCTCTGACCGACGGCTTTGCGACCGTGGGTCAGGGAAATATCCGGTGCGAGACGCTATCTTTTCCGTCGGTGCTCGCAACGAGAGTCGAGTGTTAAGCTTGATGTCCGCGCTGCCGGTTAATGCCGGCACTCCGGCGTCCCCAATGCGTATGCTTTCGCGGTGCAGCGAACACCCGCTCGACGTGCCGATTGATGGCCGTCATCACGCCGACGCGCGCGTGCATTACGAAGTCGCGGCCTTCGGCGGCGCCGATCGGGCAACCGATCGCTGTCTGCCATTCCTCGATATCCTGCCCAGCCTTCGGCAGGGTTGTGATGTAGTCGCCGCCACCGCGCAGAGTCACCCGCTTGCGCCGACCCGGCGGCAGTATAGGATCATCAAGGGGCGGTCCCAGGTGGCAGCGGGCTTAGATCGTGCGATCAGCTATCTGCCTTCAGGGATGTGCTGCGTGCTCAATTGGCGTTCTTTTCCGCCGCTTCGATTGCCGCACTCTCCGAGCGGATTGTTGTGCTTTCCTGAGCCGCTCACGGAGTTCGTTCAATTCGGAGATCTGAATAAGGAGATTGGTCGAATTATCGGTGAAAATTGAAAGGTTCTCATGAAAAGAGCGCATTTTATATACTCGCTGACTGACGTTGACTCTCCCTTGGCAGGACCGTGTCGTCCTGGGCATGGGTCACCGTGAGCACCCTAACGTGCACATGTTACCTTTGAAACACAGTAAAAATACTGGTGTTCCTTCAGCGGAACACCGTGATCCGGAAGCGTTCCTATTTTTCATCATCGGCGCGTTCTACTCACGATAGCGGAGTCCATGGTTAGAAACCGTCATGAAGCAAAGCGACCTTGATTCAATGTCTATCGACGAGCTGTTGATGCTCCACGAACGAATCACTGCGACGCTTGCCGCAAAGATCACTGCCGAGAAGGAAGCGCTTATAGATCGGCTGAAGCAGGACGACATGAGCGTACACTAGAGCATGATGCATTGGAGTTGGATCGATTCGCCGTGAGCGCGAAGCACTAACGATCTCGTGTCCCGGACGCAGCGCAGCGCCTCATAAGCGCGTTCACGCGCGTCTTCGACACGCTCGTAAGCGCGTTCACGCGCGTCTTCGACGCGCTATGGGGCGGTAACCGCGGAGCCCAGACACAAAATCGCGAAAACAACCCCATGCAAAGTAGAATCGGCCCCCGCTCGCAGCGCTCGTGCGGCTTGCGTCCGGGGCACGAGAAGAAAATGGTCCGTCGTCACGGCCCCATCACCGGTAGATGCCAAGGGCGCCGCGGTGACGCAATATCATGCCGCGCCCGAGTACCGACCCACTGGTCAATATTGCACAGTCACGAAATTTCACGAATTCGGGACTCTGCCCGATACATAGGATGGACCGGAACCAATTGCCGTCTAGGCAACTTGTCGATGTGCTGCCGGATGTCATTGCCCAAGACGTCCGATGAATGACGGCCTCAGCATGTACCCCGCGCTGGGGCCGTTTCTTTGGGACCGGGATTACTTCTAATCACGCTCTTTTACCAAGGGCTTCTCGTGCAAAACTGCACTCAACAGCGAATTGTGAACCTCGATGTGTCCATTGTAATCGATGAGGCCAAGCTTGCGAAACTTGTTCATGAAATGGCTGACGCGGGATCGGGTAGTGCCGACCATCTCCGCCAATGTTTCCTGACTAATATTCGGACTGATCAGCTGCGGGCTGCCTGCCTTCCCGAAATTCGCGAGTAGCAACAGCATGCGCGCAAGCCGCCTCTCGCTCGAATTGAATAGTTGATCAATCAGGTCCTCCTCAATCCGGCTGTTGCGGGTCAGGAGATACGCCATGAACATCTCTGAAAATTTCGGCTCGTCATGTAGGGCGGCCAACATCGCTTCTTTGGTAATAGAAGTGATCACGCTGTCGTCCATCGCCGTCGTCGTCGAGATGCGTAGCTTGTGGCCATTCATGCAGCCCTCACCAAAGAACTGTCCGGGTCCCAATATCCCGACCACCGCCTCCTTGCCCTGCTCGGACTGGACAGTCACCTTGACCTTGCCCTTTTGAATGTAAAACACCGTGTCGGCGACATCGCCTTGCTCGAACACGTGCTGATTTTTATGGAATTCCAATACCTGCTTTCCCGCGCCCACTTTGGCGAGAAAGTTTTTAGGGTCAAACATGTCCTTGTCTGGCTTCTCCACGGGAGCCCTCCTTTGGCTCGACGAACGTCATCTCACCTCATCGGCGCGAGCATGCAACATTTTCGTCTGTTGCTCGATTGAGGCTCCCCGCCTTTTCACACGACACCGGGCATCTTTGCCAAAAAAGTGGCGTGTGTGACCGACACGGTCGTTCCCTCTGGGCCAGCCAAGATTTCAACCTTGGCACCGAGCTGTTGCGCGAGCGCCTTGACGATGCCCGTGCCGAGCCCCGTTTTTGGTTGAGCAAAGACGCCGTCCGGCTTGCCAACCCCATTGTCAGCGATCGAAAGCTTCCAATCTGTTCCGGAAACATCATACGAAACGGTGATCTGCCCATCTTTTGTATTTTCGCTAAATGCGTGCTTTAGAGAATTTATTACAAGTTCTGTGGCGATCAATCCGAGGCTCTCGGCCTGACGGGAAGTCGCACTGCCGCCTTCACCAGACACTTTCAGCGAAATTGGCCGGCTCTCGCCGATCATCGAGGTCGCGAGGGTTTCGCACAGCCTTGAGAGATAAGGCCCCATTTCGATGGACCCGCTGGCCGCAGATGCATGAAGGTGTTGCTGTACGGACGCAACCGACATGACCCGTTTGTGAGCGTCTTGCAGATGAACGCGCGTCTCTTCCGAATCCACCGTCTTCGCTTTCAACAAGATTATGCTTGCAATAATTTGGAGGCTATTAGCGACACGGTGTTGAATTTCCTCAAGCAATACGTCCTTCTGTCGCAGTAGGTCGTCCTTTTCGCGCTCCAAGACGCGCTGCCGGGTGACATCCTCTATGCCAAGCAGAATAGTCGTGTGGGAGCCTTTCTCGTAGAACACCTTGCGGGCGTTCAAGCACATCGTGCGTGGTCCGACGTTAGGAAACTCATATTCGACCTCATAGTCCTCCATCACGCCGTGCTCGGGTACGATCTTTTCCAGGAGCAAGCGAAGCTTCGGAATGTCCCAGTGACCATCGCCCAGTTCGTAAAGCAGCCTGCCTTCGGTCTCTTCGGGTCCAACCTTGAATGTCCGATAGAAAGAGCGGCTCGCGGTGATCACGCGGAGGTCTTGGTCGAGTACCAAAATCGGTTCACGAACCGTATCTATGATCGCCTGCGCAAACGCGCGCGCTTCTTCGATCTCGGTTAACTGATTTTCGGCCAAGTTGGCCTCCAAGCAATCCCCGGAGGAGCCCGCCATCAGCCCCGCGGTTTACCGATGGTGCGCCTGTTGGGATGTGCTGTCGGTAATGTACATTACCGATCCGGCGGAGAGCCGACTTTATTACGCGTATGTTTTGGGAAGGTGAAAAGCGACGCGCGTTTTGACCAACTGATAACATTCACAAGATTCTTCGGCGAGGCCCTGCCGATCAAGTATCGTGACCTGCCGGAGGCCGCGCTCAATCAGACCTGCACGTTCCAACCCACGGGCAGCATTCGTGATGGTTGGCCTCTGGACACCCAGCATTTCGGCGAGAAGGCTCTGGGTGATCGGCAGTGCGTCCCCGTCACTGCGGTCACGCATCATGAGCAGCCAACGCGCCAGTCGCTGCTTGAGGCTGTGCGCACCGTTGCACGCCACCGACACCAGGACCTGCTCCAGAAAGGCATGAACGTAAGCGGACATAAGATTTCGGAAGGACGGCATTGACTCCATCGCCCGTGCGAAGGTCGCGCGCGACATCTTGGCTGCACTCCCCGGGATTTGGACCAAAAGCCTGACAGAGGAAGTCTTGGCGCCGAAGAAGGCTTGCATACCCGTGCAACCCTCTCGACCGATCGTTGCCATCTCAATGACGCTGCCGTTCGCATAAACAGCGACCACCGAGACGACACCGCTATCGGGGAAGAAGACGTGGTCGAGCGAACTATCAGCGTCCATGAGAACCTGCTCGCGTTGGCAGCGAATGTGTTCAAGCTCTGGCATGAGTCGCTTGAGATCGCGAGATGGAAGGGCAAGCAAAAGCCGGTTGCGGGGCCAATTTGAGCTATTCATACCCCGTAAACTCCGCCAACTCGCTTTGGTTGCAAGACGACGCGCGTTGTCCGTCATACGTCCGGTTTGCGGGTAATCTCGGACATGGCTGGCCTCTTTGATCCGGCCCCATTGTCGGTTTTTTCTGAGCATTTGAGCATTGGCTAAGCCTCGCCGTGGCGTCCTATAAATGGAGCCACACAACCCCAACGCGAGCGAAGGCGAAGCCAGCGAAGTTCTTCAAATCCGACGCCGAAAAGAATTTCCAGCGCGATATCGATGCGGCCGAACCGGTTGCAGCTCCCTGACTGCTCGGCTCGCGGTGGCTGAGCTAGAAGTCTCCGAGCGAAGGGAAGACGCGAAGCGGCTGGCTGTGGAGGGTGCTGATCACGGAGTGCTCGACAAGGCCGAGGCGAAGCTGAGAGCCGCCCAGGACCGCGTTGCCACCTTATCCTCCGCCTTGGCCGAGACCAAGCAGAAGATCACGGTGCTCGAAGCGGAGCAGGCCGCAGCCGCAGACAAGAAGCTACGATCCGAGACCGTTGCAGAGATCGACAAGGCAGGTTCAGGAAGCGTGGCCTTGGCGCGACCGGAGGTCACCTCGGCGCTCAAGTATCGCAACACTTCCAGAACGATCGGAATGGTCAACGGGACCTGGTCCCTGGCGGAGGCCGCGAACGCGTGCATCCCGGAGCAGTCTGGCGCGACCTCGGAGATGCGGGCGGAGATGGTGGCCAGCTGAGCGGCTGCGAAGACGAAGTCATCCGCTGCCCCGGTCAGGGCCGAGATCGGCAAGACCCTTACTCTGTGTTGCATGAATCTTTTGATCTAGCAGAATAAGAAGCACGAGGTTCGCAAGCCCTTTGCTCTCGCGAAGCGACCGGAGATATATCGCGATCAATATTACGACGACCACAACTAGAGCGCCGATAATCCACCATTCCATTTTGGCCCCCGGCGTGTGTCTATTCGTCGTAGTCTATGCGCATCGAAACCCTATCTGCCGCCAGCATCTTATCGGACCGCTGTCTGGAGTGGCAGGAAGTGCCCGCTGGCGGCCCTTCTGGGCTTTGAGACTGCTTCCCAGCCCCTAGCTAGGCCCTGACACTGTTCTCCCACGTTCCTAACCATTGGAGTTTAGCAGGCGGGTAGAGTTGCCGACCCAGCGTTGGGGAACACTGAGGCCGTAGGGGCGATGCTTGTGTCTTGCGACAGGCACCATAGGCGGCCCGTTCACCTTCGTTAAACTTTTCCGATGTGAGCAATATTGACCACTAGCTCCGGAACCGGACGTGGGAGAATGCCCAATCACCGCATCCGTATCGGCATCCATCGGTGACAGAGAGTGCTGCACGCTCCCGCCTGATCCATCAGGAGAGCCAGCCATGTTGCGCATCCAACTCAACCAACCCAAACCCACGTTAGAGCAACGCTTGGCGCAGGAAGCGCTGCGCATCCAAGAGCAAGTCAAATCCCTGCCCCACGGCAAGGAGCGTGAACTTCTGGTTCGCAAGGCCCGGCAGTTAGAGACAGCTTCGCACGTCAACGAATGGATCTTGTCTCCCGGACTTAAGCCACCGAGGTAGAATCGAGGGGGCATGCCCCAGGCAATTCAATCGACGCCAGATCACCGAATTTGCGGCACGGCAGAGCTGACCAAGGTGCGGCGAAGCACCTTGCTCCACGCCCGCTCGTTTCCGCCCGGACCCGAACGCAATTACCATCGCCAGATTGCCTCCTCGCTGCGATCGCTGTTCAGGAACGAGGCTTGGCTGGAGGCCCACGCAGATCGAGTTCGGAATCGTCGCACTAGCTAACGAGTAAGACGGCGAGCGAGTGGCCTGTTTTGAAAATGCTAGTGGGTGCGGGCCCCGGCGGAACCCTTAGCGTTCGTGCCCGTTGCACCTCTAGATTGATCCTAGTCCAAGGAGGACTCCCACATGATGAAGATCACTCTTGCCGCCGTGGCGGCAGCCGCAGCGATGCTGATGCTGACGACTGCCCCCCTCGCCACTCCGGCCAACGCCCAAGGCGTCAAGATGGCCCAAGTCGATGTTCAGATCGGACGGGACCGAGGCGACCGCTACGATAGGGACCGTCGCGGGCGGTACGACTCCGACACCACAGTTGGCGTCAGCCCGGGTGGTGTCACCGTCGGCCCACGACAGCGCTGCCGCATGGTGACCACCACGGTTGAAGGGGACGACGGCCGCAGGATCACGCGCCAGGAGCGTCGCTGCGACGACTAAACGGCGAGCAACAAAGAAATAATTGTTTAGAGACGGCCATGAATGGCAGCTGCATGAATGGCAGCTGGAAGTCGCGGACGAGGCGGGCACCATCCGCCAACTTTTCCGGCTGACCGCAGAGACCTTCGATCCGTAGGGTCGCCTCACTCACCCTTGATACCTCTCCGGACCCCGGCCTCATGGCTTGAACCGACCTGGTATGAGCTCATATTTGAAGGATGATCGTCCTCGAGCGTTGGGTTGAAAATCTTCGGTGTCCTAATTGCGGAAAAACCGGCGCCGCCCGGCTTTCGCAGGCGGACGGATGGAACGCACATGCGGATAGCGTTTCGGAAGGCTTTAAGGTTGTTGGCTGCAACTTTTACTGCTCTTCATGCGACAAACCAGCGGACCCATAGAGATGGCCAAGGGCTATCGAACACACCTGCTCGAAGTGAAAGTAATCCCTCTAAAACCAGAGAAATGGGAGTGGCAAGTTTGCGACCGCGATACGCCCATCGTTATGGGTTATGAGACCACGCGTGAAACAGCCCAGGTGAAAGGTGATAGCGCCCTGTTCCTTCTGCTCTCTCTTTAGACCGCCTGTTGCCGCGCCTGGCCGGGCTCGCCTATGGGCCTTCCCTCCCTGAACCCTGACCTGCTCCCCCGCGTCTCGCCTGGCCCGCTTTCAAATTTGGACGGAACGATTCATGGGCAGGCGGCTTGGATTCCTGCGCTTGGCGGTGTCGAGCGCAAGGAACACCCGGCTGGAACACGCCCCTCCATCGGGAGTTCTAATAAGCGGCCTCAGCTCCCCAGCTGGGGCCGTTTCTTTTGAGTCACGACCTCTTCGATGCTCTAGGCTGTCAGTTCAGGCGGCGGGGCGCCTGGCCGAAGGGACAGGATCGTAGACTTTTCATAGCCGCAGTCCGCGCATTTGAGCGAGTGAATGGCCGCGTCGCGGTCGGTGGGGTGAAGATCGATCACAGCGCGTCTGATTGTTTTGCCGCATCTTGGGCATGCGTTATCGACATGAAGAGTTAAAGGTATGGATTTCCCTTTCGCTCTAGGCGAATGGAGGACACTGAAAGGGCTCCGCTAAGATTGTGATGTTGCGACGACGCTCGGACACCTTGCGATGGCGTCTCAGTCGAACTGCGAATCACAACTTTGCCGTGCAAATTTGTCGAGATCGCTGGTCAGGTTATCCACAGATTATCCACGCCCTCCGGGGCTGCACGCGCGCAGTCTGGGACCCGCGCGGGGGTTGTATCTTGGGGTCCTGCTCCTTGTCCTGGACCGCGTTCTGGCGTGGCAGAAAGGCCTCGTTGGCGTGTTTTAGGGGCAGGGGCCTACTTCTCTCTACACCCTCCCTGAGCCAAAGCCCTCTTTTGCGGCCTCCTGCGGCCTTCGCCCCTATTGTTAACCCAGTCGTTAACCCTGAGGCAAAAATAGAGATTTTTTACTCCGGGTTTCATATCTAAGTAATTGATATTGCTGGCGATCCCAGCAGGATTCGAACCTGCAACCCACGGAGTAGAAATCCGTTACTCTATCCAGTTGAGCTATGGGACCGTAACTTCAGGAAACTTGGCCTTCATAGCATTGCCAATATGAAAAATCCGCTTTCCGGCCAAGCCCCGTCCGAACCCTTTTTGGCGATCCGACGACAAAGCTTAAGCGGTGGACCGTTGCCTTCGGCCCGCCTGTCACGCAATGCTCCGCCGCCGTTGGCTGCCGGCGCAGCAGGCTCTTCGGCCAAGCTCTTTGGCAATGTCGCATACAACTTTTTCGTTACTCCGTTTCCGTTCCAACGCCACGAGTCCGTCACCTTTTCGCGCATTTCTGTTTGGACGCGGGCGCTTGTCCGCAGGGAGCTCCATCATGATCGGTTTGGTTCGTGCCGCAACGCTTTGCGCAACGCTGGCGCTTGGCCTCGTCACGGCACAGGCGGCGGATAAGGCCTTCAAGCGCGACGATCTGGCCGATTCGGCGATCAAGCTGGAAGCCCAGATCAAGAGTGAAGCCGGATCGGTCGCCAGGTCGGGGGCTAGCTTGCGAACCGACGCCGATGCAGCCTTCAAACGCAGCGATTTCCGCAACGGCCTGCAAGTCCTGGGGCAGATCGCCGCCACGGCACCCGACGACAGCGCCAACTGGCTGCGGCTGGCCCGCACCATTTTCCAGATTCGGCCCGCCAACAGCAGCGAGCAAACCTTTCTGCTCGAGCGCGCCTCGACGGCCGCCTACATCGCCTATCAGCGCGCCGGCAACGCCGGCGAGGAGGCCGACGCGCTTGCCGTGCTCGGCCGCGCAATGTCCGAGCGCAAGCTGTGGCGCCCGGCGCTCGATGCGTTTCGGCTCTCGCTCGACCTGCGCGAAGTCGCCGACGTGCGCGGGCAATATGAAAAGATGCGCGACCAGTATGGCTTCCGGCTGCTGGACTATACCGTCGATTCCGACGCCGCATCGCCGCGCGCCTGTTTCCAGTTCTCCGAGGACCTTGCCAAGCGCACCGACTTCGCGCCGTTCCTGGCGCTGGCGGGCAACGACAAGCCGGCGCTGTCGTCGGAAGGCAAGCAGCTGTGCGTCGATGGCCTCAAGCACGGCGAGCGCTACAACATCAATCTGCGTGCCGGGCTGCCGTCCACCGTCAAGGAAAGCCTGCCGAAATCGGCTGAATTCAATATCTATGTGCGCGACCGCAAGCCGTTCGTGCGCTTCACTGGGCGGGCCTATGTGCTGCCGCGCACCGGCCAGCGCGGCATTCCCTTGGTCAGCGTCAACACCCCCGCGGTATCGGTCAATGTGTTTCGGATCGGCGACCGTAATCTCGTCA
>Ga0193727_1001017_pt1 | contig 11487 bp, 11 predicted proteins | sample H2c2metaG_FD_143051 | JGI IMG/M metagenome (GOLD analysis project Ga0193727, IMG submission 143051) | Soil microbial communities from a riparian zone of the East river system, Colorado, United States - H2c2 | ecosystem: Environmental > Terrestrial > Soil > Riparian zone | place: USA: East River...
GTGCTCGACAAGTTTTTGCGACGCCATTGCGAGATAATGGATGCCCTTGCGCAAATCCGCTGTCCCTGCAAAGAGAATCCGGCCACGCACTGGTTCGTTGCGCACAGAAAACAATTCCGGATTTACTCCGTAAGGCACGATCGCCGTGTGTTCGCTTGGGAATCCAAAGTTGCAAACCAGATCATCGCGCACCCATTTCGAGGGGCAGATCGCAGAATCCGCGTCCGCGCGTGGGCCGCCCGAGGATTCAAACCCGCGGCAGACGGAGGCGTAGTCAGCTACGTTTTCTTCCCAGCCGGGGAACTTCTTTCTCTCCTCCGTCAGTATGCGCTCAGTGCTCAACGGGATATAAATCTCGGACACAGTGACAAGGCTGCGCCGTTTCCCTTCCGCAAACAGTGGACCGCATTCCCCCAGCATCGAGTACATATGGGTGGCACTGCCAAAGCCACGCCGTGCCATCGCTCTGCCGAGCGCATCGGAAAAGCGGACCCCCTCACGACACTCCGCAGCCGGATCGCGCGCGATTATTACTCGGCGAAACACATGAGGCAGGGTGATCCCGGGAAACGTCGTTGTCTTTGCACGAATGTTGAACGGCAAACGCCGTGCGGCCAACCGGCGCGCGGATTTGCCGACAAGGGGCAACACGCCGGCGGCAGAAAAGACGGCGCCAAGACCAATGTCGCCGGTGATGTCAGTGTAGAAGCGGTCAAGCATTCCAGCTTTTTCCAGAATGGCCGGCACCGCGTAACCGCGCCGCGCGCCAACCTGAGCGACGATGAATTTCACAAGGTAAAATGCTGAAAGACTGAAAAGCTGCGAATCTGAAATATGTTTATCAGTTTAGGTCACCAGTTGCTTCGCCCAGCCACCTGGGTCGCCGCGCTTGCGCGTGAAGCCTTGCGGGCGCGATGCAAAGCCACTTCATTCTGTTAGCAACCAGACCAAATTGTCATTCTGAGCGAAAGCGAAGCTGCAACGCAGCGGACGAAGTCCGCGAGGCCAGGCTTTCAATCTCGGATCAATTTTTCGACCGATCCCGCTCAACGGAATGAACCAGAGATGTTTCGCTTCGCTCAACATGACAGCGCAACGATGAAATGAGTTTCTACGGCAGTTGCAGCCAGCGTTTGTAACCTCTCCATGAAACAGGCCTGCGCTTTCGAACAAAATACGGAATTCCAGCCAGCGCCTGCCACCACCAGCTGGGTTCCCGAACGACCCACGACCAGCCGCGTTTGCAGGCATAACGAAACTGCGCGAAAACTCGCCAGGCAGCGATTCCGGCTGCGAACGGAAAAGGACATCGCATCACCGTGCTCCAGAATTCGTTGCGGGCATGACGATGATGAACGCGCATCTCATCCCGTGCCTGGCCGGAGTAATGGTGACGAATGGTGATAACCGGAGAGAAGACCACATCGTAACCGGCCGCTACACATTGCAGAGCGTAATCGGGTTCTTCATACATGTGGAAAAACCGTGACTCAAACCCAGGTAGTTGAAGATAAGTGGATCGGCGCAGCACCGCGCCTGAGTTAGCAAACGAACGCGTCAGACGTTCTGCGCCAAAGTTTGTTTGCGCGAGTGTTTCGGGATACTCATCGGTGTGCTGGGGAAAATGGAGCACCGCCAGTTTGAGCCGCTGTTCGAAGAACGGCACGATACGCGTTATGCAGTCCAACTGCTCCGGATAACTGTCGTCATCGAGAGCCAGGACCAAATCACCTCGCGCCTCGCGCAGCATCCGATCACGCGAAGCCACCGAACCGAGGCCAATCTGATTCACGAACAGTCGTGCTGCAGGCAACTCCGCTTTCACTGCCGCAACGATTTCCTCTGTGCAGCCGTCCGTCGTGATCAGCACCTCCAGTGGCGGCGGATTTAATTGCTGCAAAGCACGCCAGGTCCGGCGTAACTCCGCCAAGCGGTTTTTCGTGGCAATGACCACGGACACGGTCATTTTAGAAGGCAAAAGAAATCCGTCTCCATCGCCTTCACTTGGTAGCCTGCATTCTGCATCATGCTTCGGGAAGCGTCTTGGTCTTCTTTGTTAAGATGTTTCCGTTCAAAAAGAACGATTCTTGGACGAAGGAGATTAAAATCAAACTGTTTCTACCTCCTTCGCAATCAAAATTGATCACGTCGCATTTGCCGATGGTCGTCTGGAGTTGATCTATGGCTGCTTCGAGACTATGCAGAGCTTCGTGAAAAAGGCTGCCTTCCTCGCTGCCGCAACTGTTCTCGCATGGGTGCCATCACTCCGGCCATATACACCACATAGTGACGACTTGGAGTTCCTTTTTGGAATAGGCAATTACTTTGGTCGGTGGGGGGCATGGCGCATTGTTGGGCATCTACCTGCTATGTACACGAATCACTACCCATTCGCAGTTCTGGGCCTGCTAGGTCACGTCGCGGCCGTGCTTGTCATTTATTATGCGCTTAGTGAGTTCGTCGGGAACGACCGCGCGCTATTCGCTGGTACGGTACTTGGAACGTTTCCGTTCGGTGATGAGGCTATTCTGTGGAGCGCCGCCTTTAGTTTTGTACTGTGCACTGCCTTTTTCTGGGCTGCAATCCTAACACGCACTCAGTTTTGGGTGTGCTTATTATTCTCCTTGCTTTGTGCCCTTTCTAATGACGCATTGCTAATCTCACTGTTTCTAAGCGGACTCCTCTTCAGAACCATTGCACCGCCACTTGCTTCCGTTTTGTACTATGCGGCCTGGAAACTGACAGCCACGGAAGTGTGGAAGCCCATAACACACTTGAACCCACGGTCGCTCGTTTCCGTATGGGCGTATCAGTATTACCCGGCGTGGAGAGTGGTTCAATCCTGGGGCAGCCTTTGGCCCATTATGTTGGTGTTGCTTGGTTTCCTGGCAGTGCTCCTATATCGCTCGCCGCGCACCGAACCCGATTGGAGACTGGCGGTACAGGCGCTGATCCTCATGATGGGAGCATCACTCGCATACGTGATCGCGGGCGGCTTCTCGCTCGAACCCAGGAAGGAATATCCCTTGCTGCCGCTCCTCCTCTTCTTCATTTGTTCGCTTATGCCGGTGAAGCCATCCCGCTGGGCCGTGGCTGTTCTTAGCGTGATCGGTCTCGTTTCGACCTGGTTGTTGATCTGGACGCGCGACTTGTCGGCGCTGGACAAAATGGGCGTGGGGTAGCAGCAGTTTCTTCCGACCGATGAGATATCCACTGCCAACTCAAACCATCGAAACGTTAACGCTGAGCGAAGTGTTGGACCAATATGACATTTCTCCTGTCGACTTACTCAAGGTTGACATCGAAGGTTCGGCATGTCCTCCGAGGACAGTTCTGAAACGCGCAAGGCGATCAGATCGTATTCTCTCTCTAAATCATCCACAACAAGGCAAATAGGAACCTCTGGGCAGTAATGCCTCATGCTCGCAAGCTGAACCATAAACTTGTCGCCGGCGGCAACCGGTCACAAAACCAAACGGGGCCTGCACGTTCACATTGTCAGGGCTGGTTGTTTCCGCTCCGCGTCCATGCGCGATGAAACACACTCTCGATAGAGCTGCGCGAATGCGTTGGCGAACGAGCTCGCTGCGTTGCGAGTGTGCGCCGTCTCACGGGCAAGAGCTCCAAGCCTGTCGCGTAGCTCCGGCGAACTTCGCAATTTCATGATCGCTTCGGTCAACGCCGCGCCATCTCCTGGCTCACACAGGATGGCGCCCTGCCCATCAGGCGCTGCTTCAGGAATGCCGCCCACTCGAAGCGCTACGACTGGGGTTCCGCAAGCCATCGCTTCCACCAGTGTGAGTCCGTAGGTCTCCATCAACGAAGCGCTGACAAAAACATCAGCAGCCGCAAACAGCTGTGCCAGGTCACGTCGATCGCGAATGCCCCCTGTAAACCGCACGTTCAAATGGTCCGGAACCGGGACGCTGCCTTCGCCGAATGCCAGAACGATTACGTCCCGGCGACCTGGCAAATGCGACAGTTGCTTGAGCAGCCACGGCACATTTTTGTTTGCATCCGTCAGCGACGCGCCGCCTGTAATGATGACAAATGCGTTCTGCGGCAAGCCCAGCTGCTTTCGGCACCGGTCTCTGTCCTGCGGTTTAAAAACCGTTGTGTCGATCCCAGGAGGAATTACTCGCACTCCACCCGAGGCCTTGACAATTGGACTTCGCCCAGCCAATTCCGCCAGCCAGAAGCTATTCGCAACAAACTGGGCACGACAGTTCCGATACGCCTGTAACTTGCGCCTGTGTTCGTCCCTGGCTAGAACCCAATTGAAAGGCGACTTCAAAATCGGGCAGGGAGTGCAGGTCTCACTGTAGAGATTGCACCCACGATAGAGAAAGCAGCCTCCCGTAAAATGCCACATATCGTGCAGACTAACCACGACCCCGATCTCTCTTGGCAGCGTCTCTAACCAACTTGGAACGTCGAACCAGTCGGCCACGGTGTGGAGGTGCACCAGGTCAATTTCTTCCAGCATCTCAGGCCCTGGCGGAGACAACAGTCGCCGCGTTCCGTGCCACGGTTCAGTGGAATATGAGACATACAACCGACGAATGACGCGATCTAAGAAAACCCTGCCGGGTTGTGCCCACAGCGAATGCTTACAGAGCACGTGGCTTTCAACCCCCTGCTCCGCCAGTGCGTTGGAAAGAAGCGCCGCATATTCATAGCTGCCGCCAGTGCCCTGAGTAGTGAGATGCAATACCTTCATGAAACAAGCGGCGAATAATCCGACAACAGCCGACGCTGAACAAATGCCTTAGACATTTTCCGACTGGCTGAAAATCCTATGCCAAAGCGGCGTTCAGCCATGGAATAAAGTGATCCAGGTCCACTTCAAAATCCGGCTCCGTACAGTTGGCAGAGGCCTCGATCGCCTGGCCGACGAAACAATCATAACTGTGTCCCAGCGTGCAGGCCATGATCCAATAATGGAACCGAGTGACGTCCGGCCCGTGAATCTCCAAAACCCGGCAGCCGGCCGGCGCAAAAAATATGTTCGTCAGGCCTGAGCCGTGTTGGGCCAGCACGATGGCGCATTCGGAAAAAATCCGGACCTGTTCCGCGAAGGTCAGTTCTTCCGGGCGCACGACTTCGAAGCCCAGCCTTTTCAGTTCGGGGGTCAGTTCGCTTTCGTTGAGCAGCCGGCGGTATCTGGCGTTGACACGCGAAATGAACACGCGACGTTTTGGTTCGTTCGCCTGGCTTCCCAGTTTTTCCACAAACACGGCTCGCATTTTTTTGGCGATGTCCGGCGCGGTCGTGGCATGTTCGGAATGGCCGAGCGGCGTGGCAAACCAAAGCCGTTCCACGCGTGTCTCGCCGAAGGCCGATTGCGCCAGGCAGCGGTCCGGGGCGATGCCCAGAGCCTGCAAGCTATCGCGTTGAAAATCGCTCATGTCATCCGCAACCACGAACCGGACATCACGGGGTAGATACGGCAGGGCGGAAAATAGTCGTGGCAGCTCGTCCCACATCCAATGGTTGTAATTCCTGCCCCAGTGCCCCATCAGGCAATACCAGTTCCCGGTCAGGCGGCGCTTGTCGGTCAGCGGCCATTCATTCCGATAAGCCGGGTCGTCATAAACATTGGACGCGCGCCAATGAGCCTCCGCCAGATAACAATTCTTGTCGAACACGACTACGCCGTTATTTCTCTTGAGGGTCGCCTCGGGCAACACCACCAGATGCTGGCTGGGATAGCCCAGACCGTTGACCATCTGAAACAACGCGTTCAAACGCGGTCGTTCCGCAACACAGGCCGGCAGCGGAAAATCCCAGACAAACGGATCATGGATCCGCATTGTTTTGTAACCGCGGCTCTGCGACCACATGACGACATTCTCGCAGACTGGCGGCATCGGCATAATGCCAAAACGCTGCACTAAAGTTCTAACTGTGCGACGAAACCGCGCCGCGATTTTAGCCGGCAGTTTGTTGAAATTCATTGATGAAAGATTCACGGGAGCCGTTTTGCGCATCAAACGAAGCTGTCGGCGCTTCGCACGCCGCAGTTATGGCTTTTTGTATTGTAGCCGATTTCGCCGTTGAAATCTTCAGCGTCCGATTTCTACGCCCGTCCCGCCGGGCACCGGAATAAAGGGACAACTTTTCGTCATGTTTCAATGGTTTCGCACGTTGCCGCTGTGATCGACCGGCAACACCGTCTGTCATCGCTAAGATCGCGCCTCCGGCGGACTCAATCACGTAGCTGGCCGCCGCCAGCGCGGCGATCAACGATTTTTGCCCCGCGAAGCCTTGGCCGACTTTCAAGACAACGGCCAGCGGATTGCGGGCGATCCACCGGCGTTTGACGGAGCGCTATTTGGCGAATGTCTGGCCAACTGCGGCAGCGCTGGAGAAAACCCGAATCCGCTACTAGTAATAGAATGGTAGACTTTGCAGAGAGTATTTTCTCAAACACGCCCTTGGTCAATTCCGGTCGATTAAAAATGATGAATGCCGTTGCCCTCATCTGTTCTCGGTGCCTAATGCGGACAGGAAACGAACGGCGCCACGAGGCTATCGCCGATAAACGCATCATTTAGGGCAAGTATGTTCTGGAAGGCAAATATTTCGTTGTGGAACGAATAGCTTCCAAGCGGCAGTAGGGCATGGGGTAGTAGACGGTAAAACGAATATCCCCGCAGGATGTCATAAAAGTCCTTCAGGAAGACGTGCGAAAAAACATTCGTTTGATTGAATTCAAATTGAACGACGCGAATGGCGTTCTTCTGAATCATTGCTTGAGAACCCTTCAGCACCTTCAGGTCATTGCCTTCGGTGTCAATTTTAAGAAAATCAATCCCTGGAATGCTCGCGGCACAGCAGTAAGCGTCCAATGTGATGAGCGGTACATTGGTTTCTTTTATCGTTTTTGCCCGATGCAAGTCTTTAAGCACACCGGGGAAAAGGGAAGCATGTTCAGATCCGTCCACCTGGTCATAATCGTAAATGATGGCATCGCCCTCCGCGTCACTCAGACCGATGGAACAACACTTCACAGTCGTTGTGGCCAGAGTCGCGCGGAGAGCTTCAAAAGTTCGGGGAACAGGCTCAAACGCCACAATCTGAGCTTTTGGAAAGGCTCCATATAGAGCTTTGGAATAATGTCCCACGTTCGCACCCACATCGAACATTACAGGCTGCTCCTTATCCAACAGGCGAGGAAGTACGTGCTCGATGAGAAACTTCTCACCGCTGATTTCTTCCGTTTTCGCGTTTCCTATCCCCTGTCGGCGTTGGACGTAATCCCTCAAAAAGTCGACACCCACGTAGTTCAATACAGCCGACAGCGCACGGCTTAAAGGGTCTTTGATGAAGCCCGGCAACAACCGTCCAATTTTCATTATTCTCGTTGTAACACTTTTAGTATGATCGCCACTTTCCCTGTTTCGATTGGATCAGACAACCAAAATTGGCCTCTAAGGCGCTGCAATATCATCCGGCTTGCGGCTGGTCATCAAAAACAGGGACGTCATATGCCAGTCACGATTCCACCCAATCAAATCAAGAATCTTCAGACGTTCTCACTTTGCCAACACCAGCAGTGAGTATCCCCCGAATACTCTTGCGGTGAACCGCAAACTGAACTTGAAAAACAGCCAACGTGGACCCTTAGCGATCGCTCTTTTGATCGAAGGGTGTTGCTTGAAAAGCCCAAAAGCTGCATTCGTATAAAAGTAGTCTACTATTTCATGACCCGTCTCCTTCAATGTGGCAATTGCAGAGTCAGCAGTGAAATAGTGAAGATGGCCCAGGGTATACCAACCGCCTATAAATGCGTTTCTCAAAACCGAAGACACATGAATATCAAGAGGTATATGAAATATCTTGTAATCAGCTTTCGCCCTACACTTCTCGACGAATCCCATGCAGTCAGGGATATGTTCGAATACGTCGATTACCAGAAGAACATCAAAATGTTCGGTGTTTGTACTGGACAGTAAATCCTCTCGAAAGAACCTGATTCTCTCACTCGCCCTTTGTTCGGCTAGTTCGATTGCCTGTGGAGAGATATCGTAACCACTAAATTGGGTGCCGATGAGAGATTCTTTTTTGGAAAGTTCGTCAATAATCGCTCCAGCGCCGCACCCTATTTCTGCAATGGTTTTCGGCTGGAGGTGGTTGTTACAAATGATTTCAATGATTTGATTGGCTTTCCAAGGAGAATCCTCGGCATGCCAGGTCTGAGTTGTCTTTAAGTACTCTCCACTCGTGTAAATCGTTTCCATGCTTTTTGCGTCTAACGAGACAAAGCTCAGCCGCGGCTACCGGGAGCGAGGCTGATAATCTGCCGAACTGTTTTAATCATGACAAAAGCTGGACGCGCAGCGGGTAGCTGCCGGCTGCAACGCTTTGTTAGATGAAATTATGGCCACGAGCAAATGAATGTCGTCTGAGTGTGCTTTGTTTTGTCATGGACCTGAACGTCGAAAGCGACCAAACTCTTCTTCTGGCGGTAGCTGATGAACCACGAGTCTTCTTTAGCGGAGCACACTTCGCGTTGCGAGGCAGAAACTCGCGCAAGTGCGGCATATTCGTAGCTGCTACCAGTGCCCTGAGTAGTGAGATGCAATACCCTCATGCTGCAGACCTGAAGGCGGCGACTTTGAACTTCACAGTTTGAATTTGCTCGGCGCGGCTATGGTGAAGCAGGGACGGACCTGGCACACGTAATCGAGACGAATAACGCACCAGAATCTTGCTCGCGCTCATGCCAGAAGTCATCTAGACGTGCACGTAACGATGCATTCGTGAGTGATTGTAAATCTTATTGAATCCATCGCCATACAACACAGTGCAAGGCTTGCATAGAGCAGCGGCTAGTGTGGCCGTTCCAGTTGCCAAGCAATAAAGCGCCTTGCAGGATACAAGCAAAGAGCAAAAATCCACGATGCTAGTTGTGGAAATTCGATCGGTAATCTCTGCAAGGTCTATAAAGTTGGCGTATCGTTGCATCTGGACATTGGCTCGTACGCCCTCGCGCTTGAAAAATTCGCGAACCGCTTCAGCAGAAATTCTCCCGACGTGTGTGATGTAATTTGGATCATAAAGGACAACATTCTGGTATTCACTCCTTCTCGGAATTTCCTGGTAAATTTTTGGTTCATGGAATCTCAACCCGTCGTCCAATCCCAGCGCAAGCATGTACTGGTCTAACAGATTACAACCCGGTTCGAGATAGGAGATTCGATTGCTAAGGCCCACTTTTAACAAATAGTGATCTAGCAAGCTCCTTCGAACACGCGCGGCGTGCGGTCCAACTATTTCAAAACCCGGCTCATCCACAAATCCATCGACATAGGGATTGGATTCCCAAATCAATTGTTTGTAAGCATCGTCACGAAAAACCGAGTGAGTGGAAATAAACACCCCGCGCACGTCACTGGTTTCCTTTGCTATTTGGGGGATGTGACTTAAAAAAAGATTATCTCCCAACCCTCCATAACCGATTTGCAGGAGAATTTGTTTCTTAACGTAGCGATTGAAATTGAATGTAGTCCTTGCTTTGAAGCTTAACAGGGCATGTTTAACACGGGACGGAGGGTTTGCCATATCTTTGATTCGCGTTACTTCTATCCCATCGACGATAACGTATAATGCTTACCGAAAATCTGCTTTATTGGGAAGCTAGCAAATAACGCTCTCCACTGGTTAGGGCAAGGGCAACTGGTTCCATTTCTTTAAGGGGCGTGCGAGCAACACACACACGCGCTGGACACTGAAAGGGCGCCTCTCCCTTCGAAAGGGAGAGGGGGAGGGTGAGGGTTTTCAGGGCAATTGCGCGTAGCACGCTTCGATCCCCTCACCTCAGTCCTCTCCCCTTCTCCAAGGGGAGAGGCGAGAAAGGTTACGCCAAATGTGCGGGAGATCCCTCCAGACATGATTGCGTTTTAGTAAACGAGCATTCCCGCAAAAATTGACCGGTTCGCGATCACACGCCGACGTACTACAGGTTGATTCTGTACGCTACGTCGCGCCGAACGACTCTATTACAGACGTGTTCTTCGCGCACGTTGGATCGTTTGTTGCCGCTAAGCCAAAGTTTTCGAGCCATAGCTCAATCAGCTCCAGTTCTGCGGATGGAAGGTCCGTCAGTGACAGGAACTCAATGCGGCAGCCTTCAGCGAAATGCCTGCTTCGGAAATGCGCTGATCCTTTTTTAGCGCCCGCAACGACAAGTAACCCTCCACAATCTGCGAGCTTTTGAACAAGCTTAACAACTGCGCGCGTCGGTTCCTGAATTGTGGTGATTACAGCCGCAAACATTTCAGCTCGTCAGACGACCGAACTTAAACCTTCCAGGAATTGCTGCTGCAATCTAACTGGCGAAAATTCTGTTTCGTACGCGCGCCGTATCCGCGCAGCGAGTTCCAATTGCAAAGCTCTATCCCTCTTTAAATGTGCGAGCGCAGACAGCAGCGCGCGAGCATCGGGCTCCGTTACGCAAAGTGCAGCTCTACTCTTTTTTGCCCACTGCACCACAGCAGATGTTTCCGGCGCCCAGATGACGACTGGCCGGCCGGCGCGCGAGTATTCGACAAGCTTTGCCGCGAAACATGTTTCCGTGCGCCGCCGCTGTGCTGCATCAAAAAACATTACGACCAAGTACGCGTGGAACGAACCCAGCCAATCGTAAAAGCCTGCTTCGGCTTCGAAATCGTGCAGCAGATGCCGGTGCCGCATTTCATCGACTAACGCTTCCGGCCATCTCGGGCGTCCTCTGAATTCGATTCGAACGTCAGTCTGTTTGCGTGCTAACTGAGCCAGATCGCACAGCATATCGCTGTAATCAAACATGTTGCCACTATAGGCAACGCGAAACTCATCCGCCGAATCGTTCGACTTTGACGGCGCGATCGGCTCGACACCAGGAATCGGCAGTATGACGCGCGCGTTGCGATGCGGGCCCAACGCTTTGAGCATTCCCTCGCTGATGCACATGCTTAGATCAGCAGATCGATGGAGTTCAAGAAATCGCTGCTCCAGTTGCTTGCGTACTGGAGTGTGAACCTCAGCAATGTCGGGCCACCAGTCATCAAATCGCACAATCAACGGCAGTCGGTGCCGCCTCGCGTAGCGTTGCGCCACCCAGCAGCCGCTGCGGTATGCGAGTGTAAGGACAACTGTTCGCGCCCGAGCAGGCGGCGCGACAAGGTGCTTTTCTAACGGTAATTTGGTGTGCATCAGAAAATCGACGTCGCCTGCCCAGCGTCGCGCTGGTGTTCGCATTAGCCGCGGAACAATCTTCGAGTGGAAACGGCCGTGGACAATCTCGTGATGTTCAGCGGGCAAAATGTGCAGTCGAATGCCGCGGCGGTTCATCAGATGTCGATGCAGTATCAGTTCACCAGACATACTTCTCTCAGGCCGAACTGAGGAAATCAGAATCACATTAATTTCATCCATTGACCAACCCGCTTATTTTCTGGACGAATATGTCCTGCAACCGGTCAGGATTAAACAGCGTCTGAT
>Ga0193727_1001018_pt1 | contig 11484 bp, 9 predicted proteins | sample H2c2metaG_FD_143051 | JGI IMG/M metagenome (GOLD analysis project Ga0193727, IMG submission 143051) | Soil microbial communities from a riparian zone of the East river system, Colorado, United States - H2c2 | ecosystem: Environmental > Terrestrial > Soil > Riparian zone | place: USA: East River...
CACGATGACGCGACCGATGATGAGGTGGCTCTGGATTGCAGGCGCTGCGGTGCTGGCCACCGGCTGCGCCTCCGCCGGCGCGCGCTCCGCGCGTGGTGTCCCGGGAGCCACAGTCGCGCCCGTCGCCGGTGTTCCGGCCGACACGACGGCTGCCGGCGGCGTGGCGCGCGACTCGGCCGCGGACCAGTCCGCCCTCGATAGTCTCCATGGCCACGCGGTTCAGGCTTCGAAACCCACGACGCCGTTGACGCCGACGCCCCCCGCCCCCGCGGCAGGCCGAGGTGACACGACGGTGCGCGGCGAGGACGTGCAGCGGGAAGCCGAGCGGCTCTTCGGCTCCGAAGAGGCCAAGACGATCCTCGGCGCCAACGACAACGCCGGCGCCGTCTTCGACATCGATGTCACGACCTTCTCTGCCAATCGCCGCGTACTCGAGTACCTCGAGTTTTTCCAGCTGGACGCACGCGACCGTTTCGAGATCTGGCTGTCGCGGCTGGGACGCTACGAGGGGATGATCCGGGAGCGCCTTCGGTCCAAGGGCCTTCCCGAGGATCTGGTCTACCTCACGCTCATCGAAAGCGGCCTGTCGAATACCGCCGTCAGTCGCGCCCGGGCGGTGGGCATGTGGCAGTTCATGACGGGCACGGGGCGGATGTATGGTCTGCAAATCGACCCCTGGGTCGACGAGCGACGCGACCCCTTCAAGGCGACCGACGCGGCGGTGAATCACCTGGCCGATCTCGTCGAGCGCCTGGGCAGCGTCTATCTGGCCGCGGCGGCGTACAACGCGGGAGCAGGCCGCATCGAGCGTGGCATCCGCCGGCTCCCCGGCGAACCCGATTCGGTCAGCGATCAGACGTTCTTCCAGATCGCCGATCGTCGCTATCTGCGGCGTGAGACGCGCGACTACGTGCCCAAACTGATCGCGGCGGCGCTTATCGCGAAACAGCCGGGGCGCTACGGGTTTACCGAAATCATGCCCTTGCCGCCCCTCGTCTTCGACGAGGTGACGATCCCCGATGCGACGGGGCTCGACGTGCTCGCGCGCCTCGCCGACACGACCGTCGCGGCGATGCTCGAGCTGAATCCGCACTTCGTGCGGGGGATCACGCCGCCGGGGCGCAGCGTCGTGGTGCGGGTACCCCGCGGCACGGGCGTCCGCGTCGCGGAGCGCTTCGCCGAGCTGCCCGTCAACGAACGCATCACCTTCGTCGACCACTACGTTTCGCAGGGACAGACGCTGTCCGAGATCGCGCAGCGCTATCGCGTCAGTGTCGCGATGCTGCGCGGCGCCAACCCCCTCCTCCGCAGCAGCGCGCTCCGGATCGGCCAGCGCATCATCGTGCCGATGAGCGGGCGCGTCGTGCCGGCATCGGCCTGGAGCGTTCCTCCCGAGCCGCGCTACCGCCGCGTGCGGGGCGGAGGCAGCGCCGCGGGCCGGCACCGGGTGACGGCCGGGGAGACGGCCAGCTCGATCGCCCGCCGGTACGGCGTGGGGCTGACGGCGCTGCTCAATGCGAATGGGATGACGATGGGGAGCGTGATTCGTCCGGGAGAATGGCTCCGGATCCCTAAGTAAAGAACGACGCCACGGTGATGTTACCCGTGGCGTCGTTGTGTTTCTAACCGGCTAACCGCCTAACCGTCTAGCGGTGCCTGAACCCCTTCATGACCGACGTGGCGTATCCATTCTGCGGATCGCGCCCCTTACCCAGCAGCTCCTCCACCCTGCCCGGTCCCCGATTGTAGGCCAGCAAGGCCAAGGACATGTTGGACGGGTAACGATCGAGCAGATCCCGCAGGTAGCGGAAACCGATCCGCAGATTGGTATCGCGGTCGTACAGCTGCTCGGTCGTCAGCCCGGGCTCGTACAAGCGAGCGGTGCTGGGCAGCACCTGCGTGAAGCCAATGGCGTTGACCTTGCTCCTGGCGCGCTGTGTGAAGCCCGACTCGACCTTGACGAGCCGGAAGGCCAGGCCCGGGTCGATCCCCTCGCTCAACGCCACGTCGTAGATCGCGGTCGCGAGATCGGCGGGAATCCGGTAGTGCGCCGAGTACTGAATGATGGCATTGGCGCGCTCGAGCTGCAGCCGGGCGACATCCAACTCGCCCTGCTTCGCGTCGAGCTCCTGCCGCAACGAGCGCAGCTCGCCCAACAGCTCGGGGCCGGAGGCCGGCGTGCGGTCAGCATCCGCCGACGCGCCGCGGGCCCATCCACCGACTGTGCTCACCAGCAGGGCGCCCACCAGAATCATCCCGCCCCGCATCATCAGACGTTGAGTCTTCGTATGCATATACCTCTCTTGTGAGTCTCGTCTGCCCGCGCCAATCTGCGGCGAGGGTCTCAAGCACCACTCAAATGTCGAGCGGTACCTTTTTCTTCTCCACCAAATGCACGTCCGCGATCACCATCGCCGCGTCCGCTGACTTCACCATGTCGTAGACGGTGAGCAGTCCGACCGACACCGCGGTCAGCGCTTCCATCTCGACACCAGTCCGGCCCACCGCCTTCACCGCCGCCCGGATCCGCACTCCCGGCAGCGCCGGGTCCAGGCTCGCTTCGACCTCCACGTGATCGAGGCCAAGGGGGTGGCAGAGCGGGATCAGCTCCGCCGTCCGTTTGGCCGCCAACGTTCCCGCCACTTCACTCACCGCCAGCACGTCGCCCTTGGCGACGGTCTGATCGGCCACCAGCTGGAACGCGTCGCTCGACATCCGAATCGCTCCAGCCGCGACCGCCGTGCGCACGCTGATCGGCTTGTCGCCGACGTCCACCATCCGGGCTCGGCCCGCCTGATCCAGGTGCGACAGCTTCATCCGCGCTCAACCCCCGCCAGGTCCTCCGCCAATACGGCGGTGACGAGCTGTGGGTTCACATTCCCTTGCGCCAAGTCCCGCGCGTCCATCACGTGGGCAATCGCCTCGACGAGCTTCTGTGTCTCGCCGCCCGTCATGGCCTTGGTGCGCAGGCGACCCGCTAACGCGTCCAGCATTTCGGTGAAGCCGCCCCGCGCCTGGAAGGGCATCTGACTCAGAGCCAGCGCGTAGGGCGTTGCGGTGCCCTTCCGTCCTGCCTGGAGCAGCTCGTCGGCACGCCGCATAGCGGCTCCGGAGTCCCCAGTAGTCGCAAGGAGCCTGCCAATGCACCCCCCAGCAGAGCTAACTCGTTCTGACAGTTCAGCTTTAGCCGTAATCGCGAGCACCTGCTGTGCAAAGTCTGTCACGACACTGTCGGCGACTCTCGCCACACGTACACGCACAACGCGGGACATCACAGTCGGGAGCAGCGCTTCCGGGTCCGCGGTCGTCAGCACGATGACCGAATCGGCCGGGGGCTCCTCCAACGCCTTCAGCAACGCGTTGGCGGCGTCTTCCATGCCCCTCTGGGGCACGAGCCGATCGGCGTCGCCCACGATGAACACTTTGCGGGGGCCCATTGCGGGTGTCAGTGACAGCCGTCGCAGCAACAGACGAACGGCGGCGATCCCGTGACTGGCCAGACCGCCCGGCGCCTGATACATCGGTTGTTCCCGCCGTGCCGTCATTTCCTCGGCGAGGGCTTCCGCTACGAGCTCGACCTGCTTGTCAGCGTCCGCGCCCTTCTTGCTCAACTCGAGCGGGACGAACCAGTGCACGTCAGGGTGTTGCAGCGCTGCCACGAGGCGGCACGCCCGACATTCGCCACATGCCACCTCGCTCTCGCAGACGAGGCACTGCGCCAACCACAGGGCCAAGCGCTGCTTGCCGACGCCCCGCGGGCCCTCGAACAGGAGGGCTTGCGGCAAGCGGCCGGCGGCAACGGCACCCGCCAACCGCTTTTTGACCCCGTCATGGCCGAAGAGGGGGGGTAAAGGCATTGGCAAATCTAGTGGGGAGGACCGATTCTGGGTCTTGTGTAACAGTCTAAGTTGTTCTATTGTATCGCATTACGATATTCTGCGTGGCCTTGCGCCACCTTAAACCAATATGAATCAACGCTATATGGCGTAAAGTGAGCGCACACTCGCGAGATAGTGCTTGAATTATCGATGTTTTCGGGTGTTTTTCGGGCTGCGAGTTACGTGTGTCGCTTCAACACTTCCCAGACCTTCTGGACCAGGGCAGCCGGTCGGAATGGTTTTTGGAGATAGGCGAGCCCGGTTCCGAGCATTCCGTGACGGACTATCGCGTCGTCAGTGTAGCCCGACATGTACAACACGCGGACGTCGGGGAAGCGGCGCACGAGCTGATCGGCGAGGTTCCGGCCGCTCATCCCTGGCATGACGAGATCCGTGAGAACGAGATCGATGGTGGGGCGGGTGGCGTCGACCATCGCCAGCGCCGCCTGACCGTCGTGGGCTTCGAGTACCGTGTACCCCTGGCGGGTGAGGACCTGCCGAGCCACGGCGCGGACGGCGGGCTCGTCCTCCACCAACAGAATCGTCTCGGTGCCTCGCAGGCTTGCGAGGTCAGCGGGCGCTGCCTTCCGGAGGAGATCGGCCGGGTCGTCGACGCGCGGCAGGTAGACCTTCATCGTCGTCCCGTGCCCCAGCTCCGAGTACACCCAGATGCTGCCACCGCTCTGTTTCACGATGCCGTACACCGTGGCGAGGCCGAGGCCGGTGCCCTTGCCGACTTCCTTGGTCGTGAAAAACGGCTCGAACATGTGCGCCTGCACCTCGGGGCTCATCCCGGTGCCCGTATCGCTGATCGCAATCGACACGTACGGCCCTGGGACTACCGTTCGGTGCTCGGCGGCATAGACGGCATCGAGCTCGACGTTGCGCGTCTCGATCGTCAGTCGCCCCCCACCCGGCATCGCGTCCCGCGCATTCACCGCCAGGTTCACGATCACCTGCTCGATCTGGCCGGGGTCGGCGCGCACGCGCCCCACGTCGGGCGCGAGTGCGGCGGCGAGGATGACGTCTTCCCCGAGAAGGCGTCGCAGCAGCTTCTCGACGTTCTGCACCAGCGCGTTGAGATCGATGACCTTGGGCTGGAGGACCTGGCGGCGGCTGAACGCGAGGAGCTGCTGGGTCAGGGCCGCGGCCCGGTCCGCCGCGCGATGGATCTCATCCACGTCCTCGCGCCGGGGGTCATCGGGCGCCAGATCGGCGAGGAGCAGGTCGGTGTAGCCCCCGATGGCGGTGAGGATGTTGTTGAAGTCGTGCGCGACGCCGCCGGCGAGCCGTCCGACTGCCTCCATTTTCTGCGCCTGGATGACTTGCTGCTCCAGACTGCGCCGTTCGGTGGCGTCGCGATAGTTGTTGACGATCGCGGCGACGCTGGGGTCGTCGAGCAGATTGGTGAACACCCCCTCGAGGTAGCGCCAGGAGCCGTCCTTGTGACGCACTCGCGCTACGACATCGACGCGGCCGCGGGGGTTGGCCATCGATTCCGTGAGCCGTCCGACGACGGCGTCGCGGTCGTCCGGGTGGATCAAATCGAGGGCATTGAACCGCACAAATTCGTCCAATTCATAGCCGAGAATGCGTGTCGTGGCGGGGCTGCCGTAGAGGATGGAGCCGTCGGGCGCGAAGAGCGCGATGGCGTCCCAGCTGTGCTCGACGAGGGCGCGAAAGCGCTGCTCGTTGGCCCGGAGGGCCGCTTCGGCCGTGGCGCGCTCGGCCCGGCTCTGCCGCATCTCCAGGGCGCTCCGCACCGCCGGCGCCAGGCGCACCAGGTGCGTTTTGAGGACGTAGTCGGCGGCACCCGCCTTGATACACGCCGCAGCCGTCTCCTCGTCGATGCTGCCCGTCACCACGATCAAGGGGACGAGGGGCGCCTCGTGGCGGAGGATTTCGAGGGCCGCCATGCCGCCGAACCCGGGAATGGAGTAGTCGGCGAGGACGAGGTCGGGCGCAAAGTCTCGCAGCTCGCGGCGGAAGTCCGCTTCGGTGTCGACGCGGCGGGTGCGGCAGGCAATCTCGGCCCGCTGCAGCTCCCGCTGCACGAGCTCCGCGTCGACGTCGCGATCCTCGACGAGGAGGATGTGGAGCGAGGCTAGCGGGGCGGGTGATTCAGCAGGAGCCAGTATAACCCCACATCCGAGACGGCACGGGCGAACGCCTCGAAATCGACCGGTTTGACGATGTAGCTGTTCGCGCCCAGGCGGTAGGCGCGCGCGATGTCGGGCTCCTCGCGCGACGACGTCAGCACGACGACCGGGATGCTCTTGGTCCGCGCTTCTTCCTTGAGGCGACGCAGCACCTCGAGGCCGTCGACTTTGGGGAGCTTCAAGTCGAGCAGGATGACCTTTGGCACCACGCCGATCTCCCGCAGCGCGTGGGAGCCGTCGCCGAAGAAGAACTCGAGCGCCTCCGCTCCATCGTGACACACGAACACCTGGTTCGCGAGGTTCCGCTGTTTGAGCGCCCGTAGCGTGAGCTCGGCGTCGCTGGGGTTGTCCTCGACCAGCAGGATTTCCACCTCGTGCGGTTGCGGCATGCGTCTTATGCTCCTGGTAGCGTGAAGTAGAACGTGGCACCCGCGTCGAGCTTCCCCTCGGCCCAGACGCGCCCACCGTGGCGCGACACCACGCGCTGGACAATCGCCAGGCCGACTCCCGTGCCCTCGAACTCCTCGGCCCGGTGCAGACGCTGGAACACACCGAACAACTTGGAGGCGTAGCGAGGATCGAAGCCGGCGCCGTTGTCCTTCACATAATACACAGCCTCCGCGCCATTGTCCTGGTGACCAACCTCGATGCGCCCCGGGGCGCGCTTGCGCGTGAACTTCGCGGCGTTGTCGACCAGGTTCGTCACGGCCTGACGCAGCATATTGCGGTCCCCGCGAGCGGGGGGCAGGGAGCCGACCGTGATTTCGAGGGGCCGGTCGCCGGCGTGGCGACGGACCTCCTCAACCACCCCCCGCACGAGCTCGGCCATGTCGACGCGCGCCGTCTCGAGCTCCTTGCGGCCGAGGCGGGAGAACGAGAGCAGATCATCGATCAGCTGGCCCATGCGGCGCGTGTTCTCGTCGATCACGCCGAGGACGCGCTTCGCCTCGGGATCCAGTCCCGTCCCATGGTCCTCGAGGAGAATGCGGGCGAAGCCGTGGATCGCGCGGAGCGGCGCGCGCAGATCGTGCGAGACCGAATAGGAGAACGCTTCGAGCTCGGCGTTGGTCTCGCTCAGCGCGCGTGTGCGCTCGACGACCTGGGTCTCCAGGTCGCTGCGGGCGCGCTGCACCTCGCCCGCCATGGTGTTGAACGAGTTCCCGAGTCTGCCCAATTCGTCGTTCCCGGGTACGTCGACGCGCTGCGCGAGATCACCGCTCGCGATCGACGCGGCCGCGATGGTGAGGTGGCGGAGCGGATCGGTGATGCGCCGGCTCACCCACCACGCGCCGAACGCTCCGACGAGCATGATGGCGGCTGCGATCAACGACATTCGGCGTAAGTAGGTTTGAGACGGGGCGAGCACCTGCCGGCGCGACAGCTCCGAAATGAACAGCCACGGCGTTCCGGGGACCTGCAGGGCCGCGCCAATCTTCGATTCGTCGCTTTGGTAGGTGACAGCGGCGGTAGAGTCGCTGTGGCTCCGCGCCTCGGCCGGGGGCGCCGGGATTTGCTTCTCGAGATCGGTCCAGGGTGTGCCGCTGGCGTTTCCGATCATGAGCGCGATGTCGCCGCCCGCGATCCCGGTCAGGATTTCTCGTTGTGCCGCGGACACGTTGAGCCGCGCGACTTGCACGACGTGTCCCACAACGCGGCCCTCCGTTCCCTGACGGATGACGGCTCCGACCTGGTAGTACATCAGCGTATCGTGTCGCAGTCGCCACGGCCCCACGACCACCGAGTCGGAGACCGGTGGCGGCCCCGGATCGGATGCGAGGGCGGAATCGCCGCGCAGAAAGAGGCGGTGCCCGGCGGTGTCCCACAGCTCAACGGCGGTATTGCGTGCGCCGTCGGGCACGACGCGCCGGGCGGCGGCCAACGCCCAATCGTTGCCGCGCCGACCGCCCGAGGCCAAGAAGTCGCGCACGCCCTGGTCGGCGGCGAACGTGGTGAGTTGGGTCCGCTGTTGGGTCACGCCCCGCTGAAACGCCGACACCCACGCCTTGTTGGATCGCAGGACGCGCTGGGACGCGAAGGAAACGGCGGCGGACCGGACTTGGCTGTACGCCGCGCCGAGCAGCACCAGCACCACCGCGACGACCACGGCGCTGAAGAGGAGCGGCAGCTTGCGCTCGATCGACCAGTTCCAACTGAGTCGGGTCATGCGGGCGCTCCCCGGCGGTTAGGGTGTGTCGAGCACTTCGCGTACTCTACGCGCAATCGCCTCGGTGGTGAAGGGCTTGGGCAGGTATGCGAGCGCGCCGTCGAGGACGCCGTGCCGCACGATCGCCTGGTCGGCGTAGCCGGACATGTACAGGACCCGCACCTCGGGGCGCTCCGCCCGCAGCGTCGCCGCGAGGGTGCGTCCATCCATGTCGGGGATCGTGACGTCGCTGAGGAGCAGGTGGATCGGCCCGGAATGGCGCCGTGCGGTCTCGAGCGCGGCGTCGCCCCGGCCCGCCGTCAGGACGGTATACCCGCGGGCCTCAAGGGCCCTGTGCGCCACCTGCAATAACTGCTCATCGTCCTCCACCAGCAAGATGGTCTCGATGCCGACCAACCCGAGCAGGGGCGCGGAGGGTTGGCCGAGGCGCTCGGCGGGGGCGTTGAGCGCCGGGAAGTAGATCTTGAACGTCGTCCCCTGTCCCAGCTCGCTGTAGACCCAGATGCTGCCGCCGCTCTGCTTCACGATGCCGTACACCGTCGCCAGGCCGAGGCCGGTGCCCCGGCCCGGGTCCTTGGTCGTGAAGAACGGCTCGAAGATGCGAGCCTGGGTGGCGGCATCCATCCCGGTTCCCGTGTCGCTGACGGCGAGCATCACGTGGGGGCCGGGCACGACGGTCGCATGGCGGGCGGCGTAGTGCTCGTCGAGGTCGACGTTGGCCGTCTCGATCGTCAACTTGCCGCCCTTGGGCATGGCGTCGCGCGCGTTGACGGCGAGATTGAGAATCACCTGCTCGATCTGGTTCGGATCGGCGCGCACCGCATGCAACTGCGGCGCGGGGATCGCGCGGAGCTGGATGTTCTCGCCGAGCAGCGGACGCAACATCTTGTCCATGTTGTCCACGAGCAGGTTCACGTCGAGCGAGCGCGGCTCGAGTACCTGCTTGCGGCTGAAGGCGAGCAGCTGGCGCGTCAACGCGGCCGCGCGCTGGGCGGCCTTGCGGATTTCGTCTAAATCCTCGCGCCGCTGGTCGGCAGCCGGCAGACCCTCCGCGAGCAGGTCGGCGTAGCCGAGGATGGCCGTGAGGATGTTGTTGAAGTCATGGGCGACGCCGCCGGCCAACTGTCCCACGGCTTCCATCTTGCCAGCCTGGCGGAGCTGGTCTTCCAGCTGGCGACGCTCGGTGATGTCGGTCGTCAGCACGAGCACGTGCGGTACTCCCTCCAGCTCGATCAACTCGGCGGAGTAAAGCAGGGTCCGCCGCGCGCTGTCCTTGGTGCGCCCTTCGATTTCAATCTGCTGCACGCGGCCGTGCTTCTGCGTCTCTTGAATTGCGTGAGCGCGCTCCTCCTGGCTGGGCCACAGCCCCAGCTCGACGGTCGTGCGGCCGATCGCCTCTTCGCGCGTGTAGCCCAACGTCCGCAGGAACGCCTCGTTCACGTCGACCACGCGCCCCTCGAGCGTCGTGATCGCCATGCCCGAGGGGTTGGCGTTGAATGCCCGAGCGAACTTCGCTTCCGATCCCTGGAGCGCCTTGTGCGCGGCCTGGGTCGCCACGAGCGCACGGCGGCGCTCGAGCGCGCCGACGAGCGCCGCGGGCAGCCGCACCAGATGCGTCTTCAGCACGTAGTCGGCGGCGCCCTGCTTGATGTAGTCGGCGGCGGTTTCCTCATCGAGGCTCCCCGTCACGACGATCACCGGCGTCTGCGGCCGTGCGTCGCGCGCGATCCGCAGGGCGTCCCGCGCCGTGAACTGCGGCATCGAATGGTCGGTGAGGACGATGTCGGGATCCACCTCATCGAGCGCCGCGAGGAACGCCGGGGCGGAATCGACGCGCCGAATCGTGACGTCGACCCCCGATTGCCGCAGCTGGCGCTGGATCAGCGCCGCGTCGTCGGGATTGTCCTCGGCGAGCAGGATGCGGATCGTCATCGCACGCGCTCCGGCGCTCGGCGCCGGAGCGATGTCAGGATCTCCGGGACCCGGAGGAACTCGGTGCTCTTATCGAGGAACCAGTCGGCTCCGGCGGCGAGACCCCGCGCCTCGAGCTGCGGGTACGCATAGCTCGTGAGGACCACGACGACCGGTGTGGGCGTCAGGGCCTTCGCCGCGCGAATGACGTCGAACCCATCGCCGTCGGGGAGCCGCAAGTCGACGAGCACGGCGTCGGGCCGCCCCGCCGGGAGGCGCGCCAAGGCGTCGGCCACACTCGCCGCCTCGCCGGCCACCTCTACGCCGCGCGTTTCAGCGAGCATCGCTACGAGACGGGTGCGAACAATCTCCGAGTCTTCGACGACGAAGACCCGCAACCGGCGGGAACGCCTCACGTCACCAAGGTGTCGTTTGGGGGCGCGACTCGCGTTGTGCGAAGGCGGTGACGCGGCTGTCAGGCGCGACTGACAGGGGCCGACGGATCAGCTGATGAGGGCGTGCTCCAGCGCGTAGCGCACGAGGTCGGCGTTCGTCCGGAGCCGCAGCTTCCGAAGAATCCGGGCGCGGTAGGTACTAATCGTCTTGGGGCTGACGCCGGCCATGGCCGCGACTTCCTTATTACTCTTGCCGGCGCCGAGCAGTCGGAGCACTTCGTGCTCGCGCTCGGAGAGCCCGTCCCGGGGACGTGGCACGTGTCCCGCGGTCAGTTCGGCGGCGATTCGTTCCGCCAATGAGGGCGTCACGTATGTGCCGCCGGCGTGCACCTTGCGAATGGCGGCCACCAACTCCGCGCCCGTGCGTGTCTTGTTGACGTAGCCCGCGGCACCTCCCTGGAGGGCACCGAGCGCCATGTTCCCCTCTGGGTGGACGCTCACGACCAGCACTCGTACGGCGGGATGGTCCTGTTTCAGCCGGGCGAGGAGCGGCAGAAACCCCGGGCCTGGCATCGTGACATCCAGGATCACCACGTCGGCAGGGGTGTGCGGCAGGCGCGCCAGGAGGTCGTTGCCGTCGACGGCTTCGCCGACCACCTGAATGTCCGCCTCCTCGCCGACGAGCTGGTGGACGCCGGCGCGCACCAGCGGGTGGTCGTCGGCGATCAGGAGGCGAATCATCCGGCGCGCTGGGTCGGGAGAGTCCGGTCCACCGGCATGAAGACGCGCACCGTGGTGCCGTGTCCACGTTCGCCGTGCACCGTGACTCGCCCGTGCCAGGTGATAGCGCGCTCGCGCATGCCGAGGATCCCCAATGTCCCGGTGGCTTCGAGCTCTTCGGGTGTAATCCCGCGGCCGTCGTCGGTGACGACCAGCTCGAACGCCGTGGGCAGCACGTGGAGCCTGATCTCGACGCG
>Ga0193727_1001020_pt1 | contig 11484 bp, 10 predicted proteins | sample H2c2metaG_FD_143051 | JGI IMG/M metagenome (GOLD analysis project Ga0193727, IMG submission 143051) | Soil microbial communities from a riparian zone of the East river system, Colorado, United States - H2c2 | ecosystem: Environmental > Terrestrial > Soil > Riparian zone | place: USA: East River...
CAACACGTCAGGTCTGCCGCTGCGCCTGGGGTGAGCTGCTGTTCCTGACTCCTCACGAGTGAGCGCAGCGAGCGACCTCACGAGGCCGCGCAGCGGCCGACCTGACGTGTTGAAGAGCGTGAGGAGTGAGGTCGTGCGCTGGCGCGCACTCGTGAGGAAGTGAGAAGGCGCAACTGCTGTTCCTGACTCCTCACGAGTGAGCGCAGCGAGCGGCCTCACGAGGCCGCGTAGCGGCCGACCTGACGTGTTGAAGAGCGTGAGGAGTGAGGTCGTGCGCTGGCGCGCACTCGTGAGGAAGTGAGAAGGCGCAACTGCTGTTCCTGACTCCTCACGAGCGAGCGCAGCGAGCGGCCTCACAAGGCCGCGCAGCGGCCGACCTGACGGTTCTCCGCGGCCGACCTCACATTTCCAGACAAAGCGCTGCAGCGGGTCCGTCCATGAAGTCCTTGGCAGACGCGCGCCTCTGGCCCCTCTGTGCAAGCATCCCTACTAGCCAGTGCGCGTTCGCGGGCCCATTGTTCCGCCGCCCGCTGCAGCTGCATCGACAAAGTATCGGTAGCAGGCGCCTTGTCTCACTTCAGGCGCAAAAAATCTTCGGCGCCGCGTTCAGCATTCGAGGTCTACGCCGCGGCTGGAGCATCCGCAGCGTGGAATTGCGCTTCCTCGGTCGAGCCCTTCAGCGCGACTGTTGAGGATTGCGCGCCCTGTATCGTCTGCGTGACCGCATCGAAATAGCCGGTGCCGACTTCACGCTGGTGCTTGACCGCGGTGAAGCCCTTGTCGGCCGCGGCGAATTCGGCCTCCTGCAGTTCGACGAACGCGCTCATCTGGCGGCGCGCATAGCCGTGGGCGAGATTGAACATCGAGTAGTTCAGCGCGTGAAAGCCGGCCAGCGTGATGAACTGGAACTTGTAGCCGTAACCGGCCAGTTCCTTCTGGAATTTCGCAATCGTCGCGTCGTCGAGATTCTTCTTCCAGTTGAAACTCGGCGAGCAGTTGTAAGCGAGCAGCTTGCCGGGATATTTGCGATGCACCGCGTCGGCAAACTTGCGCGCGAATTCGAGGTCCGGTTTGCCGGTCTCGCACCAGACGAGATCGGCGTACGGCGCGTAGGCGACGCCGCGCGAGATCGCCTGGTCGAGGCCGTTGCGCGTCTTGTAGAAACCCTCGACCGTGCGCTGGCCGGTGCAGAACGGCTGATCGTTCACGTCGATGTCGGAGGTAAGCAGGTCGGCCGCTTCGGCATCGGTGCGCGCGACGATCAGCGTCGGCACGCCGCAGACGTCGGCGGCAAGACGCGCCGCGGTCAGCTTTTCGATCGCCTCGCGCGTCGGCACCAGCACCTTGCCGCCCATGTGCCCGCATTTCTTGACGCTGGCGAGCTGATCTTCGAAGTGCACGCCGGCCGCACCGGCCTCGATCATCGCCTTCATCAGCTCGAACGCGTTCAGCACGCCGCCGAATCCGGCTTCGGCGTCGGCGACGATCGGCTGCAGGAAGTCGATGCTGTCGTTGCGGTCATCCCCATTTTTTTCTGCATGCTGCACCTGGTCGGCGCGCAGCAGCGTGTTGTTGATGCGCTTGACGACCTGCGGCACTGAATTGGCAGGGTACAGCGACTGGTCCGGATACATCTCGCCGGCCACGTTCGCGTCGGCCGCGACCTGCCAGCCGGACAGATAGATCGCCTTCAACCCGGCCTTGACCTGCTGCATGGCCTGGTTGCCGGTCAGTGCGCCGAGCGCGTTGACGAAGTCTTCGGTCTGCAAATAGCGCCACAATTTCTCGGCGCCGAGGCGCGCGAGCGAATGCTCGACCGGCACGGTGCCGCGCAGGCGCACGACATCCTCCGCCTTGTAGCTGCGCGTCACGCCTTTCCAGCGTGGATTGCTCTGCCAGTCGAGGTGGAGCTGGTCGGCGGTCGGTAAGGCGGTCTTCATGGCGAATCCTCGATGGACGAAAGCTGGGACTGAGGCGATGGTGGACGACGACGCGCTGGATGTCGCGAGGTCAGGCGGTTCGCGCGAGCGCCGGCACCTGTGCCGCATCGGGCAACGCGCTCGCATGGGTCAATTCGGCCAGTAGCCAGGCCGCGCGCAATACGTTTTCCTGGCCGGGCAGACCGCGTCGCGGCAAGCGTTCGCCGACACGCTGGATTGCCGCGTCGAACACAGCGAAGTCGATCGGCCTGCCGTCGTCGAGCACCGCTTCGTCGTCGTGCAGCCATGACCATAGCTGGACGCGCGCGAACTCGGCGGTCGGCGCGCCGTTGGCATCGGGCTGCCCGGCAGCGAGCATCGCGGCAAAATGGCGCACGCAGGAATCGATCCGGTCGAGAAACGTTGCCCGCGGGACTGGCGCGGCGGTCGGCGGGCGCTGGCGACGCGCGGCGCAGCCGAAGTCCGGCCGGTCCGCGGTTTCGCTGTGCCTGTCGATGGTCGGCAGCAACCCGAGCACGTCTTCCTGCATGTCTTGCGCCGAACCCACCATGACGACACGGTCCCAATTTGTTGCGGAGCAGCAGGCTACGCCTGTGCAAACGAATTTGACAAACCGAATGTTTCAATCCAATACTTTGACAAAATCAAATAAACAGTTAACGGATTGATAATGAATATCTTATCCAGCCTGTACAAACCGTAAAGGGACCTGTGGCCAGTACAAAGTTCCCAGGCCGCACGCGCACGGCAGGCAGCCACAAGGTCGTCGGCGCGAAACCCGCGCGCTTCTACTACAAAGGCAACCGTCTCAAGCAGCTGCGCGCGTTCTCTTACGCGGTCAAGTTCGGCACGGTCGCGCGCGCAGCCGAAGCGCTGTTTCTGTCGTCATCGTCGGTCAGCCTGCAGCTGTCGGCGCTCGAAAAGGAACTCGGAGCGCGCCTGCTCGAACGCACGCGGCCTCGGCTGGCGCTGACTTCGGAAGGCCAGATGTTGTACGACCTCGCGCGGCCGCTGGTCGAAGGCATCGAGAGCCTCGACCAGCATTTCCGCGCGCAGCGCCAGGGCATCGATCAGGGCGAGGTCAACATCGCGGCCGGTGCGTCGACGATCCAGTATCTGCTGCCGTCGCTCGTGCGCGATTTCCGCGAGCACTTCCCCGACGTGCGCCTGCAACTGTCGAACGTGACCGGCAAGGACGGCCTGGCGTTACTGCGCTCGGACCAGGTCGATTTCGCAGTCGGTTCGATGCTCGACGTACCGCACGACGTGTCCTACGAGCCGGTGCACTGGTTCGACCCGATGCTGATCCTGCCGCTCGATCATCCGCTCGCCGCCAAAGCCGACATCGCGCTGGAAGACCTCTCACCGTATGGCCTGATCCTGCCGCCGCAGCGACTGACGACCTATCGCCTGGTCGACCTGGTGTTCCAGCAGCGCAAGGTGCCATACCGCGTCGCCATCGAGGTCGGCGGCTGGGAGGTCATCAAGCAGTACGTCGCGATGGGCCTGGGCATCTCGATCGTCACCGGCATCTGCCTCAACGACGAGGACAAGTCACGCCTTGCCGTGCGCAACATGCGCCGCTACTTTCCGCAGCGCAGCTACGGCGTGGTGATCCGCAAGGGAAAATACCTCAGCCAGCAGGCGCGCGCCTTCATCGACCTGGTCAAGCCGGGGTTGTTCGCGCGCGGCGACTACTACGCGTCGGGGCATTCCGAACGGTAGTTCGGCCGCTGGCGCCGCGCCTCTGCTTCCTTCTCGTCATTCCGGCGCAAGCCGGAATCAGTTCCTGGCATTTGCTTTGTTCTTCTTTCGAAAAGCAAAAGCTTCCACTCGCCCTATAGGCGAGCGGGCACTTTCTCTTGAGTGGCCAAGAGAAAGTAACCAAAGAGAAGGCCACCCCCGTCGGCGCGGTCTCCAGGCATCCTGCCTTCCGACTTCGCGAGGGTGCTACGGGGTTCGCTGGATGTACATCCGTGTACATTCAGCAAACGGCCGCGCATCGTGCGCGGCCTCCTGCGGACTGATCCTGCGTACCCTCGCCGCGCCTCAGGGGGCCCCGTTTGGGCGGCATCCTGCCGCAGAAGCAACCGCATTCCATCGCCAAGCCTCGAGGTAGTGCACGGATGCACGGATTCGTGGATCAACGGCGCCGTTCGCGGTGCCGAGCATCGCAGGCGTGGCGGGACAAAGCCCGCAGGGTCGCGGCGATGGATCGCCGCGATTGCGAAGCAGTACATGGATGTACTGTCTGAGCAACCCCGCCGCGACGAGAAGCGCAGGGAAGTTCGATTCGCACGAAGCGAATCGAACCACCGCGTCCGGCGCCTAGCCTTTTTGGTTACTTTTTGGGCAATGCCAAAAAGTAACCGGCTCGCCGCAGGCGAGACGAAGCTCTGCACTTCAAAGAAAAACGAGCGAACGCGAAGAGAGCGTCAGACCGTCCCACGATTGCGCCCGACCCACGGCGCATAAAACTCGCGGATGCGGGCCATGTCGGCGTCGAGATCATCGCCGGGATGGATCAGCGGGCCGAAGCCGACGGTTTTTTCCGGATAGTGGAAATAGACCGGCAGGATCGGCACACCGGCCTCGCGCGCGATGTGCCAGAAGCCACTTTTCCACTTGTAGACTTTCTTGCGCGTGCCTTCCGGGGCGATTGCGAGCCAGAAGCGCTCCTGGGTCTGGAATCGGTGCCGCATCTCGCCGACCACGCCGTGTGCCGCCGAGCGGTCGATCGGGATGCCGCCGAAATTGCGCAGCAGCGACCCCAGTGGCCAGACGAATGCCTCGCGCTTGCCGATGAAGCGCACATCCAGGCGCAGACCGACCTTGACCAGCAGGCCCCAGACCACATCCCAATTGGACGAATGCGGCGCGGCGATCACGACCAGTTTTGCCACGTCCGGCAATTCGCCGGCGACACGCCAGCCACAGCGGCTGAACAGCCAGCGGCACAGCGACCCGGCGGCCGACGGGCCCAGCGTCGGCACATTCGGTGGAACCAGCGGCAGGCTCGCGTAGCTCATTCGAGCGACCAGCCCTTGCCGCGCCCTTGCTTGTGTTTCGCGCGTCGCTTCTTCTGTTCGATGCGCCGCTCCTTCGATGCCCGCGTCGGTTTCGTCGCAACGCGCTTTTTCGGCACGTGCAGCGCGGCGCGGATGATCTCGGTGAGGCGTTCGCGCGCGTCGATGCGGTTGCGCGCCTGGTCGCGGAAGCGGCTGGCCTGGATCACGAGGACGCCGTCGGCGGTCAGGCGCCGGTCGCGCCGCGCCAGCAGGCGCGTACGCAGCGACTCGGGCAGGCTCGGCGACTGTGCGACGTCGAAGCGCAGTTCGACCGCGCTGGCGACCTTGTTGACGTTCTGTCCACCGGGTCCCGACGCGCGCACGAACGTCTCGGCCAGTTCGCCATCGGGAATCTGGATTGTCGGCGTGACTTGCAGCATGGACACTTCGGGCCAGATCCAGATCAAGAGAAGCTCAGACGCGGATTTCGCGGATCAACGCGGATCTCGACAAAACGCTTGAATCATTTTATTTCGCTTGAATCACTTTATTTGTTTGGCGCATCCGCTCTTATCCGCGTACATCCGCGAAATCCGCGTCCAAAACGGCTCTTTCGTTTTTGTTCAATCGCGGAAATTCTCGAACTGCAGCGGCATCTTGATATCCGCGCCGCGCAGCAGCGTCATTGCCGTCTGCAGGTCGTCCTTTTTCTTGCCGACGATGCGCAACTTGTCGCCCTGGATCTGCACCTCGACCTTGAGCTTGGCCTCCTTGATCCGCTTGACGATATCCTTGGCCAGCGGTTGGTCGAGGCCTTGCTTCAGCGTGACCTTCTGGCGCGCGCTGCCGAGGTTGATCTCCGCATCGGCGACCTCGGCACAGCGCACGTCGATATGGCGTGCCGCCAGGCGCTGCTTGAGAATGTCGAACATCTGCTTGAGCTGGAATTCGGCCTCCGCCCGGAGCATTACGACGGTCTCGTCGTCGCGCTCGAACACGGCGTCGGTGCCCTTGAAGTCGAAGCGGTTGGCCAGCTCGCGGTTGGCTTGGTCGATCGCGTTGGTCAGTTCGTGCAGGTCGAGTTTCGAGACGACGTCGAACGATGGCATACAGAAGAGTCCCCAGGAAGCGCGACGATTCTAGCAGCCCGCGGGTTCGCCTTCCGCGATCGCCTGCGTCCATTCGAAGCGGCCAAGCACACCGGCCCAGGTTGCGTCGGGTGTTGCGTGCAGCGCCAGCGCGGCGCCGGACAGAGGATGGCACAGCTCGAGCCGCCAGGCGTGCAGCAGCATCCGGTGCACGCCGAAATGCATGCGCCAGAGGCGGTTATGATCGCCGCGACCGTGGCTGGTGTCGCCGACGATATGATGTGATACGTGGTGGAAGTGCTTGCGGATCTGCCGGTAGCGACCGGTCTCTGGCAGCGCTTCGACCAGGGCGTAGCGTTGCTCGGCGTACTTGCCAAGGGCGATCGGCACCGTTGCGGTGGCCAGTGTGCGCCAGCGCGTCACGGCCGCCTTGCGTGGACTGCGCTCGCGCACATCCGGCAAAGCGTAGTCGATGACGCCGTCGGCGGCCGGCCAGCCGCGCACGACCGCCAGATAGCGCTTGAGCACGCGGCGCTGCATGAATTGCCGCCCCAGATCGCCGGCGATCGCGCGTGTCTTTGCCAGCAGCACGACGCCGGACGTGGCCCGATCGATACGGTGAGCCAGGAACGACGGCGCGCCGACCTGCTCCCGCAGACGCTCGAGCAGAAAGTCGCTTTCGTCCGCGGCGATGCTGCTGCGGTGGACCAGCAACCCGGCCGGCTTGTTCACTGCGAGGATGCTGTCGTCCTCGAAGAGGATGTCGATCGCCACGTCCAACGCGATCAGCGCACGCTGCGCCATGCGGCGACGAGCGCACCGGCGCCGGCGACCACCGCCAGCAGCGCACTGAGCGGCAGACCGACGACGCGCAGCGTGTGCGTGTCGATTGCATAGAGCAATGCCGCACCGATCAGCGCCGCCGCGCCGGCGCTGCCGAGGATGCGGCTGCGTGCGGTGTCGCGCACCAGCGACATGCTGGCAGCCTGCATTTCCGCGGCGCGTACGGCATCGAAGTCGCCGGCGGCGGCCTTCTTCAGATACGTGCGCACCAACTCGGGCATTTCCGGTGCGGCGGCGAGCCAGCCCGGCAGGCGCGCGCGCAATTCGCGCAGCGTCCGGCGCAGGCCATAACGCTTGCGCAGGATATCGGCCAGCACCGGCTTGGCCGTCGCCCAGATGTCGATCTGCGGATGCAGCAGGCGGCCGATGCCTTCGATGTTGAGCAGCGTCTTCTGCAGCAGGATCAACTGCGGCTGCAGCGTCAGCTCGTAGCGGCGTGCGACCGAGAACAGCTTCATCACGACCTCGGCGAGCGAGATCTGCGACAACGGCCGCGTGAAGTACGGTTCGCACACCGTGCGCACGGCGGCTTCGAGCTCATCGAGGCGCACGTGCGCCGGCATCCAGCCGGCAGCGACGTGCAGCTCGGCAATGCGCTTGTAGTCGCGCTCGAACAGCGCCATGAAATTCTCGGCCAGCCAGTACTGGTCCCTTTCGGCAAGTGAACCCATGATGCCGAAGTCGAGCGCGATGAAGCGCGGATCGGTCTTGCGCGTCGGGTCGACCCAGATGTTGCCGGGGTGCGCGTCGGCGTGGAAAAAGTTGTCGCGGAACACCTGCGTGTAGAACAGGCGCACGCCTTTTTCGGCCAGCGCGACGCGATCAATGCCGGCGCTGTCGATCGCCACCAGATCATCGACCGCGATGCCGCGCACGCGCTCCAGCGTCAGCACCGATTCCTTGCTGTGCGACCAGAGCACTTCCGGCACGAGCATGTCGTTGCTGTTACTGAAATTGCGCCGCAGCAGGCTCGCGTTCGCACCCTCACGCTGCAGGTCGAGCTCGTTCTGCAACGTCGTCTCGATTTCGGCAACGATCTCGCGCGGACGGATCTTGTCGGCAGCCGGATGCCAGCGTTGCGCCAGGTCGCCGAGCGCGCGCAGCAATTCGACATCGGCCGCGATGCGCTGCTGGATGCCCGGTCGCAGCACCTTGACCACCACCTCCCGCCCCATGGAATTAGCGGCCGCAGGCCGTCTCGAACTTCCTTCCCCCGCTTGCGGGGGAAGGTGGTCCGCAGGACCGGAAGGGGGCGCCTGCGCGGCCGCAGGCCGTCTCCATTTCCCTTCCTCCGCATGCGGGGGAAGGTGACCCGCAGGGTCGGAAGGGGGCGCCTGAGCGGCCGCAGGCCGTCTCGAACTTCCTTCCCCCGCTTGCGGGGGAACGTGACCCGCAGGGTCGGAAGGGGGCGCCTGAGCGGTCGCAGGCCGTCTCGAACTTCCTTCCCCCGCTTGCGGGGGAACGTGGTCCGCAGGACCGGAAGGGGGGAAGTCAGTTGCTCCGACTCGTCCAGCGCTTTCTTCCCCTGCTTGCGGCGGAACGTGGTCCGCAGGACCGGAAGGGGGCGCATCATCGGCAAACAGCCGCGCCGCATGCACCTGCGCGATCGATGCCGACGCCAGCGGCGTCTCGTCGAAGGCCGCGTACAACGTTGCAATCGGCGCACCGAGCGCTGCTTCGATGGCGGCGCGCGCCTCGGCGCCCGGGAACGGCGGCACCTGATCCTGCAGTTGCGACAGTTCGTCGGCGACATCGGCCGGCATCAGGTCACGTCGCGTCGACAGAATCTGCCCGAACTTGACGAAGATCGGCCCGAGTTCGATCAGCGCCAGGCGCAGGCGCACGCCGCGCGGCAACTTCACGATGTCGGCGTGCGGCCGCGGCAACAGCGGCCGCAGCCAGCGCAACGGCCGGAACAGGTGCGTCTGCTCGACGAGGTCGTCGAGCCGGTAACGGACCAGTGTTGCGGCAATGCGCAGCATTCGCGGCAACTGCCGCAGCGGCGTCATGCGCCTTTCCCGCTCACGCGCGTGGCGACCTGGGCAATGCGCGCGGCGAGGCGCTCGGCGCGATCACGCAGCGCGTCGACGTCGTCGAGAAACTGATCCATCTCGGCCGGCGCGATCAGGTCGCGGCTGTCGTCGCGCAGGAAATCGGCGCTGTCGCGCACGAACGCTTGCGCCGAATCGCGCGACCAGCGCAGCGCCGCATGCAGCGTGCGCGCGATCGGCACGCCGATGACGTCGCCGAACACCTGCGCGAACGCCTCTTCGATATCCGGCCGGAACGCGCGCATGAGCTTTTCGACGCGCCGCGCCAGTTCGGCGTCACCGGAGATCTCGACCTTGCCCGGCGGCAGCGACGAATCCTCGCCGCGGCGCAACGCGAACGCGAGCAGGCTGCCGGGCGTCGCGCGCAAGCCCAGATCGGCGGCTTGCTGCCAGTGCGGACCTACCCGAAGATGCCCGTCATGAACATGGATGCAGAGCGCGAGATTCGCCGACTTGAGTTCGACGCCGACGCGCCGGCCTTCGAGCGGCGCCAGTTGCGTGCGCATTTCCGGATCGAGCCCAAGTGCACGATTGAGCACCTCCTCGAGCAGACGGCCGAGGGTCGCCAGGATCGGGTTGGCTGTACGCACTGCGGACATCGCCTGACATCGCGGAAGATGGAGCTGCATTGTAGCCCGCAATCCGGCGCAGTTTTTTCACCGGCAGGACAGCACCGCTGCTTCAGGCGTCATGGCGTTGCTGCATGCGTTCGCGCGCCAGGTGTTGCGACAGGCGCGCCAGGCCTTCGGCCATGCTCACGCGCGGGCTGTAGTCCAGATCGCGGCGTGCGGCGTCGATGTTGAACCAGTGCGACGTCGACATCTGCTCGACCAGGAAGCGCGTCAGTGGCGGTTCGCTCTGGATGCCGAACGTGCGCCAGATCGTTTCCAGCGTCGCACCGAGGAACTGGGCGAGCCCGAGCGGCAGGTGCCGTGTTTCAGGCGGAAGTCCGTCGGCCTTGAGCCAGGAATTGAACAGTGATTCGTGCGTGACCGGCTCGCCCTGGCTGATGAAATAGACCTTGCCGGCGATCGGTGAGCCGACCGCGAGTTTTTCCAGCGCCAGAATGTGCGCTTCGGCCGCATTGTCGACGAAGACCGTGTCGATCTTCTTGGCCACGTCGCCGATCAGGCGCAACTGGCCTCGCCGCGCACGGCCGAGGATGCGCGGCAGCAGGTTCGGATCGCCCGGACCCCAGATGAAGTGCGGGCGCAACGCGACGGTCGCAAGCTGCGCCGAATTCGCGGCGAGCACGCGCTGTTCGGCGAGCGCCTTGGTCTGCGCGTAGGCCGAGCTGAAATGCGTCGCATACGGCACGGATTCGTCGACGCCTTCGAGATCGGCGCCGTTGTGCACCACACTCGGGCTCGAGGTAAGCACGAGCTTGGCGATCTCGTTCAACTCGCACGCCGCCAGCACGTTGTCCGTGCCGCGCACGTTGGTCTCGTAATAATCCTCGACGCGGCCCCACGCACCGACGCGTCCGGCGCTGTGGATGATTGCATCGACGCCGCTCGCCGCGTCGAGGACGAGGTCGAGGGACGCGATGTCGGCGCCGCGCTGCTCGACGCCGATCGCATCGAGCGCCGCATGATGCGTTCGGTTCATCGAACGCACGGCATGACCGCGCGCCACCAGCTGCTTGCAGATCGCCTGGCCCAAAAACCCCCCACCACCGGTAACGAGGATCTTCATCGCAGCGCAGCCGAACCATCCGTGGTGCGCCCTCCGATCGGCATCCATGCCTCACCCTCGCGGCGCACTGGCGATGCGCTACTACGCATCGCCAAAGCGTGCGCCGCTCGACCGCCACCAGCTGTAACGAGGATTTTCATGGCTGCGCCGCAGTACGACGTAGCGTCTGCGTGCGCGGCACTGGACCGCCAGCCTCAGCAACCAGAACCTTCATTGCGAAATGCTCCCCGATCGTCCCTGATCGAACCGGATATCGTTGGGCAAACAAACCTGCCGGCTTCGATGGCCGGCTCGCGCGGGATTGTAGCGAGTTGCCGCAACGCGCACTCGAGATTTAGGCAGCCTTAAGTCGCCGGGCGCTAGATTGGCTGCCGTTTCGTCGTGGAGCGGGCCATGTGTCGTGTGCTGTGTCTGGTAGGGATGCTGCTATGGGCGCTTTCGGCTCATGCCGAGCGCGACTTTAGCGGTACCACGGCGTCCGGCGCCTACTACCGAATCGCCGTGCCGGACAGCTGGAAGAGCGGCGATCCGCTGGTACTGTTCCAGCATGGACTGAGCTTCGACCCACCCGCACCGAATCCGGATCTGGGGCCGATTGCGGACCTGCAGCTGAGCGAAGGCTATGCCGTTGCCGCCTCGAGCTACAGCCAGCGTTCCTGGGCCCTGTTCACGGCCCGCGACGACAACGCCGAACTGCTGACCGCGTTCAAACAGCAGGTCGGCACGCCCGGTGCGATCATCCCCTACGGCGGATCCCTCGGCGGCCTGATCGCGCTGAAGATGGCCGAAGATCCGCGCTTCGCGCCGGTGCCGGGCGTGTATGCGGCCTGTCCACCCGCGGCCGGTTCGCGGGTCTGGG
>Ga0193727_1001021_pt1 | contig 11482 bp, 8 predicted proteins | sample H2c2metaG_FD_143051 | JGI IMG/M metagenome (GOLD analysis project Ga0193727, IMG submission 143051) | Soil microbial communities from a riparian zone of the East river system, Colorado, United States - H2c2 | ecosystem: Environmental > Terrestrial > Soil > Riparian zone | place: USA: East River...
ACCCGTGGCTGACGCTGTCGAAGGAAGTCGTGCTGCGTTACCTGCCGCCGGTGAAGGAGCACGCCGCAACCTGCGGACCGGGACCGTTTTCGATGGCGGACACCGAGGTCGTCACTCAGCAGTTGCGGATCGCGGGGTATTCGAACATCAGGTTTGAGCGGATCGACGCCGAAGTCATGGTCGGGCGCGACGTTGACGAAGCGGTTGCTTTCCAGCTCGCGATCGGGCCCGCGGGTGAAGTTTATCGCGAGGCAGGCAAGGAGGCGGAACGCTACCACGACCGCGTCGTCGCGGCTTTGAAGCAAGAGCTCAGTCATTTCGCGCGGCCGGAAGGCGTCATGATGCAGTCAAGTTCCTGGCTGGTGACCGCTCAAAACCCCTAGAGCATGATCCGGAAAAGTGGGTGCCGGTTTTCCGAAAAGATCATGCTCAAACAAAAAGATAGAGCGGGATGACGATTCGAAGAAAAGTCATCCCGCTCTAGAGAGGCGACTTCGCGCGCTCCGTATCGATGGCTTTGAGCGAACCGAAATTCTTGCGCAAGGTCGGCTTGTGAATCTTGCCGGTGGCGTTGCGCGGCAAGGCATCGACGAACCGGATCGCGCGAGGCCGCTTGAAGCGCGCCAGGTTGGCTTCGCAATGCGCCTGAATCTCCGCTTCGGTAAGGGTGTGCCCCGGCTTGACGGCCACGATCGCCATGCCGGTTTCTCCCCATTGCTCACTGGGGATGCCGATCACAGCGGCTTCCGCGATCGCGGCGAGCTGGTGCAGGACGTTCTCGACCTCGGCCGGATAGACATTTTCGCCGCCGGAAATGTACATGTCCTTCCAGCGATCGACGATGGTGTAAAAACCTTCTTCGTCGATCCGCGCCGCATCGCCGGTATGCAGCCAGCCGTCGGTGAAGGAAGACGCGTTGGCGTCCGGCCTGTTCCAGTAGCCCGGCGTCACGTTCGGCCCTTTGACCCAGAGCTCGCCGAGTTCGCCGATTTCGGCATCGGCCCCGTCGGGGCGAACGATCCGCACTTCGGTGTGCAGCACCGGCTTGCCGGAGGAGCCCGCCTTGCGCACGGCGTCCTCGCGATCGAGCGTCAAGACCGCCGGGCTGGTTTCGGTCATGCCGTAACCCTGCTGCAGGGCGACTCCACGCTGTTCCCATGCTTTCAAGAGCGGCACCGGCATCGGTGCGCCACCGACGCCGCCAATCAGAAGGCGGCTGAAGTCGGAACCGGCAAACGCCGGATGCTGCGCCATGAACTGGTAGATCGACGGCACGCCGAAAAACACGTTGATACCGCGCGCGGGATCGCTGATTAGCTCCAGCGCAAGGCCGGGATCGAAGGCGCGCATGATCAGCACGGTGCCGCCGGCATGCAGCACCGGATTGGTGTAGCAGTTGAGGCCGCCGGTGTGGAACAGCGGCAGCACCGTCAGCAGCACCGACGAGGGTGAGATATAGGCCGGACCGCCGAGATTGACGCAATTCCAGAACGTCATGCCATGGGTGATGATCGCGCCCTTCGGCTGGCCTGTCGTGCCCGAGGTGTACATGATGGTCGAGATGTCATCGAGCGTCACGACTTCCGCTTGGTCGAGTGGTTTTGTTGACGCGATCGCCGCCTCATAGGAGCCATCACGGCCGAGCTGAAGCACTGAGGAGACCGCGCACAATTTGGAAACGGTGAGCGCGACCTCCGCGAGTTCCCCGTCATGGATCATCAGCTTCGGCGCTGCATCGCCGACAATGTATTGAAGCTCCGGGACGGTGAGGCGCGTGTTCAAAGGCAGCAACACCGCGCCGATCCGCCCGCACGCGAACTGCACCTCCAGCGTATCGGTCGTGTTCAGTGCCAGCACCGCGACCCGGTCGCCGCGCGCGATCTCGCGGCGGTCGCGCAGATGCGCAGCCAGGCGCGAAATGCGGGCGTCGAATTGCGCGTAAGTGAGCCGGCGGTCGCTGGCAAGATCAATCGCCGCCAGCTTGTCCGGCGTGCGCCGGGCAAAATGCGCGATCCAGTCATAGTGGCGAACCGGCAAATTCTCCTCCGAAAGTCCAGCGGTCTGGTGCCGCCTGATCTGCTTGATCTTACGCCGTTTCGCGCCAGTTGGGGCGCCGTATCGGGATGCTGTCTTGCGTTGAGTGGCTGGCGCCAGCAGGTTCTCCGTCAACGGCGGCTGCTGCGAGGGTATTGCGTGAGCAATGGCCTTGCCGCCACCTGCATTCCGCGGCAGGTCGCGGGCGACTGGATGGTATCCGCCCGACGAACTCGAGAGGGTCAGGCGGGTCCGCTATTCACGTGATGCGTCTTGGCCGGGTATGAATGATACGTCCGTCGCGCACATGTATATACGCGTCACTTTTGGGCGTGCACCACGACTACCGGTCTACCCAGACATTTGCAGCGGGCATCGGCATGTCGCAAAAGTGCCAGCAACGGACATTGCCCTTTCAATGACCCCGTCGGCGCGGGCGAGACAAGGCCCCGCGCAGGGTGATGCCACTATCAACTCAAATTATCGGCACTCTGATTCATCCCCCATTCACCCCGTTGCTAGATCGATGTTGCGAACAGGGACCCCTGAACCGCGCATTAAACTGCTTCTTTTAGAGATGGGGCATTGAACACGGAGTAATTAAGATGAAAAAAATCATCGTGCTTGTTGTCTTGATATGCGCCTTGGGCTTTTTCGCGAGTCATCCGTCGGCTGACGTACCCCGCCAGGCCGCTGTGGAGACGCCTTCGCCGTTAGCGACGATGCAGGCATCGCGATGGCTTCCAACGGAAGCCTACGACGCGATCTGATCTTTTGGCAGTGCGTGACGCCAGTGATATTGCCGCCCGGTCTAGCGTAACTGGTTACCACGCCGAGCCCTTCCGTTCTTCACCCGATAAGCGGACAATTTTCGCGCCGGTTGGCATGTCTCAAATGTGCCAAAAGTGACCGGGCGCGCCTACTGCTCTGGCATTCCAGCCTTGCGCAGCCCGCTCTTGAATCGCCAGTGAAATTTCATAAACGCGGCGTTGTCGTCGGGCACATAGGCCCATTGCGCGATCGTCCGCGTGCGGGTGCTTTCCAGCGCGAGATATTGGGCCGGCGTCGCGCGTGCTTCCGTATCGCGGCCCGTCAGAGCAGGTTCGGAGGTTAATCCAGCGATAATGGTCGGATTTGGGGGCGATACGGCTGCCGCACGGCGGAACCAGATCAAGCCTTCTTCATCCTGCTCCAGCATCATGTAGGCCCATCCCTTTAACAGGTCTCCGAGCGCCGCCCGGGCTTCGCTAATGCAGCGCGTCAGCGAATCCTCGGTCACGATCACATTGGGCCAGATTTTCGACAGCAGCTCGTCCTTGGTGACGAGGCGGCCGGCGTGGGTGATCAGGTGCTGCAGCAGGGCAAAGCTCTTCGGCCGCAATGCTATCTCGACGTCACCGCGGCGCAGGCATCCCTGCGAAACATCGAGCGTGAATTCGCCGATCCTGTACCGGCCCGTCGACATTCGGATTCCCAGTCTTTCCGGCCAACAGGGGCCTAGCGCGTAATCCTACCTGTTTCAGCACTGCTTCGGCAATTTTTCAGCGTTCCTTCGGGACGCGCAAGCCCTCCTGAGCGCCAAATAACGCGGTCGGATCGCGGCCGGCAACTATCCAAAACAAGGGGGGCGCACATGGATCGTTCGACAGTCACACGGCTGAAATCCCATCTGATCGCCGGCATCGGCGTGGCGTCGGTGATGCTGCTCACCTCGGGCGCAATCGCCGCCCCACAGCTGGTCCTGGTCAATGCCAAGGTTTTCACGGCCGATCCAGCGCTGCCATACGCGCAGGCCATCGCAATCGAGGATGGTCACGTCCTAGCTGTCGGCCGGAACGAACAGGTGCGTGCATTGACCGGGCCGAATACCCGCCATCATTGATGCGGGTGGGCGGCTAGTGACACCTGGCCTGATCGAAGCCCATGTTCATCTCGGAGACGCGTTGCCGACGCCGCCGCTGGCCATGCCCGCTCTGCCATTTCCTGGTCCTGGGCCGACGGCGGAGGAAACCCTAGCTGCTGTGGAACAGGCCGCCAAGGCGCGCACCGACTGGATCAGCGCTTATATCGGTCCACTGATCGCGCGCGATCGCCGCAACTGGCGAAGGCCTTGGATGCTATCGCACCGAACACTCCGGTGCTCTTGCGAGCGCCTTGGGGACACAACAGCTTTACGAACAGCGAGGGTCTTCGCAGGCTCGGCATTGGCGAGGATATCGCCGACCCTTTCGGCGGCTGGTGGGGCCGCGACAATGGGCGCCTCGACGGTCGCGCCTATGAGGCCGAGACGATCATGCCGCGTATACAGCCCGCGACTGCCGAACGTTTGGCCACCTTGTTCGACGAAGCACAACAACGCTACGCGCGTTGGGGTGTCACGTCGATTCACCTGATGAATAACGACAAGTCTCTCGAAGTCACACTTGCCGGGCTTGCCATCGCGAAGCCACTGCAACGATGGACGGTTTATTCATGGGGCACATATGAAACCCAGCAAGTTCCGGAGGCATGGGCAGCCATCGACAGGGGCGCGAAGCAAACGGTGCCAAAAGTCCGTATCGAAGGCCCGAAATGGATGATGGACGGCACACCGATCGAACAGAATTCTCTGCAGCGCGTAGACTACGTCGATCGTCCCGGCTGGCGCGGCCGATCGAATTTTACCGACGAGCAACTGCGAGAAATCCTGCAGCTTGCATTGACGCGATCAACCCAGCTTGCGCTTCACGTCGTCGGTGACGCCGAAACGGACCGCGTGCTGAAGATGATGGAGCAGCTTGCCCCCGCCGCAACCTGGCGCGCCAAACGGGTGCGAATTGAACATGGCGACGGCATCGGGAGGGATGTATTTGAGAGGGTCGCGCAACTGGGTGTGGTCGTAACTCAAAATCCAACCCACCTTGCCATTCCGCCGATCGCGGGAAAGAAAATGCTCGATCATGAGGTCGTGCTGAAGGGCTTCGTCAACGCCGGCATTCCGCTGGCTCTTGGTTCAGACGGCGGCGTCAAGGAACAGAACCCGTTTCAAAATTTAATGCTGGCCGTGCTGGTCCCGAGCGATCCTTCCGAGGCCTTAACGCGCGAACAGGCGCTGACGGCCTACACGAGCGGCGGAGCTTACGCGGAGGGGCAGGAAAAACGCCGGGGACGGCTCGCGCCTGGTTTTGCCGCTGACCTTGCCGTGCTCTCTCAGGATGTTTTGACAGTGCCAACGCTACAGCTCCCGGCGACGACGAGCCTGCTAACGATGGTCGATGGCGAAGTGATCTTCGAAGATGCGCTATGGACGTCGCGCCCCTAGTGCGCATGTCCGTTCCGGGTCAACGGACACTATTGCGCCGGGTTTGTTTTGGTTGGTCTCTTCCGATGCCCTCACTACTGGTGTATTGTCCATCCATTGCCTTGGGGAGCTGCCACCGGGACGTGCCGAGGTCCCGAATTTTTTAGCGGCAGCGTCGAAGCCGTCGGCAGGCATAGCGCCTAAATCGACCGACGCATTTTTTTGGCCGGTGTTACCAGCACTCGCACGGTCGCGCGCATTCGCGCACGCGACTCAGACGGCATACCGCGCTGCGAAGGCCACCAAGTAGGAGGACAAGAATGAGCAATCCCTTAACAGAACTGGCTCGTGCTTTGGCTCACATGGATGGTGCGAGGTACAATGGAGTTTGCCGAGAACTGCAACGAGGGATCAGAATACGTCCAGTCGGATGCTGGCAAGCGATGATTGCGGCGTCTACTCTATTCGCCGCGCGGAATTTTTGGGGCTTTGAGACGACAATGGAGGTGAAAAAAATGCACGTGCTCAGAAAAGCCATTCTTGCTGCCGCCTGTACCGCCGGCCTTGCGGCTGCGACAACGCCGGCTCTTGCCCAGACGACCTTGCGCGCAGTGATGCATTCGGATCTGAAAATTCTCGATCCGATCTGGACCACGGCCTATATCGTCCGCAATCACGGATACATGATCTATGACACGCTCCTCGCGCAAGACGAGAAGGGCGCCGTCCAACCGCAGATGGTCGAGAAGTACGAAACCGCGCCCGACAACAAGAGCTACACCTTCACGCTTCGCAACGGCCTGTTGTGGCACGACGGGCAGCCGGTGACGTCGGAAGACTGCATTGCCTCGATCAAGCGCTGGGCAGTCAAAGACTCTCTCGGTCAGAAGATGATGACCTTCGTCGACTCGATCGCGGCGGTCGACGCCAAGACCTTCACCATCAAGCTCAAGGAACCGACCGGTCTCGTGCTGCTCGGCCTGTCAAAACCCTCGTCCAACGTGCCGTTCATGATGCCCAAGCGCGTCGCCGAGACGGACCCCAACAAGCAGATCGAGGATTTTACGGGATCAGGACCCTTCGTCTTCGCCAGGGATGAATGGAAGCCCGGCGACAAGACCGTCTACGTCAAGTTCGACAAGTACAAGCCGCGCGCCGAGCCTCCATCCGGTCTGGCGGGCGGCAAGGTCGCCAAGCTGGATCGCGTCGAGTGGCGCGCCATTTCAGACGCGCAGCAGGCGGTCAACGCCCTTTCGAAGGGCGAAATCGACTTCGTCGAGGCGCCCAGCCACGACCTGCTCGGGACCCTGAAGAAGGATCCGAACGTCGATATCGTGGTATCGCCGATGCGGAAGTTACAATACGTCTTCCGCCCCAACACGCTGCACAAGCCGTTCGACAATCCGAAGATTCGCCAGGCGTTGTGGTACGCCTTCAATCAGGAAGACTTCCTGATGGCGACCGTCGGGGACGAGAATTACATTAAGCCATGCAAGGCGCTTTTCATTTGCGATACGCCGCTGGCCACCACCAAGGGAATGGATGGACTTCTGACCTCCAATGCGAAGAAGGCCCAGGAGCTGCTGAAGGAAGCAGGCTACGACGGCACGCCGGTGGTGCTGATGCACTCCACCGACGTCAAGGCCCTGACCAATCTGGCGCCGGTGGCGAAGTCGCTGATGGAGAAGGCCGGCTTCAAGGTCGACATGCAGTCCATGGACTGGCAGACGCTGGTCGCGCGGCGTGCCAAGAAGGACCCGCCGGACGCCGGCGGCTGGAATGCCTTCCTCACGGCCTGGGCCACCGCTGACGTGATGAACCCGGTCTCCACCGCCTATGTGAACGCGGCTTGCGACAAGGCGTCGTTCGGCTGGCCCTGCGACGCGCAACTGGAGAAGCTGCGTGACGACTTCGCCCGCGAGACCGACCCTGCCAAGCAGAAGGCGATCGCGGAGGCGGTGCAATTGCGTGTCATCGAATACACCCCCGAGATTCCGGTCGGCGAGTTCGTCCAGCCGGCCGCGATGCGCAAGAATGTCAAAGGCTTCCTGATTGCGCCGGTGCAGGTATTCTGGAACATGGAAATCACAAAGTGATGTGACGGCTACGGGCGGCGGTTTTTCCGCCGCCCGTCTTGCTTCGAGGATCGATCGATGTATGGCTACCTGTTCCGGCGAGTGCTCGGCACGATCCCCGTGATGTTGGTGGTTGCCATCTTCATCTTCCTAATGCTGCGGCTGACGCCATCGGATCCGGCGGCGATCATCGCCGGCGACAGCGCCACCACCGAACAGGTAGCGAAGATCCGCGGCCAGCTCGGCCTCGACCGGCCGATGGTGGAGCAGTTCTTCATCTGGTCCAGCAAGGTGCTGAGCGGCGATTTCGGCGAGAGCTTCTTCTTCAAGAAGACCGTCGCCTCGCTGATCGGCGAGCGCATCGAGCCGACGCTTTCGCTGGCCTTGATCACGATGTTGCTGGCAGTTTTGGTGGCCGTTCCGCTCGGCGTGCTGGCGGCGCACCGGCACGGCTCGTGGATCGATCGCATCGTAATGGGCTTTTCGGTGCTCGGGTTTTCGATGCCGTCCTTCGTCATCGGCTATCTCCTGATCTACCTGTTCGCGGTCTGGCTGGGTTGGCTGCCCGTACAGGGCTATCAGCGGATTTCCGAAGGGCTGGGCGGCTGGCTGCGAGGGCTGGTTCTGCCCTCGTTGACGCTGTCGATCATTTTTGTTGCGCTGATTGCGCGAATGACCCGCACCAGCATGCTTGAAGTGCTGTCCGAGGACTACATCCGTACGGCGAGAGCGAAGGGACAGAGCGAACGCAAGGTGCTGTTCCGCCACGCGCTGCGCAATGCGGCGGTTCCGATCGTCACCGTGATCGGGCTCGGTGTTGCGCTCTTGATTGGCGGCGTTGTCGTCACCGAAAGCGTTTTCACGATCCCGGGTCTCGGCCGGCTGACAGTCGACGCAGTGCTGGCGCGCGACTATCCGACGATCCAGGCCGTGATTCTGCTGTTCTCGTTCGTCTACGTCATGATCAACCTGGCGGTCGACATGATCTACACGCTGCTCGATCCAAGGATTCGCTACTGATGGCCGACGTGATCCTCGACACTCCGATCGCGGCGCCGGCGAAGCCCGCCGCGACATTTCGCAACCTGCACAATCCGGGCGTCGTGTTCGGCACGACCGTCATCCTGATCGTATTGCTGATGGCGCTTCTCGCGCCGTGGCTCGGCACCATCGATCCCACCGCGATCAATCCGATCGCGCGCAACAAAGTCCCCGGCGCGGAGCTCTCGCTGCGGACCGACACCGGCGAACGCATCAAGATGATTGCCCTGTTCGGAACAGACGGGCTGGGGCGCGACGTCTATAGCCGGGTGGTCTATGGGGCGCGCATCTCGCTCCTGGTCGGCGTCTCGGTGGCGCTGATTAGCGTCGCTTGTGGCCTGTTTATCGGCTTGCTTGCGGGCTTCTTCCGCATTCTCGACGCCATCATCATGCGCGTCATGGACGGCTTGATGGCGATTCCCGCCATTCTCCTGGCGATTGCCATGGTGTCGCTGTTCCGCTCCAGCGTGCTGACGGTGATCATCGCCATCACGGTCCCGCAAATCCCGGGCGTGGTCCGGCTGGTGCGTTCCATCGTGCTCAGCGTGCGCGAGGAGCCCTATGTCGAGGCGGCGGTGACGCTCGGCACCTCGACCCCGAAATTGCTGTGGCGCCACGTATTGCCCAACACGATCGCGCCGATGATCGTGCAGGGCACCTTCATCTGCGCTGCCGCCATTCTCGTCGAGGCCATCCTCTCGTTCCTCGGCATCGGCGTGCCGCCGGAAGTGCCGACCTGGGGCAACATCATGGCCGAGGGCCGACAGGTGTTCAGCCTGTTCCCCCATAACATCATCTATCCCGGCGTGTTCCTCGCGATGACCATCCTCGCGGTCAACGTGCTGGGCGACGGGATGCGCGACACGCTCGATCCCAAGATGGCGAAGCGGGTCTGACATGGCCGGACCCGTCCTCGAGATCGCCAATCTTTCCGTCGCCATCAGGGGCAGTGGCGACCGGCCTCACGCTGTGCGGGGCATCAACATCACGGTCGGCGCCAACGAGATCGTCTGCGTCGTCGGCGAATCCGGCGCCGGAAAATCTGTTACCGCGCAGGCGGTGATGGGTCTCCTGCCGAAGAACGCAATGCAGGTCGAGACCGGTTCGATCCGGTTGCAGGGCGAGGAGCTGACCACGAAATCGGACGCCGAGCTGCGCGCGATCCGCGGCACGCGCATGGCCATGGTGTTCCAGGAGCCGATGACCGCGCTCAATCCGGTCGAGCGGGTCGGCGACCAGATCGGCGAAGTGCTGGAGGTTCACACCGACCTCGACCCGACCGAGCGCCGCAAGCGCGTGCTGGAGATCATGCGCGCGGTGCATCTGCCGGATCCCGAGCAGATGATCGACGCCTATCCGCATCAGCTCTCCGGCGGCCAGCGCCAGCGCATCATGATCGCCGCGGCGCTGGTGCTCGATCCCGCATTGCTGATCGCCGATGAACCGACCACCGCGCTCGACGTCACGACGCAGGCGCAGATCCTGAAACTCGTGAGGGAATTGCAGTGCCGCAAGAAGACCGGGGTACTGTTCATCACCCATGATTTCGGCGTCGTCTCCGAGATCGCCGACCGCGTCGTGGTGATGCGGCTGGGCTCGATCATGGAGCAGGGCTCGTGCGAGGAGGTGCTGCGCAACCCGCGTGAAGATTACACCAAAATGCTGCTGGCCGCGGTGCCGAGCATGACGCCGCCGATGCGCTCGCCGGTGAGCGGAGCCGTGGTGCTGCAAACCGAGAAATTGTTCAAGACCTACGGCAGGCGCTCGCTGTTCCAGCCGAAGGCGCGGATCGTCAACGCCGTCAGCGACGTTTCTCTGACAGTGCGGCGCGGCGAAACGCTCGGCATCGTCGGCGAATCCGGCTCCGGCAAGTCGACGGTGGCGCGTTGCGTCGCGCGGCTGGTGGAGCCGACCAGCGGCGCGGTCCGCATCGACAACGTCGACATCGCGTCGATCAGCGAGGCGAAGTTCCGCTCCATGCGGCGGCGGGTGCAATTCGTGTTTCAGGATCCTTACCGGTCGCTCAATCCGCGCCGCACGGTCGGCGAAGCCATCATCGAGGGGCCGATGAATTTTGGCCTCGGGCGCAAGGAAGCCTTGCAGCGCGCGCGCGACCTGATGGCGGTGGTGCAACTGTCGCCGGATGCGCTCGACCGTTACCCGCACCAGTTCTCGGGCGGGCAGCGCCAGCGCATCTGCATTGCGCGGGCGCTCGCGATGGAGCCGGAACTCCTGATCGGCGACGAGCCGGTTTCGGCGCTGGATGTCTCGGTGCAGGATCAGGTGCTGAGGCTTCTCGACGAGGTGCGCCGCAAGTTCAATCTCGCCGTGCTGTTCATCACGCACGATCTGCGGGTCGCAGCCCAGGTCTGCGACCGCATCGCCGTGATGCAGCGCGGCGTCATCGTCGAACAGGGCACGACGTCGGAGGTTTTTGCCGCGCCCCGGCACGAATACACCAAGGCGCTGTTCGACGCGGCTCCGGGACGAAATAGGGAGTTTTTTGCGGGCGCCGCTGCCGGGGCCTGATCGGCGCGGCCTGGCTATCGATCCATCACGAGCCGACCCGCAACGGCGCGCCCAGTTTGCGCAAATACGAAATGACAGACAGCGCGGTGATGCGGCCGTTTTTTGGATTGTCCGACGGCACGTCTTCGATCGACATCGAGAAGCTTGCGGAATCCGAGACGACCTCGACCCGGTGCACGTTCCCGTTCGAGCGAGGGGTCGGCCCAATATTTCGAGCGTCATGCGGTCCGCGCCGATCCCTACGAGCGACAACGCGACCGCGACATTGAGATTGGCCGGAAAGCCGATCGCCGCCTCGCGCGGCGTTCCCTCAAAGATGCGCAACGGTTCAAAAGCGCTGTTTTGACCTTCTGCCAGCCACTTCCGGTCTTCCCCCATCAACGGACATTGTCAGTATCCGTCGGCATGTCAGAAAAGTGCCATGGCACTAAATCGCTGCGCGATAGCCCGCTGCGCGGGGAGCCCGACCGCGAGCACGGTAGCCGGGGTCAAGATCGTCGATAGCGCGCGGGTCGCCCTGTCT
>Ga0193727_1001022_pt1 | contig 11479 bp, 11 predicted proteins | sample H2c2metaG_FD_143051 | JGI IMG/M metagenome (GOLD analysis project Ga0193727, IMG submission 143051) | Soil microbial communities from a riparian zone of the East river system, Colorado, United States - H2c2 | ecosystem: Environmental > Terrestrial > Soil > Riparian zone | place: USA: East River...
TCGACGGCTGTCCTTAAGCCACTGATTTGGGGTCTCCGTGAAGCGGAAGTTTGCCCGTCGTGCCAATCTGCCGCAATCCGACGGGCAATCGCTCCTTGCGCAGCGTGAAGACCGCGCTGTCCTTCAGCACGCGCGCGGCCGCTTCATAGGCCGTGGTGACCCAGACCCGGCCTACGATCGGGAACCTCGTCGCAACGACGGGTCCGGACGCCCGCAGCTTTGCGATGCCGTCGGCGGGGTCGCGAAAGAATGCTTCTCTGGCGAAATCGATTCGCGATGCCATCGACGATGCCTTGCTGTTTTACCGTTGCGAAGATGGTGTGCGACGGCGTGAACACAAGACCGGCGTTAGACCGGTTATCGATTTCCTCTCCATGAACGAATAGTGGAATCATTTCGACGACGCTTATCGATCGACGCCGTCATCAACTATCTTTTATGCTTCTTCTTGGATCCCTTCTTCTTCTTGGCAACACTGGATCCCTTCTTGGGCGCGTCGTCGAGCATAAATGGCCTTTGCGCGATGAACGCCGGATTGTTCGCTCCCACCAACGACAGCTTCGGCGTCTGGTCGGGCGGCATTTTCGATCCGATGGCGGTGTGAAGGCGCCGGTACGATCCGTCAAACGTTCCGCCATTCCAAACCGTCTTCAAGGTGCCGGTGAACAGACCGTTGAAGGTGCCGTCCTGCGAAAGCTGGTTGTCCTGACAGCCGGAAATCAACAGCACCGATGCCTTCACGGCGCCGAGCGCCTCCGACATATTGCGGTTCTTGAGAATTGGATCGTAGAATCCCTTGTGGTTCTGATAAACGCGCAACGCCACTTCGTCCGGCATGGCACGGTAGACCGGAGGCGGCCCGGACCGCGATTTGTCACGGTAATGAATCGCCTTGCTCACGGTGCCGCTGTGGCAACTGTCGGACAGGAGAAAGACGCGCACGCCGGAGGCGAATGCCCCCCACGACGAATAGAGCTCGTCGTCGATCAACTGACCATCGTACAAACACCACGTCTCATCCTGCCCGTCGGGCTCGTCGCCGTTAAGATCGGGCGCCTGCCCCCCATGCCCGGAATAGGTCAGAAAAAAGAAGTCGCCCGATTTGAGGTTCTTTGCCGCATCAGCGACTCCATCCAGCACCGCCTTGCGTGTCGCCTTCTTGGTGAGCAGTTTCGCGGCGGTAAACCCTTGCGATTCAGCGAGGTCTATCATGTCGTTGGCATCGGCCTCACAGGCGTTGAGCGGACCACTCCAACCTTCGTACTGCTGTGGGTCGACCGAGTTCAGTCCGATATGCAGCGAAATCGCTTTGGCCATTCTTCACTCCTCATTTGAGGTCGTTGCTATGGTGCCCGCCGATCAATGGGAAAGAGCTGTTTTCTTTCGCCGCTTCGGAGTCGGCTTCTTCGATTTCTTGCGCTTGACCGAAGCGCCTTTCACCGAAGCTACTTTACCACCGGCGTCCTTCGCGGACCCCCACGGCAACTTCGCAGTGACGCGGTCCTTCGCTCCGACCAGTTCCGGCGTCTGATTGTATTTGAGCCGATGCAGCTTTTGCGTCACGCGCTCGCTGAGCTCGGCGAAAGAAAGATTGACGCCATGAGCCCGGGTCTCCCGGAGCACCTGCGCCATGCAAAACGTGTAGGCGCCATACGACGTCGCGCCGTCCCTATACTCATAGCAAAATTCCTGTTCCTGACAGGCTTCGAGCAGGATTGGCAGATAAGGTCCCTCGTGGCCGAGTTCCTTGCGCGTCTTGTCGTATTCCTTGTCAGGCTTGGTTCGAAGGGTCATCGAGCGTCCAAGCCTGCGCGTGGCTCCGTTTTTGCCGACATAGTCCGCGCCGTATGACTTCTCGGCGAGACTCTTGTTCAGGGCGGGAAAATCTCGCGCTACCCACATCCTCTCGGCGGGCTCCCATCGCAGCGCACGGTGCCGGATGTCATCCGGCGGCGTCAGCCCGCGGACGCGTGGACCGCCAGCACGCGTGATTCCACCCGAGTGACAACAATCGAATATCGCGACGAAATAGCACCCGTAGGGAAGTTGCGAGTACAGCTCACAAAACTGATTGTCTAGTACCGCATGCGCCGGGGACCAATCGAAATCGTAGGGCACGAGGCACTCGTCGACATGGTCAGGCTCGCCCTTCGCGTCGTACCCCGGAATCTGCGCCCCATGCCCCGAATAGAACAGCACGCGTTCGTGCCCGTCCTGAACACCGTCCAACAACCAATGCAGGCGGTCCATGATCGCCCCGGTCGTTGCCCGGTCGTCCAGCACGATGCGGATGTCCTCCGGCTCGAAGCCGCTTTCCTGCAGCACCGAACTCATCAGGAAGACGTCGTTCACACACCCTTCGAGGACATTCTCCGGATCCGGGTAGTTGTTGATTCCGATCAGCAGCGCGCGGCGATTCGGCCTGTCGGTTATTTCGGCAACGCCCCGCACCACATTCGCGAACTCGAGCGGCTGCGATCCGCCCGCGACATCGCGCCATACGGTGGCGATCGTATTGGCATGCGTGAGGTACCAGGTAGCATCGTGGTTCAGGACGTCATTGGGGATGTCGAATTGCTCGACGACTTGCTTGAAGTTCGCCTCTGCGTTCCTGAGAGGATGAGTCATCACGTGATCATCAGGATTGAACAGATGATACCACTTGCGGCTCTTCAGGCCTTGGATGCGGCCGGCAAAGACATCGCGCACCGCGGGATTGCCGATTTGCGAACCGAAGCTGACAAAGACCTTTCCTTCGATCTCTGCGACATTGCGCACAAACGTATCATAGCAAATCAAGGATCCGAGACTATGCGCAAGCACGACGTCGTAAGACTTCGAACGCATTTTCGCCAAAACCGTCTCGCGCAATTTTTCCCGCAGTTCGACGTCCGTCGACCACTGCGCGACCATGCCCGCCGTCCACTTGATGGTCTGCGGAATGTCTTTTATGCCGCGGGCACCAGGCAACGCGTCGCCGACGCTGTGGACGGCTGCGCTGACCAGTAGTTTGCCCAATGCAACGCTGTAGGTCACCAAGTTCAGCGGCGCTTTGTCGAACAGGTCGTCATATTCGAGAAAGTCGATCTCCAGCTTGATTTCCGGGTCACAGGATTGCATTGCGCTCCTGATCGCCTTGGTCCAGGAGGTCCTGAATTCCGGATCAATCTCCGAATGGCTTACGCCATGCACACAAAGCAAGGTGAGCTGTTTGCTCATAAAGCAACCTTTGGATGGCAATACATAAAATGCAATCCAAGCATGTTTTCACACCCGTGACGCAAGTCAAGCGACATGTTCGCCGGTCAGCGTGGATTTGCTGACGTGCGCGATTCCGTCGCGGCAGGAGAAAACTTCGATGCCACCCGCGTTGCTGCGGGAGCGGTTGCCGTAGGGCAGCTGCTGACCGCGATTTAAGGATGTCTTTACGCCACCGGCGGCGTGCCGTGGGTGTGAAACGACTCGATCGTCTTCAGCCCCCACGCCTGGCCTTTCTTGCGCTCTTCCTCGGTCCACACGATCGGCTTCCAGTCGGGCGCGAGAATGAGACGGGCGCCGGCGTTGGCGACTTCGACGCGGTTGCCGCCGGGCTCGTAGACATAGAGGAAGAATGTCTGCTGGATGGCGTGCTTGTGCGGGCCGGTCTCGATATAGACGCCGTTCTCCAGGAAGATATCGGCGGCGCGCAACACGTCCTCGCGGCTGTCGAGCGCGTAGGTGACGTGATGGAAGCGGCCTGATGTGTTGGAGTGATCGTGTGAATAGGCAAAGTCGTAACTCTTGTTCGACATCGTCATCCACATCGCAGCCTCCGTGCCGTCGTTGAGCACGATCTGTTCGGTCAGCCGGCAGCCCAGATATTTTTCGAAGAAGATTCGGTTGGCCTTGATGTCGACCGCCAGGCAATTGAGGTGATCGAGGCGGCGGACATTGACGCCGCGCGCCGGAAAGCGCTGCGCCTGGTTTTTCAGCGCGGGCTTGAGTTCGGGCGGCGGCTCGTACCATTCGGTCTCGTAATAGAGCTCGACGATATGGCCGTCGGGATCGCGGCAACGGAACGCCGGCCCCTGCCCCATGTCGCCGTCGGTCCAGCCGATCTCGAAACCGGATCCCTTCAGCGCGGCGACGCGGCGCTCCAGCGCCTGCGGGCTGCGCGCCCGCAGCGCCATGTGCTCCATGCCTGACGTCTTCGAGGCGGTCAGCTTGAGCGAATAGCGCTCGTAATCGTCCCAGCCGCGCAGGTAAACCGACTCGCCCTTGCGGCCGCTGATGGTCATGCCCATCACATCGACAAAGAATTTCAGGCTCTCGTCGGGCTTCGGCGTCAGCAATTCCATGTGGCCGAGATGGGCGAGATCGAAAATCGGCTCGGGTTGCATCGCGTTTTTCCTTCCAGAGCTGTTTATTTTGAAATGTTTAGATGCAATTTATCGGCTGTCATTCCGGAGCGCGCGAAGCGCGAGCCCGGAATCCATAACCACGACCGGGAGTATGGATTCCGGGCCTGCGCCTAGCGGCGCATCCCGGAATGACAACAATTGAGTCGATCCAGACAATCTACCCTAGCTTAACGTCCGCGTCAGATCGTCAAACAATTCATCGACCGCGAAGGCACGGGGAATGAGCCCCTGCTGCGCCGTATATCGGATAATCAATTCCAGCGAGCGGCGCATTTCTTCGGCATTGAACCGCGGCACGGCGGGCGGCGGCGCCAGCGCCGCGCTCTCTCGCAGCAGCCTGGAAACCTCCCGCACCGCCTCCGGATGTTCGTTGGACAGCGTCTCGCTCACCACCACCATATGGTTGATCGGCACCACCTGGTGTTTTGCAAACCATGATTGCTCTTCGCTCAAGGCATCGGCGAACAGCGGATTCAGGCCGGGGCGTTCGACCTTCTCGCCGAGCACCGCATCGAGTTCGCCGTCGAGCAGCATCTGGATGATCTGCTTGCCTTGCGGCGCGCGCACGGTGGTATCGCGAAATTCGGCGACATGGGCGTCCTCGAACGTGACCCAGTGAATCGAATTCAGGTCGACTCCATCATCATTGGCGAGGATGCCGCGCAACCATGCACCGGTCGTGGTGGTGAAGGAGCGGATGCCGACGCGCCTGCGCTCGAGATCGCGCGGCTTCAGGTGACCGAGTTCGGCCCGGTAGGCCGCATAGGCGTGCTGAAACCGCGCCAGCACCACATTGGGCAGCAGCACCATCGGCTTGCCGAAGCTTCTTGCCATCAGATAGGTGACGATCGCCATCTCCGAGACGTCGAAAGCGCCTTCGCGCACCATCGGCTTGAAGCCTTTGTTGGTCGGCGAATACTCCGCGAAATCCAGCGTGACCAGATCGGACTTGATCGAGCCATCCTTCAGCGCGGATGTGCAAGCGTGGTCGCCAAGCAATGTGCGCAGCCGCATCGCCACTTCAGTCCTGCTCCGGCTCGTCGACATAGACGAGGCCGGCCTTGGCCAGCGGCTCGCGCATATTGTACATGTCGAGCCCGAGCACGCCGGCGGCGAGCTGCTTGCGCTTGCCCTCCTCATCGGCCTGGCGCTTTTCACCCTTGGCCGCGACCTCACTGGCATCCTTCTTCCTGACAACCACGACGCCGTCGTCGTCGGCGATCACGGCATCGCCCGGTTCAACATTGATTCCGGCGCATACCACGGGGATGTTGACGGCGCCGAGCGTCGCCTTGACCGTGCCCTTGGCCGAGATGGCCTTCGACCACACCGGAAATCCCATCTCGCGCAGCGACTTCACATCGCGGCAGCCGGCATCGATGACAAGCCCGGTGACGCCGCGCGCCATCAGTGAGGTCGCGAGCAGATCGCCGAACATGCCGTCGGTATTATCGGCGCTGCAGCCGACCACCAGGATGTCGCCCGGCCGGCACTGCTCGACCGCGACATGAATCATCCAGTTGTCGCCGGGGTGCGCCAGCACGGTGACGGCGGTACCCGCCGCCTCGCCGCCCGCCCATGCCGGGCGCAGATAGGGCTTCATCAGCCCGATCCGGCCGTAGGCTTCGTGCACCGTAGATGCGCCAAGCGCGCCGAGCCGCTTGACGACATCGGCGTCGGCTCGCCTGATGTTGCGGACAACGACCGTCTTCATGCCAGTTCCTCCAACGCCACGGGAAACAGCCGCTGATAGGCCTCGCCATAGGTCATGGCCTTGCCGGAATTGCGGCCGCCCTGCATGCCGCGCTGCAGCGCCACCCGCTCGTAGTACGCCCACAGGTGCTTTTGCGCGGCGAGGATCTCGAAGGTCTTGCGCTTGATATCCCAGACCTCGTCGATGTTGAGAATGACCTGCGGCTTGAAATTGCACATTTCCGGCTGATGCGGCTCGAACAGGAAAACCGGCGGCGCGGAATACTGGTATTTCGCATCCGGCTTGTGACCCATCGCTTGCGCCACCACCCGCGTCTGCTGCGCAAAATGCGCCGCATCGGGATGATCGAAATTGTAGGGATCCTCAAGCGCGTGGGTGAGCACAAAACTGGGGTTGAGCTCGCGATAGATATCGACCATCCGGTCGAAATGGGTCTCGTTGAGCTTCAGCGGATAGTCACCGCAATCAAAGAACTCGATTTCGGCGCCAAGTGCGGCTGCGGCGCGTTCGGCCTCGTCCTTGCGCCCGGCCTTGACGGAGGCCAATGACGCGCCCGGTTCCTTCCAGGCGAACTGGCTCTCGCCGCGCTCGCCATAGGACAGGCACACGATCTTGACGCGGTAGCCCTTCCTGGCGTGCAGCGCGATCGCCCCGCCGGCGCGCCACACGAAATCCCCCGGGTGTGCCGAAACCACCAAACCTGTCTTTGACATCGCATTCCTTTCGGGTCGGCCTTGAATCTTCCAATATCTTCAAAAAATCGAGCGAAGGTGTGAACCTGGAGCCGGACACATCCTATCAGATTTGGCCGTCCTCTTCCCTGGTTCAACGATTCCAGCAGACCTGCAAGCGCGGGCAGCGCCGTGTCCGCCCTCGCCTAAGTCTTGTTTTGTGCTGCGGACCGTCGCCGCGAGGGCGCCGGCTGATCAAGCGGGGGCGCTTGAAACGAAGCGACCGTCGCCCGCACCAGCTGCTCGATCGCGTTTCCCGCGTCGGCGCCATCGGCGTTGCCTCGCGACAGCCGAGAAACGCGTTCAGGTGTTACCAGCGAATAGTAGAGCGCTCCGAGCAGGAAGTGGCTGCGCCAGACGATTTCGGTACGCGGGATGTGCGGCAGACTTTCGTGCACCGCATCGATGAAGGCATGACTGGTATCGTCGAAGGTCTGCGCGATGATCCGGCGCGCAACTTCGTTTCCCTCAGCCGACATGACCGCGCGCAGCCGCGTAAAACGCGCTCCGCCGCCGGCAAGATCGCTGCCTGAAGAGAATGCGGGCAGCACATAGGCGCGAACGATCGCCTCGAGCCTGTCCTGCCGGTCACGAACCCGCCTGGCGGCAGCCAGCAATTCGGAGCGTCGGCGGTTCATCGGTCCGCAGTGACGGCGGTAGATTTCCAGAAGCAGCCCGTCTTTTGTCTTGAAGTGATAGGTCACGCTGCCGGGATTGGCGCCGGCGGCTTGCGCAATATCCCGAATTGAAACGGCGTTGAAGCCATTGGTCGCGAACAACTCTTCCGCGGCGGCGAGGATCGCCTCCCGCAAATTCGGTTTGCGGGTTGCAGTGGCGCTGCTGGCGGAGGTGCGGACCATCATTTGTACTATCGTACAAAAGATAAGGTCTAGTCAACAATAACCATGGGCGTTGGTACTGGTGGCTGAGCAGCCTGTCGCGAGGCCTTGCTGGCATTCCTGTCCAGCAAAGCCGGTCGCGCCGATGAGCCGCAACAAAGCAAAACCAAGAGGACCGCACGGGCATGGTGGGTATGAGCAAGAAGATCGGCGGCCTCGTCACGGCAGCTGCACTGCTGCTGATCAGCGTCGGCGCAAACGCCGAAAATTTTCCGAGCAAGCCCGTCCACATCCTGGTGCCTTATGCGGCGGGCGGTGCGGTAGACGTGCTCGCGCGCACGCTGGGCCAGTCCTTGGCAAAGACCTGGGGCCAGCAGCCCATCATTGAGAACCGTCCTGGTGCCGGCGGCATCGTCGCATCGCAAGCGCTGACTCAAGCGCCTCCTGATGGTTACACGCTGATCCTGGTGGCAAGCGGTCACCCGCTCAATCAGTTCATCTATCCCAGCCTGCCCTACGACACGTTCAAGGATTTTACGGCGATCAGCGAGATTGCGTCCTCGCCGCTCGCCATCCTCGTCTCGAAGAAAAGTCCGTATGCTACTCTTCAAGATCTCCTCGCCGCCGCGCGGAAAGACCCGGACTCGCTGTCTTACGGCATGTCAGGCAACGGAACCTCCGCGCATCTCGCGGGCGAGCTGCTGAAGTACATGGCCGGGGTAAAGATTGTCGCCATTCCCTACAAGGGCGGCGCGCCGGCGCTGACAGCCGTGATCGCAGGCGACATTCCCATGAGCATCAACCCGCTGGCGGAAGTGGTGGGCCAGATCGAAGGAGGTCAGCTGCGCGCGGTTGCAGTAACCTCGGCGCAGCCCTCCAGGACACTGCCCGACGTTGCAACCGTCGCGGCGTCCGGTGTCCCCGGCTACGACGTTTCGGTCTGGTGGGGATTTCTTGGACCTGCCCGCATGCCGCCCGAGCTGGTGACGAAGCTTGAGACCGATCTAAAATCCGCGCTGCAGGATCCGAACGTCCTGATGACTCTGGAAAAGATCGGCGCGACGCCGGTCGGGAGCGGATCAAAGGACTTCGAGACTTTCATGCGCGCGGAGGCCGCAAAGTGGGAACCGGTGCTGAAAGCTGCAAATATTCGGGCGCAGTGAGAGCAACCACGCAGTACCCCACCTCCATTACCGGGCCTGATCACGATGATACGATCTAAACTCATTCGCTCGCTCAAGCGCCCAGGCAGGAGAACCTCCCGCTTCGCTCGAAGCGCACTGCTTGCCTGTATCGCTTTGACCGCGGTGGGCGGGCTTTCGGCCGATGCCGGTACATTGAAAGAACTGCTGGCCCCACGGGCAGCCTGCGCGTCGGCGTCTATCCGGGCAGTCCGACCTCGATGGTCGTCGACCCCGCCAGCAAGCAAAGCCACGGCCTGACTTACGACCTCGGACAGGAGTTCGCCAAGCGGCTGAAGGTACCCGCCGAATACGTAACTTTCCAGCGCGTCGCGGACGTCATAAGCGCCATGAAAAATGGTGAGGTCGATTTCACGGTCACCAATGCCACGCCGACGCGGGCGAACGATGTCAGCTTCAGCCCAACCCTCGTATCCGTCGAGCTCGGCTATCTCGTTCCTGCAAATTCTTCGATCACCCGAGCCGACGAGATAGACCGGCCGGGAATTCGAATAGGGGTTACCAAGGGCAGCACATCGGAGCGCACACTGCCGGCAAAGTTCAAGAACGCCAGCATAGTTGCTGCCGAAAACGTCAAGGTTGCGGTCGAGATGCTAAGCCGCGGCGAGCTCGACACCTATGCAACCAACAAACCCACGCTGTTCGAAATGTCGGATTCGATGCCGGGCGCGCGAGTTCTGGATGAGAATTGGGGATTAGAGCACATGGCCATCGCAATTCCGAAAGGGCGCGAGCAAGGCCGGCCATTCGTTGGAAGCTTTGTGCAGGAGGTGCAAACCAGCGGACTCCTGGAACGGATTCAGCAGGAAGCTGGATTGAGGGGCGCCATCAAGGCGCAGCCCTAGGCGTCTACCGGTGGAGTACCGCAACAGCGGAATGGCTCTGGGGCGCACGGAATAGAGCGCGAATACAAATCTACCTACTTCGCATTCGCCGGCGCGTGGACATGCCACAGATCCGCGCGCCAGTGCAGCACGATCGCCATCATCAACGCCACACCGGCCGTCGCGTAGAGGGTGCCGGTCACAGCAAACCCGATCTCGTCGATCAGGCTGCCGGCCGCCAGGAGGCCAAGCGGCAGTCCATAGATCACCAGCATGCGCACGCCCATCACCCGGCCGCGGAAATGCGCGCTCGAGGTGCGCATTAGGATGACCGCGATCGCGATCATGCAAAGGCTTTGCGAGAAGCCCGCCAGCATCAGGCACACGATCGCGGCAGGCACCGTTTGCATCTGTACAAACAGCAACAGCGCCGCGTACCACATCACCGTCGCGCCGATCAAAAGCCGCGCTACGCGAATGCCGCCGATCAGGCTCAAGAGTACAGAACCGACCAATGAGCCGACCGCGAAGCTGGCCGACAGATAGCCGAGCCCGGTCTGGTTGGTGCGGTAGATCTCGCGCGCGACATAGGGCAACAATCCGTTCGACAAGGGATAGGCGGTCAGATTGGCCAGGAACGCGATCCACATCGCCGCGCGCATCCGCGGCGTGGTCCAGACATAGGCCACGCCCTGCTTCAGGTCGCGCATTGGCGAGCGCTGCAGCGCGCCGTCGGCCCCGTCATCGATCGGATGCGGTTTCGACGGCGCCACGACGCAGAGGGTCAGCAGCGTGCTGACGACATAGAGGCCGACGATCGCCATATAGGCCGGGCCCATGCCGAGGGCTGCGAACAATCCGGCCCCGCTCAGCGCTCCGGCGATGCGCGCGGTATCCATCGTGGTCCTGGAAAGGCTGATGGCGCCGATCAATTGATCTGACGGCATGATGGTCGCGACCAGCGCACCGCGCACGCCGAGGTCCGACGGTCGAACGAGGCCCATGACAGCCACGATGACAAGGACATAAAGCGGGCTCAGATGCCCTGTCAGCGCCAGCGTCATCAGTGTGCCCGCCAGCAGCGCGTAGGTCGCGCGCATCATGGCGAGCAGGTCGCGGTGACCGATGCGATCGCCGACCACGCCGAACAACGGGGCAATCAGCGTACCGACGTAGCTAAGCGAGGCAAACAAGGTCAGCAGCAGCACCGATCCGGTCTCGACCAGCACATACCAGCCGAGAATCAGCGTCTCCATCTCGAACGCCCAGGATGTGAGCAGGTCGGCGGGCCACTGGAAACGATAATTCCTGTAACGGAAGGGTGCGAGCGCGGAAGGCCGCGCCAACTCGCTCAAAACTCGATGCCGCGTTTCATCGCGTTCCACCCTGCCCGTTTCTTATTGGGGCAAAATCTACCGCGTCGCGGCGGCCGAGGCCAGCCCCCGGCCGCTTCCGCAAAAAAAGCGGCGCGTTAAGCAGGTCTCCTCGGTTGGTGGTAAACCCGGCGTTAAGCCGGACCCGCCGCGGGCGCTGACGGGCGGAGCTCAAATCGTCGATTTCTCCAGCAAATCCGACGATGAAGGCACGCCAGAGCGGCCCGACAAAACCATATCCTGACCAAGATACCGCCGATTTAACCAACCCGGAGGTTCCCGGGCTTAACCGTTTGTCCAACCACCACCTGCATAGTCGTGCACAGATCTGAACTCATGACATGCCGGATTTGACCACTGTGACATCCTTTGGACGCGTGATTTCGGTGCGTGGAT
>Ga0193727_1001023_pt1 | contig 11478 bp, 12 predicted proteins | sample H2c2metaG_FD_143051 | JGI IMG/M metagenome (GOLD analysis project Ga0193727, IMG submission 143051) | Soil microbial communities from a riparian zone of the East river system, Colorado, United States - H2c2 | ecosystem: Environmental > Terrestrial > Soil > Riparian zone | place: USA: East River...
GTCTCGGTCTTGCTCGTGATGAGACTGCGCGCTCCGCTGTGGGGGACGTAGCGCATTCGTCCGGCGACTTCACGAATCAACCGCTTCGTCTCGTCACTTACTGGTCCGCTGCCATTCAAAACCCTGGAGACGGTGGCGACGGACATCTTCGCTTCTCGGGCAACATCCTTGATCGTGACCATTCTCCTCGCGGCATGGGGCCCGGACTCGGATCACTGTGTGACAGAGTGGGGGCGAGGTGAGACTGGCAGAGCTGCGGGTCGATCTCTTGTTACCAACGCCTCAATATGTAATCGTTTACATAGAGGGCGCCAGACCCTACCTCATGTGTAGCTTCGCGCTCGATACTGGGTACCAATGTGCGGGCTTCACACCCTTCCCACACCTCATCCGGCTGTCGAACTTTCGCGGGTGACAATCCCAAACATCGTTCGATTCATTTCGCTCGCTTCCGCGCTCGCGCTTTCTCTTACTGCCTGTCGCGAAGTCGCACCCGCGTTCGGACCCAACACTCCCGGTGCTCGGCAGAACGCCGAAGAATTCTTCTACTCCGTCGGCTCGCGCTTCACCAACATCCAGCGGCCGCCGAGGATTCTGCACGCGCGCGCGCAGTTCGGGCACTACGCGCTGACACCGTCGGGAGTGTACAACGACACGAGCATCTGGCTCGCGATCGGACCCGACAGCGCGCGCCTCTTCGGCGACGATGGAGTCTTCTCGGTCGATCGCTACATCGTGACCGCAAAGGTCTCGACCACGCCGCCGGACGCGCTCACCGAATCGCGCGAGATCGTGCGGCTCCGAAAGCTCAAAGACAACGAGTACGAGTGGTTCACCAACGTCGAGGTCGCGCTGGGAAGAATCGGCGCCAAAAACATCGCTGACGTTCTGGCTGCGGCACTCGCCGGCGGCGAGGGAAAATCATCGGCCGCGATCCGCGCCGATTACACGAGCGGCTTCCCGCACACGGTGGCCGCGCTCGGAAGATTATTCACGATCGACACGCTCCGCGCCGTACCCGATAGCGACGGCGCGACCAATTACGACATCGCGATCAAGCTGACGCCCGACGTCCTCAAGGCGACGATGCCGCACTACGCGGCCTACATCGACAAATACTTCAGCAAGGGCAAATATCGCATCACCCTCACCGACAAAACGGGCGCGCGCTGGTTCGACGCCTGGGCGGCCAACTATTACATGCACTTCAGGATGCGTAGCAAGGGCGGCCACTTTGCCCCGCTCGAGGGCGCGGTGAGACCAATGCCCGAGCTGCTCACGATTGGCGTCGACATGTCGATGAAGATTCTGATCTTCACCGTAGGATGGACCGGGATGACCGGCGACTTCGAGGTGATCAACACTGCCCACGAGCGCGGATGGTCGATGCGCTTCGCGAAGGAGCCGGAGTGGCACCTGCCGCCGACCGTTGGATACCTGCTCAAGTCCTCGCTGCGGCGGCCGTTTCAGGATCCGGGAATTCCGGTGCGAATATCGATCAGAGATGATCCAGGCGCCCAGACCATTCTCAATAGAAGACTATCGCTCGTCGTGCAGGAGAGCGGGATTCTTCGATTCCTCAATCGATTGAGTGGAACGGCGGTCGGAGATTTCCTGGGTCCATCGGAGCGGGAAGCAAATCGGTTTAATGCAGATGCCTTCAGAGCGCTGAGGCAGGATGTCGCCGCGTTGCTACAATAGCTCCGCACCCGCCTCTCGCCTCCCGCCTCTCGCCTCTCGCCTCCCGCCTCCCCCCGAAGGGGTTGCGCGGCTTTGTCCCGCGCCGAAATTTCATGTGAGTGAAGCGCCCAACACCTTGTAGATTCAACATATAGGGTGAACAGTCCGTGACGGGACGGCCCTACCGTGAGTCAACTGGCGTGCTGCACGACACACCCGAAGCCCGAGATGATGTCATCATGACGATCACGACGACCGACAATCTCGCAATCGCACGCCGTTACCTGGAAGCCCTGGAAAACGGCGTCGACGGTGCCGCACTCGCTGAGTTCTTCACCATTGACGTGGAGCAGGAGGAATTCCCGAACCGCCTGTCCCCGATCGGTGCGCATCGCGATCTGAAGGCACTTCTCGATTCCGCAAGGAAGGGGAAGAAGACTCTCCGCGCCCAGAAGTACGACATCCAGCATTCGATCGTCGACGGAGATTCGGTCGCGCTCGAGGTGTTCTGGAGCGGGTATCTCGCGACTCCGGTGGACACCTTACCCGCCGACTCCGAGATGCGTGCCCACCTCTCGATCTGGCTCGAGTTCAGGGATGGGAAGATCTGCCGGCAGCACAACTACGATTGCTTTGATCCCTGGTGGGTCTGACCCCGGGTTTTAGATCAGGCCGCGAGCTGGCAATCACAAAACTGAAGCGGGGAGCTGTTAGCGAACTACGCTGATAGCTGATCAGCTTTTTCTGGTGGCGTTCGTGGGGTTGCTCGCCTCCCGATCGAGTAGCGTTCTCCCGGTAAGCCCATCCGTTGTAGGGCACGTAATCTGCCTGTTGATGAGTAAGAGCGGGTCGTTAGACCCCATCCCGGCGAGGTGCCCATGATATTCTCAAGCGACAACCCCAATCCCGATTTCTCCGATGTGAATTCTTCGTCCACGACGAAGAGCTCCTCAGGCTCAGGAGGAACGGCCGACTTCTCCGACGTTGCAAGCGGTAGCTCGTCCACCGCTTCGACTGGAGAAAAGACCTACATCGTCAAAAGCGGCGACAATCTCAGCAAAATCGCCAAGCAGTTCTACGGCGACCCGGCCAAGTGGAAGAAGATTCACGCCGCCAACAGCGACAAGATTCCGAACCCAGATCTGATCCATCCGGGTCTGAAGCTCACCATTCCAGACGCATAACGAGGAAACTCTGCCATGATAAGAACGACAACCCGCGTTGGTGCTTTGACGAGCGCACTGCTCATGCTCGGCGCGCTCGCGGCATGCAACAAAAAAGCCGATACGACCGTCACGGACACGACATCACTCGGCACGACGACCGCCACCGTCGCGGTGGATACGTCGCCGCTCCGGGTGAGCGACATTCAGACCGGAAAGGCCGTCGGCACGGACAACAAGATCGGTGACCAGACCACATCGTTCGCCGTGCGCGACACCATGTATGTATCGGTGATCACCGACGGCGCGGCGAAGGACGCCAAGCTCGCCGCCAAGTGGACGTTCAACGGCAAGCCGGTCTCCGAGGACAGCCAGACGATTTCGCCAACTGGCGGCACGACCGCGACGGAATTTCACATCCTCAAGAAGACCCCGTGGCCCAAGGGCAAATACACGGTGGATGTCTCGCTCAACGGCGTATCCGCCGGCACCAAGGATCTCGAGGTTAAGTAGCAGAAGGATCTGCATCTCGAAGGGCGCCGACCGCGAGCGCCATCGGGAGTTCCGAAAAACACAAACGCCGCAGACTCCTTGGAGTCTGCGGCGAATTTATTTGGCGGTCGCCCGCCCAATCGTGCCACGCACACCGTCATTGGAACTCTACGTCCTACCGATCGGTGGCGGGCAGCTAATCAATTTTCCAAAAGCAATGGAGCTGAGGGGGATCGAACCCCTGACCTCTGCAGTGCGATTGCAGCGCTCTCCCAGCTGAGCTACAGCCCCGCGACACGCGCGACGGACTGCACTTCAACCAGTCGGCCTGACCCGTCGCACCGGATCAAAGCAAAAGCCCCGCGGAACAACGCGGGGCCGCTCTTACATGAAACTAGCGGTTCCGCGCCCAAAGTCAAGACCCCAACTGCGGTCTCCCTGCCGTAACTCCTTGCCCAGACTGACTATAGCAACCAGCCAGTATCGGGCATTCTGGGGTAAGACGAATATTCTTTGGTTCCGTAACATCCCGCGATCCGGCGCCCTCCAAAACCGAGGCAGGGAGCTGTAGGCTTTGCGGCCGATTGGCTCGGAGCTCTCACACAGGCGTTGAAGACACGCGCGATCCTGGTTTCCCGGACTCTTTACGTCACCTGAAAAGCTAGAAAGCCCCCAGCGTTGTTGGCTAACCGCTCCCTGCTTCGGTTATGTGGATGCCAGACGTCGAGCAACGATCTCACCCACGCTGCTTTCGCCGAAAAGAGGTGTTAGGCCAAGGTATATTTCGCCGCCATATGTCCCTGACCCTTCGCTTCCTCGGCACTTCCGCATCACGCCCCACGGTTGAGCGCAACGTCTCGTCGATCGCGCTCGTCCGCGAGGGCGAGACGCTCATGTTCGATTGCGGCGAAGGAACCCAGCGGCAGATGATGCGCTACGGGATCAGCTTCGCCCTGTCGGATATTTTTTTCACCCACATGCACGCCGATCACATGCTCGGCGTCACCGGATTGCTGCGTACACTGGCGCTTCAGGGGCGCACCGAGCCCATGAATCTCTACGGCCCGCCCGGTTCCGAGAAAATGCTGTGGCGCGCAATCACCCTCGGCAGCGAAAAGCAGGCGTTCGAGATCAAGGTGTTCGAGATCACTCCCGAGACTCCTCTCAAGCGGAACGGATACTCGGTGATTCCCTTCACCGTCGAGCACGGCGACCGGCTGGCAGTCGGGTATCTCATCGCCGAAGAGACGCGCCTCGGCAGATTCAATCCAGACCTGGCGCGTGAAATGGGAATTCCCGAGGGTCCGCTGTGGGGAAAAATTCACAAGGGTGAGACAGTAAGTCTTCCCGATGGGCGTACCGTAAAACCATCCGAGCTGGTAGGCCCAACGCGCCCAGGACGTCGAATCGTCCTGACTGGCGACTCGCGCCCCTCCGAAAGCACGATCCTCGCGGCAACCGGTGCGGACGTTCTCATCCACGAAGCGACGTTCGCGAGCGAAGAGGCCCCGCGCGCACTGGAAACCGGACACTCGACCGCGCGCGAAGCCGCCGAGGTAGCCGCCAAGGCCGGCGCAAAAAAGCTCGTGCTCACGCACGTCTCCGCCCGCTACTCGCGCGACACGTCCGAGCTCGAGCGCGAGGCACGCGAAGTCTTTCCCGCCACGATCGTCGCGCGCGACGGGCTCGAGGTCGATGTTCCGTTCGAGGCCACGGGCGTCGCGGACTAGAGTCTGGCGCGCGGTCGGTCTCTCTAAGCGCGCCGCCCTTGGTCGTGAGCGGCGGGAAGCTACCTCGATGTTCGTCGCGCGCACGCACGGGTCGCGCTCAACGCGCGGACACGCGCGCGACTAGGGTCTGCTGTGGCGCAAGCGGGAAGGAGGCGTGGGGGTCCTCGTACGCGCTTTCCAAAGCGAGCGCGAGGAGGAGACCCGCGACTGAGCGGAGCGAAGGAGTGCAGTTAGGGGCTCCGACCAAGCGAGCGTAGCGCGGGAGAGGACCCCCACGCCGACTGACCAAGCGCAACGATCCAGAAGTCCTAGGAAGCTCGGTCCACGCGCGTTGAGTTGTTCGACACCGGCATAGAGCGACGAAACAAGAGTCGTAGCTTCTCGTCCGTGAGTGCTTGCATGACTTTATCCTTCGTCACGCGCGACGTCACATTGCGCGACTCCGGCCCGCTCCAAATGTCCCATGCGTAACGATCGAGACGCGCGGTCTTACCGCCCGGATGATGAAACACGATCATCGCGTTGCTCGCGCCCGGCACCTGCACTTCGACTCCCCAGTTCGTCCCGTCGGGGCCGGTGAACGGCCTTATCTGCCTTGCCATGTTCTCTCTAGTGAGATGTCAGCGCCAGCGGATGCAGCGCCTGCCGTCCTACGAACCCCGCGTCCAATTCGTGCCAGTACTGCACGCTCGGCTCTCCGAGCTTCCAGCAAAAGAAAACCTCGCGGCCGTCGAGCAGACCGCGAAAATCCACAAGGCCGGTGTCCATGCCCTTGCAGATGACGCCCAGTTCGTTCAACTCGGCGATGTAACCCTCGATGTCGCGCGCGAGCCGCTGCGCTTCGATCTGCAAGAGATCCGCGATCGCGTCCGGGTGGTCGGGGCTCGCGCCGACGGTCGCGAGCTCGAACTCGCGCACCTTGTCCTCCCAGCGCGCGTGGTCGCGCACGAGATCCTCGACGATCCGGCCGCCGAGAGGCAGTGTGCGGTTCGCTTCTTCTACTGTGAAGATTTTTTCCATGTCCCTACTGTGGATAGATGCGTGAGCCTGGTCAAGTGCTTATAAATGTCGTCGTCAACGCGTCGCTCGCCCTTCGGCGGCCCTCTCTCCTTCCTCCTCGATGGTTCGCTCGTGGAGTCTCCGTTCTCTTCTCTCCTTTGCGGCCTGGTGCCGTCGGATCTCGATCGGCGTCTCCAGCTTGAGCGGTGGTACGGGCACCGACTTTCCGGTCTCGTCCACCGCGACGAACGTCAAATAGCATGAGTTCGTGTGGACACGCTCCCCGGTGCGAAGGTTCTCGGTCTCGACGCGCACTCCGATCTCCATCGACGTTCGGCCAACGTAGTTGACGCTCGATTTCATGATAACGAGGTCACCGACGTGAATCGGCTCGCGGAAATCCACCCGATCGACCGATACTGTCACGCACACCCGCCGCGCATGCCGGATTGCCGACACGGCCGCCGTGGTATCCATCATCGACAGCACGACACCACCAAAAACGTTGCCGAGCAGGTTGGCATGCTGGGGCATCATAAGCTGCCCAGTCTCATACTGAGTCTCGCGAACCGATCGTGCACTATTGTCGTGCTTGGCTCCCGGCTTGTCGGGTTTTGACTTCACGTCTGGCGTCCCCTTGCTCGAGCTGGCGATTTCGGGTTTGACTTCTTCCTCGATACCTGCTGAATCCGTTCGCCGTACGCGGTCGCATCATTGAACGCGCGCGCCAACGCGTGTCGTGTCTGGGCGTCCACGCGCGGCTTGTCGAGCCAGAATATCTGGACGAAGCTCGAGGCGACGAGCCCCAACCTCCACTCTCGTCCGCGACGATCCCGCATCGACAGCGCGTTCGCCTTGTGGACCGAGTCGTAGTGAGAGATGACGTCGTAGCCGTCGTGTCTCCACCTGCGATTCACGAGTCCACCCTCGCCCGCCGCTTCCTGAACGGTGGAGTCCCGGAGCATTCGGTCCAGCTCAGCCGGCCTTCCGTTTCGAAGATCGATGACCGCGCGCGTCGTGTCGTCCTGGTCGTGGTCGTTGGTCCGCTCGATCGAGAGCCGGTGCTCGAGCGCCACATATGGACCGAGGACGTTCAGGATGTCCGTCTCCCCGACCGCGGTGATGTCGACGTCGTCGTCCGGATCATCGTCGGGGCCGAGCAGCCGCGCCCGGGGATGCTGACGATGGTATTCCTCGGAGAGGTGGACGATCGCGGTGTCGTCGTATATCACGGTCGAGTCGCCGGTGGCCAGCTCGCGACGGAACACCCGCTCGCCGCTCAGCAGCGCCCGGGGAAAAGAGCGATCTATCTCGCCGACGAAGATCTCGTAGTAGCGGCCACCCGTGCGCGCCAGAATCAACGGTGAGCCGCGGATCTTGAGCCCGGAATTGTCGCTCCGCACCCAATATGTCTGGTCGCCCGCCGACACCAGGAACTCGGCAGTGGGGGGAACAGGGGGCGGAAGGGCGCAGGCGCCGAGGAGGGCAAGGAGAACGAGTTTGGTGTTGCGCATCGTTGCCAAATATACCGCGTTTGTCCGCGTTTTTCGGACCAATTTGCCCTGTGAAGTAGTACTATTCGGAGACGTTCAGTCGTCCTTGCGAAGCTGCACTTCGCTGTGATTAGATTTGCTCCGTCCCTGTCGACATCCATACAATAGAAGCATGCAATTTCAGAAGATCACGCTCACGCTAGCGTCCGTTGCCGCCGCGTCAGTGCTCGGCTGCACGGGCACGCACGAGGCTGGCGCCACGAATACGACGCCTGATCCCAGGATAAATCCGTCAGCTGTCCAGGGTGATCGCGGAATGAGCTCGACCAGCGGAGCGGCAGTCGGTGGTACCGCCGTCGCGAACACGAATGCGTCCGTAGCGCCCAACATTCCAAAATCTGCCGCCGACACCGACACAACGGTGCGGCCGAGAGTCGTTGTCGGGAATCATCCCACTCCGCCGGTACTCGACTCTCTCATCAAGGGAACGCTGCCGGTGCGTGGGCTGTACGTCTTCCGCTTCGGTGCGAACACGCATCGGCTCAAGCATCTCATCGGGATCGCCGACTCGACAGAGGTCAACGCGCTCATCATCGATGTGAAGGACGAATTCGGGCTCAACTACGAATCGTCCGATCCGATGGTGAAAAAAAACGCGGGGACTCAGGTCAAAGCGCACAATCTCGGCGCGCTGGTCGACACGATTCGAGCCCACGGAATTCTTCCCGTCGCGCGCATCGTCGTCTTCAAGGACTCGGTTACGGCCAGAAACAATCCGAACCACACCATCAGGAAAGCGGATGGCACGGCCTGGCACGACAAGAAGGGACAGACCTGGGTGAATCCTTACGCGAATGCGATCTGGGAGTACAACTTCCGGGTGGCCGAGGAAGCGATCAAGATGGGATTCGGGGAGATCCAGTTCGATTACATCCGATTCCCCGAGCCGTACAAGAGTCTGCCACCGCAGGTATTTCCGGAGCAGGCCGGTCGTACCAAGCCGCAGGTGCTTTCCGAATTCCTGAGCGCCGCGCGGGCTCGCTTCGCCAAACTCGGTGTGAGAACGACCGCGGACATCTTCGGCCTCGTCACGACGGTCGGTGGTGCGCTCGAAGTCGGGCAGAAGTGGGAACCGATCGCGTCGTCGGTGGATGTCGTGCTGCCGATGGTGTATCCGTCGCACTACCCGCCCGGCTCATTCCAGCTTCCGCACCCCAACGCGGATCCCTACGACGTGATCCACATCGCGATATCCCGTGCCCGCGAGCGCGATGCGAAGATGGGGATCACGGGTGATCACGTGCGGCCATGGCTGCAGGCATTCAGCATCGGGAATCCGAAGTACGGCCCGCACGAGCTCGAAGAGCAGAAGCGCGGGGTGTACGATTCCGGGTACGACGGGTGGGTGCTTTGGGAGCCGGGCTCGAGGTACGACAAGTTTCTTCCCGCTCTGGAAAAGAGCTTTGTGTCTCGGAAGAAGAATCCTCCTGTCCCGAGGCCGGCCAATAGGTTGGACTGATTTGGTTCAACTGATTAGGCGAGAGGTCTCAGTAGGTAAGTTGCGAGCTTTTTAGTTCACTACGCCCCGACCTATCTCGGTGGCGTTCGTAGCGACTGCTCGTGCCCTGAACGCCACTGAGGCACGTCTCGCCGTCGTGAACTAAATCACTGGCCCCTTACCTACTGGGACCTCTCGCCTAATCAGTTGTACGTGCATCGGATGCAGTCTTCCGCTAATCCGGCACGAAAAAAAAACAAAACTCGTAGGGGCGTCGATCAAGCGGTCACTACTATATTATGCCGCGATGAAAATCACGCTCCGATGAAAACGACGGCCTCCATCTCCGGAATGACGTGCGCGCACTGCGTTCGCGCTGTCTTCACGTCTCTGGCGGGAGTCGAGGGGATCGACAGGGCCGACGTCTCCATCGGCCGCGCCGTCATCGAGCACGATGGCACCGTCACCCCCGAGCAAATCCGCGGCGCCATTGCGGTCGCCGGTTACGACGTGACGGACTTCAGGAACGACGGGCGCTCCCTCCCCCTCGCGCCATGAAAAATCCGACCCACAACGAACCCGTGGAAGTCGACGACGACGATCGGAGTGTCGCCGTTCTGCTCGCGCCGGACATCCTCGTCATGCTCGAGGAAAGCCCCGACGCGATCGCCGCCGAGACGGAGGAGCTGCACGCAAAGGACCTCTCGGACGTCGCGCAGGCGCTGCCGCGGGAGATGGTCGCGCCGTTCCTATCCGCCTTACCCGTAGAACGCGCGGCGGATGTACTCGAGTACCTGAACGAGGAACTCCGCAGCGAAGTCCTCGAGACGATGAGTCCGCGGCAGGCGGCCGAGCTCGTCACGGAGATGACGCCGGACGATCGTGCCGATACGCTCGAGGGTCTCGAAGAGGAAACGACCGAAGATATTCTCTCCGAGATTCCGGCGGCCGAACGCGCCGAGACGGAGAAGCTCCTCGCATACGAGCCGGATACAGCCGGTGGACTGATGACGACGGAGTTCGTCTCGGTGTCCGAGGACACGCCGGTGGACGAAGCGCTCGCAGCCGTACGCCGCATCGCGAGATCGGAGCGCCGCGAGGCGATGAACACCATCTACACGACGGATTCCGCCGGACGCGTGAAGGGAGTGATGTCGTTGCGCGAGCTGCTCGCGGCGCCCGAGGGCGGCAAGGTATCGGACATCGCCTGGCAGGAGGTGCAAACCGTTCCTGTTTCGTCCGATCGTGAAGAGGTCGCGAAGCTGGTTCGCGAGTACGACTTGGTCGCGGTGCCTGTCGTTGATGAGAACGGCGTGATCCAGGGAGTCGTGACGGTCGACGACGTCATCGACGCACTCGTCGAGGAGCACACGGAAGACGTGCAGCGCTTCGGCGGAATGGAAGCGCTCGACATGCCGTATACCCAGATCGGTTTTTTCTCGATGATCGGGAAGCGCGCGCCGTGGCTCGCCGCGCTTTTTCTAAGTGAGATGCTGACGACGACCGCGATGGGCCACTTTCAGGGCGAGCTCGAGAAGGCCGTGGTGCTGGCGTTATTCGTCCCGCTCATCATCAGCTCCGGCGGCAACTCAGGCTCGCAGGCGACCTCGCTCATCATCCGATCGCTCGCGCTAGGCGAGATCAACTTGCGCGACTGGTGGAAGATCATGCTGCGAGAGCTTCCGTCCGGCCTGATGCTCGGCACGATTCTCGGCCTGATGGGAATCGGCCGCATTCTGCTCTGGCAGAATCTCGGGATCGCCAGCTATCCGCATCCGAATCTGCTCGCCCTAACGATCGGCGTCGCCCTGGTGGGCGTCGTCACCTTCGGGTCCCTGGCCGGCTCGATGCTGCCGTTCATCCTGCAAAAGCTCGGCTTCGATCCCGCGAGCGCGTCCGCTCCATTCGTCGCCACACTCGTCGACGTCACAGGTTTGTCGATCTACTTCTACGTCGCGCTCCTGATTCTTCGCGGGACGTTGCTTTAGCTTTTGGATCTTCTCGCCGGTCCGTCGGAGCGAGTCCTCCTTCGGCCGCTTGTCCTCGCCCACGCGGCTGCGCCGCGTACGTCAGCCGGCTTCGCTCGGCGCCTGGGCTGCGGAGCGTCCTACGGAGGACCCGCTCCGACTCCCCGTGAAGGATCGCAGCAACGGCTGGTCCTGTGCGGCCAATTGGTCGCGCGCCGTGAAGTAAGTGCGAACCCGTTCCGCTTCACGTGCGCGCCGAAGTGGGCCCGCGCGCTCACACATCTCCGCTCGGACCGCCACGCCGCGCCGAGAGATCTCTACAGGGAGGGCGGTGAGGGTGTCCTCGGAGGGGCACCCGCAGCAGAGCCCGTCGTTTGGGCGCGCCAGCGCGCCCCAACGGCGGGCGTGCGAGGACACTGCCCCGCAGAGGACACCCTCACCGACCACCAACAGCGA
>Ga0193727_1001024_pt1 | contig 11471 bp, 10 predicted proteins | sample H2c2metaG_FD_143051 | JGI IMG/M metagenome (GOLD analysis project Ga0193727, IMG submission 143051) | Soil microbial communities from a riparian zone of the East river system, Colorado, United States - H2c2 | ecosystem: Environmental > Terrestrial > Soil > Riparian zone | place: USA: East River...
CGGGCGAGACCAAAGTCGGTAAGCTGTGGTTCACCTTTTCCGTCGAGCAGGATGTTTCCCGGCTTGATGTCACGATGGAGGATGCCGTGTTCATGCGCGTAATGTACAGTTCGGGCCACCTTCGCGATGAGCTCCACTGCCTGTCGAAGCGACATGGGCGATTGTTTAACGACCTCATCAAGCTGGCCGCCTTCGACAAACTTCATGCTGAAGTAGCACTGCCCATCGCGCTCGCCCACCTCATAGATGGGAACGATGCATGGATGGTCGAGGCTCGCAGCAGATTCGGCTTCTAACCGAAAGCGCTTAAGGTGCGCTGGTGTGGCCCACTGGCCTAGTCCGATGACCTTTAATGCCACGATGCGATTGAGACTCTTCTGCCTCGCGCGAAACACGACGCCTTGACCGCCGCGCCCGACTTCCTCGAGTAACTCGTAGTCTCCTAGCTCTCCCAGCATCTTTGCTGCGAAAGCCTTCGGGGTTGTTTTCACGCGCGGCTCCGCGTTTGTGTTATCGCGAGCAAGCTTGTCCGCCCGGCCGGGGTCGGCGACCCCGGCTACAGGTGCATCCGGGAAGGTCCCGAGTGCTGTCTCGAGCACGCAGCCGGTGCAAAGTTTTTCCGGCGCATCGGAAAAGATTTTCGCGCCGCACTTTCGGCAAACTCTAATTACGGTCGCCATATCTGGCGGAACATTCGGTTCTATGCCCGGACCACAACGATTAGATGGCGTAGTTCGTCTTCGACGTCGCCGGGCGTAGCAACCGTGTGAGCAATTTCCTCTCGCAATAACGATTGATAACGCTGCCGAAATCGATGAAAGGCCTGCCTGACTGCATTGGCGGTCATGCCTAGTTGCCTGGCGATGTCCGCTTGCGATGGGGCGCCGGGTTCGTCCGGCAGTAGTTCCTTCAAGGAATTAAACAACGCGGCATTGCCTGCCGCGCCGTATTCATTCTTCAAAAGACCAAGCACGTGTTCTAATACCGTAGAAGCCCAGCGACGCTCGTAAATCTGCTCTGCGGTTACTGGATCTGTGCGTTCCATTTTCGCCCGTTCGTCGGCGCTTAGTGCTTCGAGTGGGATAAGCCGCTGTCCTTTTCCACGCTTAATTGCCATCGCGCGACGCCGCTCGTCGGCCAGAAAATATTTCAGTGCTCCAAGAAGGTAAGAACGAAAGCGTCCCTTTTCCTTGCGAACGGCAGTGAGACTTTTGTGCTCCAGCAAATCTGCAAAAAAAGCCTGGGTAACATCTTCCGCTTCCTCGGGTGCAATACCTTGCCGTTGCACGAAGCTGTAAATGGGTCGCCAATAAACGCGGCAAAGTTTTTCGAGCGCTTCTTCTGCCGCGGGCGATTCACTTTGCGCTTCCAATACCACACTCCAATGTGTGGTAGTAAACGGCATCGCCCGTTTTTGCCCGACTGTTGCCGAACCGCGAAGATCCGGCGGGCATGGCGACACGGATTCGCCGTGTCGTGAGCTTTTAGAGTGACCAGGAGGGCTCACGCCGCGATTCAAGTAAAAACTCGTGCGAAAATCAAGCCTGTAAAATCTGCCGACAGTGCTTAGCCGAACATGCCGAGGCTAACCGGATGAGAGTGTGGGACTTTGCAAAATTGGCGCTTATGCTGATTTCGGCTTTTCAATAGAGCAAGAAACCGAGAACTCTGAATCTTGAAGCACGAGCCCACCAAATTTATTCTGAGCGAAAATTGGCAGTGCAACTCGCAATTAATTGGATGAGGCGCACGTTTTTTATCGTCGGCCCGACTGCAACGGGGAAATCCGAACTGGCGGCCGATGTCGCTCGTGAAACAGGCGCGGAGATTGTCAGCGCCGACGCGTTTCAAGTTTATCGCGGACTCGATCTACTTACAGCGAAACCGGATGCTTCAACGCTAGCCAAGGCTCCGCATCATCTGATTGGCACAACGCCTCTCCACGAAGAGATGAACGCGGAAAAATATCGGCGCGCCGCGTCTCGCGCCGTTGAAGAAATTCACTCCCGCGGCAAGCTCGCGATCGTTGTTGGCGGCAGCGGGCTTTATATCAAAGCGCTTACTCACGGACTAGCGCCGTTGCCCGAATCCGATTCAAAGCTGCGTGAAAGATTGAACGCCATGAGTTTGGACGAATTGCACGCCCAACTCGCCGAACTCGATCCCGACGCGGCTCAAAAGATCGACCTGAAGAATCGCCGCCGCGTGGTTCGAGCCGTGGAGATTTGTTTACTCACTGGGAAGTCCGCTTCCGCACAGCGCAAGCAGTGGGCTGTAGCCGGGGTCGGTGACCCCGGTAAATCGACGAAGGTCCCGGCGCGGTCGGCGCCCGCGGCTACAGGTGTTTTCGTTTTTCACGATCGGGAAGAGCTTTATGCCCGCATCAATCAGCGAGTAGAAGCAATGTTTCAGAACGGCGTCATCGAAGAAGTACAGGCCGCAGGGAAGGTGAGTTCGACCGCATCGCAGATGATCGGCTCTCGCGAAATTCATGAATTGCTCGATGGCAAAATGTCGATCTCGCAATGTATCGCCGCGATTCAGCAGGCAACCCGCCGATACGCCAAAAGACAGTTGACCTGGTTTCGGCGACAAACTAATTTCTCACCGCTGAACTTGTCGCTTCTCACTCACAACGAAGCAATGATTCTGGTCCGAATGCTTTCGGAGCGCCGAAAGGTTTCTAGGGATCGCGCAAAGGAATGATTGAAACGCGCCCGATGAGAACCCAGGAGCGCGCGCTCCTGATTGGCCTGGAAAGGGAAGGGGTCTCGAAGTGGGATTTGCGGGATTCGCTCGAAGAACTGCGCGAGCTGGCGAGCTCCGCGGGCGCCAAAGTGGTCGATACAGTTACGCAAAAGTTGCCCAAACCGACTGCACCGTACTACATCGGTCGCGGTAAGGCGGAATCGATCAAAGATTCGTGTCAGAATCAACAGGTGACGTCGGTCATTTTTAACGATGAACTTTCACCCGCACAGGGTCGCAACCTGGAGAATTTATTCGCGCGCAAGGTTCTGGATCGAACGCAGTTGATTCTCGATATCTTCGCGCAGCGCGCCCGCAGCCGGGAAGGTCGATTGCAAATTGAGCTGGCTCAGCTGCAGTACCTTTTGCCGCGACTCACCCGGATGTGGCATCACTTGTCACGACAGACGGGTGGGATTGGCACGCGTGGACCAGGCGAAACACAATTGGAAGTTGATCGCCGCCGCGTGCAGGAACGAATTGCGCGGCTCGAGCGAGAGTTGGAGGCGGTGCGCAAAACACGCGCAATACAGCGTGAAGGCCGCAAACGCCATCAATGGCCTGTTGCCGCAGTGGTAGGTTATACGAACGCTGGCAAATCCACGCTGTTGAACCTGCTCACCGGCGCGGATGTGGTTGCCGAAAACAAACTTTTTGCCACGCTCGATCCCACCACCCGAAGTTTTGTTTTGCCTAACAAACAGCGGCTCCTTCTCACCGATACGGTCGGCTTCTTACGAAAACTTCCGCATACGTTGATCGAATCGTTCAAGGCCACGCTCGAAGAAGTGAGCGAAGCGGATCTGCTCATTCATATTGTCGATCTTAGCCATCCCCGAGTGGATGAGCAGATGGAAGCGGTCGATGGCGTGATCAAAGAACTGGACGCTTACGGCAAGCAAACTCTGATCGTGTTCAACAAGATCGATAACTTGCCGAACCGTGAACTGGCCGATTCATATCTGAAACGGTTTCCCGGTAGCGTCGCGATCTCTGCGCGAACAGGAGAAGGCGTTAACAAATTGGTCCAGGCTCTGGAAGACGCGCTCAGCTCGTGGCGGTTGCGCTGTCGTTTTCGTATTCCATCGAATGAAGCTGCGTTAATCGCGGAGATCCATCGTGTTGGTCACGTGCTGGAGCTGCGCTACGAAGGCAGCGACGGCGTGATTGTTGCCCACGTTCCACCACATTTGGAACAGAAACTGGCTGACTACGCTGTGCGAGACTGACCAACCAGATCGCGGACGCGGGACTCAATGCTCTTGGCAATCTGCGACCAGCCCGTCCGATCGTTGATGGTGGATGGAAACTGGAGCGGATCCCCGATAGACAACGTGATCGCGACAGGTCGCGGAATGTTGCGCTCTGGCGGCAGAGCTTCAAAAGTTCCGACAAGACCAGACGGCACGACTGGCACATTGGTTTCCGCGACCAACATCCCCAGTCCGTGCTTGAAAGGCATCATCGATCCATTACGACTGCGTCCGCCTTCTGGGAAGATGATGAAGATCGCTCGTTCTTCTTGTAATTTCCGGCGCAGATCGGCAAGCGCGTGTGGGCCGCAGTTCTTCCGCCACATCGGCAAGGCGTTAAGCATGATTGCCGAAAATGTGCTCGTCACTTTCGTTTGAAAAAAGACGTCGCCCGCGGCGATGGGAAAGGCACGTTCGCGATGGCGGGGAGTGAGTGCCGCTCCAAGAGCCAGTGCGTCGAGATGACTGCAATGATTCGCGGCGAGCACAAACGGCCCGTATGCGGGCAGTTTCTCGCGGCCGACGATCGTTAGTCGATGTCCGATCGCGAAATAACTTCGGATCAGCGAAAAACAAGCCTGATGCGCAAGGCTCTCAAGAAGCCCGCTTTCGCGCCTCACGCTGCGGAAGCGCTCGCTCGGAGTGAGGCCGGTGTCGTGAGCAGGTTGGAGGTTCCAGGGTTCCATCAGATTTGCCAGCCGCTGAAAATTTGCTGCGGTTGGCCGACAGCAAAGCCGACGAAATAATTGACGTAGTGAAACACGGCCGGAGCGACAAGAATCAGACTATCGAACCGATCGAGGATGCCGCCGTGTCCCGGAATGAGTTTCGAGGTGTCCTTGAGACCGAGGTCACGTTTGATTGAGGAAAGCATCAGATCGCCGAATTGCCCCACTATGCTGACAATGATGCCGAGGCCCAGCAGGCGCACAGGCGTGTCGAGCGCCGTGCCGAACCAGACAAAATGCGCGCCGAGGGCAAAGAGCGGAGCCGTTAGCGCGATCGCTCCGAGTGCCCCTCCTACGGTTTTGTTCGGGCTCGTGTTGGGAACAAACTTTCTGTGGCCAAATAAATGGCCACAGATGTAGGCAAAGATGTCGTTGAGTTCCACGGCGAAGACGACGAGCAGAAGTATCGGGCGATAGTTCCAATCGTTGGCTATGTAGCCAAGGTTACCGAGTGCGCTTCCGAAAAGAGCGAAGCCCAGCACACCCAGGCCAACGCGCTGGATGTAGCCCTTGGGCCGATCGGGGATTAACCCGCCAATCGCGATCAACGCGACCGTCAGCGGAAACAAGGCAACAAACAGTCGATACCAATTATCTAACGCGGCAAAAGCGATGAAGAGAATACCAATTACCACAATGAGACTGATGGTTCGTTCCCGAAACAATCCTGTGATGCGGGCATATTCCCGATAACAAAGAAAACTTAGCGTGGCCACGGCCAGGATCGTCCAGAAAGCGCCCGCCAGAACGGGAACCAGGATGAACAGCGCCAGCCAGATCCAGGACCGATAACGATCCCAGAGTTCCTTTCTTTTATCGCTGGTACTGTTAGCCGCGCGCGTTGCGACATGAATGAGCACCGGCGCCAACAGGAACAGAGCGAGAGCAGTCAGAGTGAGGACAACGGTGACGGGATCGTCAAAAGCGTGACGAAATCCAAAGAGTCGCTCGCGCGTAATTTCGCTCATTTTAGGAGCCTGTTGAAGTACGCAGCCACGTCGCGCGAGAACGCTTTGGGTTGGATGGCAAGGCGGGAGCGACGAGCATGTTCGCAGCGACCTGTAAGGAGCGAGCAACGCCGCCAGACAGCCCAAAGCGTCCTCGCCCTCCGGGTTGCGCCGCTTTTTTCGCCTCTCCAGCGTTGCTCGTCGGTTACAGACCGCCTCAGGTATGCGTCCTCCTCGCGCCTTGGAGAGACGAAAAATCGACAGCAACGCGGCATGGCTGAGTACTTCATCAGGCTCCTAGCGCGTGTGCGATTCGGCTGAGCCGGCGAATAACCGTGATTATGCAGCCAGCAACAATCACGATAAGCCCCAAAGTCATTAGGCCAATCTGCGAGTCGTTGAACGTAATGATCTGCCAGGAACGTGGCGTGATTGCCGCGTAAACACAGATGAGCGTGATGACCAACATGCGATGTTGTTTTGCCATCGGTCCGCAAAACTCGTTAGGTGCGCCGGCGATTTTACCCGCGGCGCGAACATAAGCGGTGAAGATGGCCAGGATGGTTGCGATGTAGCCCAGTGTAACGTTTCCGCCCCACGCGAATCCGGCGCCAATGAAAACTGCAGCGTCCGAAATGCGATCTGGTACTTCGTTGTAAAGCTCGCCAGCTTTGGAGGTGCGACTCGAAGCGATGGCAACCATTCCATCGAACATGTTGGCAGTCAGACGTAACTGCGCGCCAAGCGCGGCGATGAGCCATAAGATTCGGTAATCAGCAATTGAAGTCATGCCGAGTGCAATGCCCGCGACAATGCATGTAGACATTCCCGCAATCGAAATTGCGTTAGGCGAAACATTTCGTGAAGCGAGCCAGGCCGTTGACGACTGGGCCCATTTTCGATTGCGCGTTGCGATTGGGCGGCGGTCAATTGAGTTGCTGGGCGCTTGCTCCATAACAGTGCTGGCAACCGATAGCAGGTCACCACCGTAATGTGCAGAATAAAGTGACGGAACCAGTGACGCAGACAATCCTGTCTGCGGGAACCTCGCGACGAGTGGGCGGTCTCCTGTCCGCCTGAGGCGATCGGAAGATTGCTGGCCTTGAAACTTGCAGACAAGATTGTCTGCATCACATAATGCGCATATGACTGCGCGCGAGCGGGTGAACGAATTAATCAAGGCTTTCCCGAAAGTTTACCCCAATGCGCACACCGAATTGAATTTCAAGAACCCGCTCCAACTGTTGGTAGCGACGATACTTTCGGCGCAATGCACTGACAAACGGGTCAATATGGTCACGCCCGCCCTGTTCAAGAAATATCGCACGGCAAAAGATTATGCGGATGCGCCGCAAGCTGAGTTTGAAAAGGCAATCAGATCTACCGGGTTTTTTCGCAGCAAGACGAAAAGCATTCGCGGGGCCATGCGTGCAATCGCAGAGGAACACCGTGGAAAAGTCCCGGACACAATGGAGGAACTAAACGCCTTGCCAGGTGTCGGGCGCAAGACGGCAAACGTGGTGCTGGGCAATGCGTTTCATAAGAACGAAGGAATTGTGGTGGACACGCACGTGATCCGTCTGTCGCAGCGGCTCGGCCTGACGAAACACAAAGACGCCGAAAAGATCGAACTCGACTTGATGAAGCTGGTGCCGCGCGAGCATTGGACAGACTGGAGTCACTGGCTGATCTGGCACGGCCGTCGCCGCTGTTATGCGCGCAAGCCGGATTGCTCGAACTGCGAGGTTTTCAAGTTATGTCCCAGCGGCAAAGTTTTCCTGCGAACCGGCCAGGCACAAACGACCGACGCGAAGACTGCTTAACGAGCGCGCTCAGCGCTTTCAACCGCCTCGGCGTGACGTGAAGGACTTGTTTCGTCATCCTCGGCTCGTGTGCGCATCCGTCGAAATTGTTCCTCGATCTTCTTCAGCTCTTCGTCGGAAAGATCCTCGAGATCGACGAGTTCATTGCGTGCGTCTTTGATTGCTCGAATCAGTTCGTCCAATTTCAAATGAACTGCTTTGGCGTCGCGGTTTTGCGTGTTCTGAATCAGGAACACCATTAGGAACGTGATAATGGTCGTAGCAGTGTTGATGATCAGTTGCCACGTATCGGAGAAATGAAACGTGGGGCCAGTCAGAAGCCAAACAAGGATAACCAGCACCGCTCCAGCAAATGCCCAGGCGCTGCCGAGTATGACGGAGGAACGGCGCGCGAAAATTCGGAACGCGTCACTGACGACGCAAAAGAAATCACGTTCCTGCTCGTCTGTCTTCGGTTTTTCGGTCTGGGTCTTGCTCAATGCTACTTTAGTTTTCGCGCGTGAGTCCTAGATTGCGCGCAGAAAACGTGCTGGCTGTTCAGACCTTGTGCAGAGAGTGGGATTGATTTCCCCGCCGGTTTAGGGAACACTTAGCTCCCGAATTCATGCAGCACAGCCCAGCGTTTTCACGTCTGCAAACTGTTCCGCCTGCGCCGGTCAGCCCGCCCAGGTCGAAGTTGTGGATACTCGATTCATGGCGTGACCTGATTCTATACGTCGGCACGCCGCTTTTGTTGCTGCCGGCTTTCGCCCTGGCCCAGGCGCGCTGGAGCCCGCAAGACATTTATCTTTTCGTCGCGGCGTTCGGCGCAATGGGACATCACCTGCCTGGGATGATCCGCGCCTATGGCGATCGCGCTTTGTTCGAGCGGTTCAAATGGCGCTTTATTCTCGCGCCGCTCTTCCTTCTCGCGGTCTGTACGGCCTTTTTTTGGTGGGACCTGAAAGGAATTTTGCTGGTCGTTTTCTTCTGGGGCGTCTGGCACGGATTGATGCAAACTTATGGGTTCTGCCGCATCTACGACGCCAAAGCTGGAACCTTCGACACTCTCACTCGCCGGCTCGATTTCGCAATGTGCGTAATCTGGTTCGCCACAGCGGTTGCACTTTCACCATATCGCCTAAGCGACACGCTCGATACGTACTACATGTGTGGCGGACCCTTTATCCCGCCATCAGTCGTTCAACACGGCCAACAACTGTTCCTTTTCGCGGCCATCACAGTTTCAGTCCTCTTTCTTCTGCATTTTGGACGATTGTGGGTAATAGGGAAGCGACCCAATCCCGTGAAGCTGGCTTTGCTCGTCACGACTATCGCCTTTTGGTGGTACTGCAATAATCTCGTCGCGAACATTCTTGTCGGGATCGCCCTGTTCGAAGTCTTCCACGACGTGCAATACCTCTCGCTAGTCTGGATCTACAATCGCAATCGTGTGGAAAAGGACAGTAATATTGGTGGATTCATGCGCTTTATCTTTCGACGGAGCGGTTCACTCATTGGGCTTTATGTAGGGCTCGTCTTTGCCTATGGCTCGCTGAGCTATTTCAATGCCCATCTCGGGATAGATACGGTTAAACGCATCCTTACCGGCGTGGTCACCGCTTCCACGCTGCTCCATTTTTATTACGATGGGTTTATCTGGAAAGTGCGGGAGCGCTCCACGCGCCAATCGCTTGGGCTTGCGGGTGGGACGGCTGATGTATCACTGGGCGGTTTTCTTCCAGGCTGGGCCTGGCACGGCTTGAAATGGGCTGCAGTATTCGTTTTGCCGTTAAGCGCGCTCTGGTTTTGGCAGACGCACCTCATGGTTCCAGAGCTCCAACGGCGAGCATGGCTTGTAGCAGATGTGCCGATGGGTGCGAAACAGCATTTTGATTACGGCTGGGCGTTGCAAAAAGAAGGCCAATGGGAGCAGGCAGAACAACAATATAAAATCGCGCTTAGCTACAACCCGGCTGATGCCAAATCGCATATGAACCTTGCCACTGCCTTGGCGGCGCAGGCCAGGTACGATGCAGCTGTACCACACGTGGAAGAGGCGTTGCGTCTTCAACCCGACAACGGCGAATTTCATTTCGGTTATGCCAGCCTGCTCCAGCGACTTGGGCGCGGAGACGAAGCCGGACCTCAATACGAAGCAGCGGCGCGTCTCCTGCCGGACTCGCCGGAAGCGCATTACGATTATGCATTAATCCTTGCCTCAACAGGCAAAGGAAATGATGCCCTGAGGGAGTTGCAGAGGACGGTTCAGCTGAGACCCGATTATGTGGACGCTCAACTAAAATTGGCGGACACGCTATTTGCAAAAGGTGATCTTGAAGAGGCCAAAATGCATTATATTACGGCGCTTGGTGCGGATCCCAAGTTGGCAGTCGCTCACAATAGTTTGGGCAGGCTTTACCTGACTCAGGGGCAAATCTCTCAGGCCATTGTTCAATTCGGTGAAGCGTTGCGCCTGAATCCCGATTACAAAGAGGCCGAGGAAAATCTGCGCGTCGCCAAAACAAGCGACGTTCAATTTCTTCAACAAACGCACAATTGATTTTTGGTTGGCCGCGCTCTGCATTTTAATCTGGATGACGCGTGGCGGGACGAACCGTTGGGTCTTCCTGTGATTGACGCGCGCGCGTGGGGTCCACGACTACGCTTCTCTGCGTCCTCACGGCTCATCGAGCAATTCTATCGCGAACACGCGAGAAATCTTGGCGCGCCATTTTTACTTTACGGCTCGGGCGACTTTCATCATCTGACCGCGCTGCGCCCGCGATGCATTCCAGAGCCGATCATATTGGTTTCCTTCGATAATCATCCTGATTGGGCTGTCGGCCCGGCTAAGTGGGCATGCGGCGGATGGGTCAATCGCGCATTGGAAGTTCCAAATGTCCGTCGGGTGAGCGTGTGGGGTTGCGGCAATTTCGAGTGCTGGTGGCCGCACCAAATTCTTGGCAACCGTCGCGCCGAACGTAAAGGCGCCCTGCAGGTTCATCCCTGGGCAGACGATCGCCCCGCGAAAGACCGAGACCGCCGAGGCGCGATATTGCGCAATAATTGGCGGGAGCACTTTGAGCGATTCTTGAAAACAGTCGACGGGGAAAGTGTTTACGTCACAATCGACATTGACTGTCTTCACGCGGGTGAGGCAGTAACCAATTGGGAAGCTGGGCGCTTCACGATTGCAGATCTTGAATGGGCGCTTGGGAAATTGCACGAGTCTTCCCGGATTATTGGCGGCGACGTGTGCGGCGCATATTCACCACCCCAATACGCGCGCCGCAAGCAGCGCTTTGCTGCGGAATTCGATCATCCGAAAATTCAGCTGCCCCCAGCCGATAAGATCCGCGTAATCAACGGCGCAGCTTTGGAAAAGCTCTGGCCCCTATTGACGGGAACCATGCAGTTGCAGGCTTGATTTTGACGCTCCTTTTTACTTGGATGGCAGCGTGCCTGCTGATGATCAGGTGACCTCACTGACTGGGGTCAGCGGAAGCGCGCAAGGTGGTCGGGTCGCGTTCACCACTACGCACTGGAGCGTCGTGCTAGAGGCACAGGGCGAATCGGCAGCGGCACAAGAGGCGCTGGAGAGACTCTGCCGCATTTATTGGCGACCGATTTATAGCTTTCTCAGGCGACAGGGGATCAGCACCGACGACGCGCAGGATCTCACGCAAGGTTTTTTTGCTCTTTTGTTGGAGCGCCGGGACCTGCGGACTGTGCGCAAAGAGAAGGGGCGATTGCGTTCTTATCTGCTCTCGGCGCTGAAGCACTTTCTGGTCGACGAACACCGCCGCGCGATGGCGATCAAACGTGGCAAAGGCCAGCAGCTCATTCCGTTGGAAGAACTGCGTACTGAGGAACGGAGCGGCATGGAGCCAACCGACCCGCTCACTGCCGAGCGCATTTACGAGCGCCGTTGGGCTTCGACATTGCTGGATCGCGTGCTGAGCCGATTAGAGGATACTTACCGTAAGCGAG
>Ga0193727_1001026_pt1 | contig 11468 bp, 11 predicted proteins | sample H2c2metaG_FD_143051 | JGI IMG/M metagenome (GOLD analysis project Ga0193727, IMG submission 143051) | Soil microbial communities from a riparian zone of the East river system, Colorado, United States - H2c2 | ecosystem: Environmental > Terrestrial > Soil > Riparian zone | place: USA: East River...
GCGACTATCGAGACACGCTCTCGCGCCTGTAGTACCAGCGCCGCGATGACGTCCACACCCTCCCGAGCTGTGGGCGCCCCTCCTGACGTGAGCACGCGACTGACGCCCGCTTCGATCACATCGTCGAGCGCGACAGACAAATCGGCCGCGGAGTCGATCGCGCGATGGAAAGTCACGGGCAAGCCACCCGCGGCCTTGACGAGGGAGCGTGTTCGCTTGACGTCCACGCGACCACTAGCATCGAGCGCACCCGTCACGATCCCGGCGATGCCCATTGTTCGGGTGAGCTCGATATCGCGAGTCATCACGTCGAATTCACTCTCCGAGTAGACGAAACCGCCGGCACGCGGCCGAATCAGCACGAACACCGGAAGTCGGATCTGCTCGACGACAGCGGCGACCAACTCTCCATCCGGCGTCGTGCCGCCTTCGCCCAGGTTGTCACACAGCTCGATCCGATCTGCGCCGGCGCGCTCAGCGGCGAGAGCGGAATCGAGAGTTTCTACCGCCGCTTCAACCAGCGTCAACTAGCGTCCGGCGGTGCGGCGGCGTCCGTGTCGGCGAGTATCTCTCCTAAAGCGCACTCGTGAATCACAGTCGCGGGCCAATCCGGTTCGTAGCGCTCGGCGCTCTTCATTCGAGTCAGAGTCAGACGCTTCCCGGATCCCCAGACGATCATCACGCTCTCTTTTGCCGATGCAATAGTATCGATGCCTACGCTGATTCCGTGGTCGGGCACAGCAGCAAGCGTCCCGAACGCGGGAAAGGTCTGGAGGTTGTCCCGACGTGTATCCTCTGAAAGCTGAATGATCCGCGTTCGGCTCGAGCGAGCGCTGCCGGGTGGGTTGAATGCCACGTGTCCGTCGCTGGCGCCGGATGCCAGGATGAAGAAATCGATTCCTCCGAGGTCGGCAATTCTTTTGTCGTAAGCGGCCGGGTCGCTAGGATCGGGAAACCAAATCGACTCCTCGCGCAGACGTTGTGAGGACAAGAGTGATGAGTTCAAGCGATCGGCGATCTCGACACGAGCGAAGTGATGGCACGACCACGGCTCCCTGGCCGATGCGTACTTGTATCCCGAGCCGGCTGCTACGAGGTACTCATCCATCATCACGAGCACGACATGACTCAAATCCCCTGGCTTCTCTGCTAGCTGCCTCGCCAGCGCTCTGTAGATTGGCCGCGGTGTCCGACCAGTAGGACATCCGAGGACAAAGCGCTCGTCGTCCCAGCGTGCCTTCTCAATGCGGGTGAGCACGAGACGCGCTACTTGCTCTCCGATTGCATCAGGAGATGGAAAAACGCGCACCGGAGTTCGGGGCATGGATCGCTACGCGAGCGGAGCGAGGAAGAGACTCGCCGCGCCAATCAATCCTTCCCACCCCTCGAACGACGAGCCGATGACTCGAGTGTGATCGCGGAATTCCGGCCGGGCATGGGTGTGATAGCTCGCGCGTACTGACTCGAGCAAAAGTTCTCCCGCCGCGGAGATTCCTCCGCCAACTGCGATCGTATCGGGGGAGAAGAGGGGCGAGAGCGACGCCAGACCAAGTCCAAGCCACCACCCGGTCTCAGAGAGCGCTTTCAGCGAGGCCTGATCACCTTCCCGCGCGCTGTCAATGATTTCGCGAACGGTACGGCCACCACCTCGCTCCGACACGGCCGCAACGTTGACCATGGCCTCGAGGCAACCCCGCGCGCCGCATGTGCACATGCGCCCGTTTCGATCGACGATGATGTGTCCGATATCGCCCGCGCACTCGCCGGTGTAGCGCAGCAACTGCCCGTCGATGATCACGCCGCCACCGAGCCCAGTACCGAGCGTAACGCCCAACAACCGTGTCGACCCCCGACCCGCACCGTATCGATACTCGGCGACAACGGCCGCGTTGGAATCGACCTCGAGCGGACATTCGAGCGAGAATCGCTTCTCCAGAGTGCGGCGCAATGGGAATTCGCGAAGGGCAACGAGGTTTGCGTTGTGGATCATCCCAAGGCGTTGGGGATCGAGAAAGCCCGCCACCGACACTCCGATGCCCGACGCGGGATGCTTCTCGGCTTTCGCGGCATCCAGCATGGGCTGTAGCGTCGCGACGATGGAGTTGATGAGCGCTACTGGCTCGCCGTCCGGACTGGTTGGTACGCGCTCACGCCTGATGATGGTGCCGTCTTCATCGATGATCCCGATCTTGATCGCCGTCCCGCCGATATCGATTGCGCCCGCAAATCGCATTCAGATCGCGGCTTGCGCCAGCTCCGGGTGCTTCCAGAGATCGATTGGCTTGCCGATCCCCTTCGGCCGAAAGGGCATCATGATCTTGCGCCCCAGTCCTGCGGACGCATAGGCCGCGTAGAGAACCTCCTGCACCACGCGTCCAGTCTCACCATCGGAGATTGGCGTCTCCTTTCCACGCACACAGCGCGCGAAGTGCCGCATCTCCTGCGGAAAACCGTAATTCCAGTGTTCCTCGAACACCGGGTACGTCCAGCCCTTGGTCGATGAGGCCTTCTCGACCGCGTACCCGAATCCAACCTCGGAGTACGTGGCCAGCGCGTTCCCCATCAACATGTCGGCGTAAGTCTGTCCCTTATCGCCGAACACCTCGATCGAATCGTCCATTCCGCCGGGGCGGTTCCAGCTGCTCTCGACCATCCCGACGGCTCCGTTCTCGAATTCGATGATAGTGATCGCTTCGTCATCGCCCTGAGTGCGGTGCGCATTCACCTGCGTCGACATCTGGGCGTACACGCTTTTCACGGGCTGCTTGCCGAGGAACCACCAGCAGAACGCGATGCCGTGGCAGCCGAGGTCCATGAGGGCGCCGCCGCCGGACTGGTCGACGTCCCAGAACCAATCGGAGTGCGGGCCCGAATGCTTTTCCCCCTGCTTCACCAGGTGCACGCGCCCGAATGCGCCTTCGTCGGCCATCTGCTTTGCCTTCACGTATTTCGGCGCGAAGAAAAGCTCCTCGGCGTACATGAGGAGGACGCCGGCTTTTTCGCACGCATCGATCATTGCGTCAGCCTCTTCGAGCGTCACGCAGAGCGGCTTCTCACAGACGACGTGCTTGCCGGCACCGGCTGCATCGATCGTCATCTGCGCGTGCAGGCGATTCGGAGCGGTGATCGAGACCATCTCGATTTCGGGGTCGCGCAGCATCTCGCGATAGTCGTGGTAGGCTCGGGGGATGTCGTGGCGTCGTGCGAACGCTTCAGCGTTTCCCTTGGTCGGAGATGCAACGGCGACGACTTCCATCTCCTCGGGCATTGCTTTCACCGAAGCGGCGATGCAATCCGCCTGGAAGCGCGAGCCGATGATTCCGATTCTTACTTTCGACACAATGTTCCCCTGAGTCTGTCCGAACCCGTCCTGAATTGTGGCAAAGTTACCGACGCGGTGCGCGCTTGGCTGTTACTTCACGCCCACGCTGGCTGACCCGGAGTAAGCGGGACGCATCCCACCCACTTTCCGGGGACCATCACGTAGCGCAGCGCCTTCGTCATTCCGATCTCGGACGAGAAATACGCCTGCAGCGACAGCTCGCGCACGAGTCCGAGGTAATGCGTCGGTCCAACCTTCTGCGCTTCGGCATCGATGTCGCGCAGTACCTGCTCTCGCTCCTTCTGCGCCAGCGAAGCAAAGTCATTCCCGCATCGATCCTTGCAAGCCTTCCTGAAATCCTTTAGGCCATTCAGGACGCGTTGCTGCGCATCGGGCTCGTAGCAGTCGGTAAGCAACAGGTTGATCGCCGCACCGGCGCCGGCGGCCTTTGCTCCCGGCGATGACGGCGTGGTTGGAAGAAGCGTGTCCGCGATCTCTTCGATCAGCGACTGGTCGTCGACCGACAACACTTTTCCTGCAGAGAGATTCGAATCGCGTGCGCACGCGACCAGGAACCCGTTCGATGTGACGAGCACGCCGCCAATCAGGACGGTGGCCGTCTTCACGGCCTCGCGACGGTTCATCGGAGGCATAGATCTCCCACGCTCACAGGTTCTGCCTCACCATCTCATCGGCCGCGTGGTTCACCGCGCGAGCCGTCAGTGCCATGTACAGGATCGACGGACTCTGATTCCCCGTGGACGTCATGCAAGCGCCATCAGTGACGAAGACATTCGGGCAGGCGTGCAGCTGGTTCCACTTGTTGAGGAGCGAAGTCTTCGGATCACTTCCCATTCGCACGCCACCCATCTCGTGGATGTCGAGACCCGGAGCCTGATGGTTGTCGTGAGTCTGGACGTCGTGGCAGCCCGCGACCTCGAGCATTGCCTTGGCTTCCGTGCGCCAGTCGCGAATCATCTTCTCGGAATTATCGTCGTACCCGACGGACGTCACGAGCCGCGGAATACCCCACTGATCCTTCTCGGACTCGTGGAGTCGCACATGGTTCTCTTCCCGTGGAATAGTCTCGCCCTGCATGTACATGTAGATGCCCCACGGGCCCGGATGCGAGAGCGCATCCTTGTATTCCCCGCCTTCGCGCGCCGTTGTCGGCTCACCGCGCTCGCGGTAGGCTCCTGTGAACGTCGTGTAGCCGCCCACGAAATCCATCTCCTGCTTACCGAGATTTCTGAAGTTGACCAGGATGCACTCGGTCGGATTTCGAATGTAGAAATACTTGTCCTCGAAGCCCGCGATCTTTCCGCTTCCGCCGGTCCGGTAGTTGTGATGGCAGACGTACTTCCCCATCAGCCCGTTGTCATTGCCGAGCCCGTTGGGAAATCGCTTCGACTTCGAGTTGAGCAGAATGAGATTCGTGTTGAGCGCCGACGCGTTCATGAACACGATCCGCGAGTGGTACTCCGTTATAGCATGTGTATGCGCGTCGATCACCCGGACGCCGGCTGCTTTCCCCTTCGCCTCGTCGTAGATGATCGAGTGCACCACAGAGTCGGGACGAATCGTGAGATTTCCCGTTTTTGCCGCCCACGGAAGCGTCGATGCGTTCGAGCTGAAATAGCCGCCATAGGGGCAACCACGCATGCACAGGTTGCGCGCCTGACAAGTGCCGCGCCCCTGCTGCAGATGGATCTCTTTCGGCTGCGAGAGATGCGCCCACCGCCCTTGCACCACGTAGCGGTTGCCGTAGTGCGCGCGAACGCTGTCGCTGAGATGTTTCTCCACGCAGTTGAAGTCGAACGGCGGTAAGTATTCGCCATCGGGCATCGCCTCGAGTCCATCCGCCTTTCCGCACACTCCGATGAACCGCTCGACGTGGGTATACCAGGGCGCGACGTCGTCGTAACCGATCGGCCAGTTGATCCCGTAGCCCTGGCGCTCGGGCGCGGTGAATTCGTACTTACTCCACCGCTGGCAGGCCCGTCCCCAGATTATCGATTTGCCGCCGACCTGATAGCCGCGAATCCAGTCGAACGGCTTTTCCTGTACGTACGGGTGGTCTCGATCCTTGACGAAAAAGTGCGCCGTGTCTTCGCCATATCCCGCCGCCTTGCTGATCAGAGGATTCTCTTTCAGCTGTTGCCGGGACATCGCGCCGCGATGCGGAAGCTCCCACGGATTCAGGTTCATCGTGGGGTAGTCCTTGATGTGGACTACGTTGCGCCCGCGCTCCAGGACGAGTGTCTTGAGCCCCTTTTCGCAGAGCTCCTTTGCAGCCCACCCGCCCGAAATTCCCGAGCCAACGACGATCGCATCGAAGGTGGTCGCTTGAGGGGTCACGCCGGAGAATATACGTGGGTGATCTTTCGCTGCAACGTGCGGTCGCGCCCGCACGCACGACCCCTTCCGAAGGGCCTATTTGTTTCGCAGAAAGTCCGTCGACCCCTGCTTGTCGAGCAGAAGATTCGCCACGATCTGTTTCAGCTTCTGGTTTTCATCCCGGAGGTGACGCACTTCCCGCGACTCGTTCGAATGGGTGCCCCCGAACCTGCTGCGCCAGCGGTAGAACGTCGTCTCCGTGATGCCCAGTTTGCGGCAAACCTGCACTGCCGGTGTTCCGGCCTTTACCTGACGGAGCGCCTGCATGATCTGATCTTGCGTGAATTCGCTTGGCATCGATGATCTTGATGTTAGCGCACGCCATTTTGGCGCCGTATCACCCGATCAGGTGAAAGAGGGCGTAATCCTTTTAGGGGGGAGGAAGCCCGTAGGCCTTGGTAAACCCGCCTAGTCGTCGTGGCTGTGCGCGTAGGCCGCTATCTGCAGACGCGAGTGGAGAGCCAGCTTGTCCATCACGTTGCGTACGTGACTCTTGACGGTATCGGTAGCGATGTTGAGATGCGTCGCTATCTCCTTATTGCTCAATCCCACCGCTATGAGCGCTATAACTTCGCGCTCCCGGTGCGTCATGCGCACTCCCTCGAGAGCCGCCGTACGCCCACGTTTGAGCGCCACCTGTGCGATCTGGGAGAACAATGTCCCCGTCATCCGCGGAGGCAGCACCTGTGCGCCTTCGGCGACCGATCGAATCGTGTCGACAAAGTCCTCGAAGGTGGCATCCTTCAGGATAAATCCCGCGACGCCGGCGTTCACGAACTCGGCGATCTCCTCGTGCACCGGCAGGAGATCCATCACGATGACCCGGGAATCCGCCATTTCCTTTTTCACCGTCTCGGCGAGACGCAGAGAATTTCTGTCCTGCAGACCGACGTCGAGAAGCACCACCCGCGGATTCATTTCTTTCAGCAATTCCGCTTCAACGCTCGTCGCGGCGAGGACCACCTCAACATCGGGCAGCTCGTTGAGCATGTCCCTCATGCCTTCTCTAACGAGTCGATTGTCCTCGATGATGGCAACGGTGATCACACCAGCCTCTAAGGGAAGAACCGCGCCAGAATCATGTGCTCGCTCTGCGCCGGGCCGCTAGCCTTCGCGATTAAGCGCGGTCAGTTCCTCCGAGCCTGACGAACGGCTCAGCGTTTCGCGAATTTGAGGTGAACTACTCTGGGTGCGGCGACGGTTCGCTCGAGCTCGAGCCCATGCAGATCGTCGCCCAGCCCGTCGAAAAGCCGCTCGCCGCTGCCCAATAGCGTCGGCGCGAGATTGATCTCCATCTCGTCGACGAGCCCCGCCGCAAGGTATTGCTGCGCGGCTTTCGCTCCGCCCGCGAGCGATATGTCCTTGCCGCGCGCGTCGCGTCGCGCTTGTTCGAGCGCTGCTTCGATTCCATTCGTGACGAACGTGAAGCTTGTTCCGCCCTCGAGAACGAGAGGCTCACGGGGATGGTGCGTGAGTACGAACACAGGATGATGATACGGCGGATTTTCTCCCCACCAGCCATTCCATGGCTTCTCGCGTGACCAACCGCCCGGATGCCCGCCGAACATGTTGCGACCCATTATGGTCGCACCGATGTTGGTAACCGACTCGTCGACCACCTCCGTGCTCGCGTCGACCTCGCCGCCTTCGAGACCATGCTGCGCGCGCCAGGCCTGGAGTGCGAACGCCCACTCATGCAGCCGCATGCCGCCGATTCCGAGTGGATTTTCGATGCTCTGGCTGGGCCCGGCGACAAACCCATCGAGCGACATCGAGATCTTCAGGCGGAGCTTCGACACGTCAGGAAGGGCGCTCTGCCAACGCGCTCTCGAGAGCGTTCCACGCCAACAGCGCGCACTTCACGCGCGCGGGGAATCTGGCCACGCCGGAAAGCGCGCGGAGTGAGCCGAGCTGCGGATCATTAGCGGCCGCGGAATCACCGAGCATAAGACCCCGGAATTGCTTCCTGATCGCATCGATTTCTTCCGTGCTCTTTCCCTTCACGAGCTGGGTCATCATCGATGCAGATGCCTGGGAGATTGAGCAACCCCGCCCCGAGAATTTGAGATCGCATACGCAATCACCCTCGAACGCGACCTGAAGACCGATCTCGTCGCCACAGAGCGGATTCTTCATTTCCACGCTGGCATCTGCCTTCTCTAGCGTGCCCTTGTTCCTCGGCCTTCGATAGTGGTCGAGAATCATTTCCTGATACAGGGCGCCGATCTCGGCTGCGCTTCTAGACGAGGGCATCGCGTCTCCCGACCCTGCTAAGCCTGCACATATCCGAAGATCTCCCTGGCCTTGTGGATCCCCGCGACTAGGGCGTCGATGTCGCTCTCGTCGTTATACACGTAGAACGAGGCGCGTGCCGTCGCGGGGACCTCCAGGCGTCGCATCAACGGCTGCGCACAATGATGGCCCGCACGGATGCAAACGCCGTCACCGTCGAGAATGGTCGCCAGGTCGTGCGGATGCACATCGCCCAGTGTGAAGCTCAGAACTCCGCTCCGCTCACTGGCGGGCGGGCCATAGATGTGGAGGCCCTCGATCGCGGCGAGCCTTTCCTGCGCCGCGGACATCAGCGCTCGCTCATGTGAGCGCACCCGATCCATCCCAATCTTGTCGAGATACTCGACCGCCGCGGCCAGACCAACGGCATTAGCCGCGTTCGGCGTCCCCGCCTCGAACTTGTGCGGCAGCACGTTCCAGGTGGTGCGGTCGTCGTGGACGAACTCGATCATGTCACCGCCCGTCTGATACGGCGGCATTTCCTCGAGCATCTCTCGCGTGCCGATCAATCCGCCGATGCCCATCGGCCCTAGCATCTTGTGTCCGCTGAACGCGTAGAAATCGACGCCGAGCGAATCGAACGAGACGGGGAAGTGCGGGGCACTCTGAGCCCCATCGCAAACGAGAATCGCATCGGTCTTCTCCCTGACCAGGCGCGCGACCTCGGCGATCGGATTTATCGTTCCCAGCGCGTTCGACACATGACTGACCGCCACGATCTTCGTGCGCCTGTTGAGCAATCCACTCAGGAAATCGAGATCGATCCTTCCGTCGGGCGTGAGCTCGCACACCCTGAACTTCGCGCCGCGTCTCATGGCGAGCACCTGCCACGGGACGAAATTCGCGTGGTGATCCATTGCCGTGACGACGATCTCGTCGTCGCTGGAGACGTTCGCCATCCCCCAGGAGCCCGAGACGAGATTCAGCCCTTCCGTGGTGCCGCGCGTGAAGATGAGGCAGTCGGAATCCCGAACCCCGAGAAACTGCGCGACCCGCACTCGCGACTGGTGGTAGCACTCGGTCGCCCGCACGGAAAGCGCGTACGCGCCGCGATGCGGGTTTGCGTTCGCCGTCTCGTAGAAATCGCGCAGCGCATCGAGCACGACCTTTGGTTTCTGCGATGTCGCCGCCGAATCGAGGTAGTGTAGGCCCGGATTGTTGACGAGCAGCGGAAAATCCGGCCGAAGCCCCAGGTCCGAGTGAAACTCTGAATTCGACCGCGGCTTCATGGCACCCGTACGGTAGATGATTCGTATTTCCCACCGATGCGCTCGCACCGGGGGCCGACGAGGATCGTGTCGCCCTCGAGTCGCACCTGAAACACCGGCAGGGGCGCTGTCGCCGGAACCTGCTTCACTTCGCCCGACCGGCAATCGTACCGCGCACCGTGCCATGCGCATTGGAGCGTTCCATCTTCGAGCAGGTCACCCAGCGACATCGAAAAATGCTGGTGGGTGCAGATATCGCTCAGCGCTGAGATCTCGCCCTGGTACCGAACGAGACAAACCGCGTCACCGCTGGGCCGTACCCGTTGGAGGATCGCTCCTTCAGCAAGATCGGATAGCGAGGCGACCGGTTCGAACTCGGGGCTTCCAGCCGGCGAATCGAAAACGGGACGGGAAGCGCCGGTCATTCGGATGGTCCAATGAATGGAATCGGGCGCGTTCGAGACACTCCCTGGCGGTGTAAGTTCTGGCGATACAATGGGATAGAGAGCTCATAGCTTTGCAGGCTATCCCGATAGAAATGCTTCGGATTGAATCTACGCCGGAACTAGAGAAACGCCAAGGAGTTGGAACGAGCGCGACGTCGGGGCGGGCCGCTGATCGAAGAGGAGATTCCTGCGTCTCGGTGTGCGCCCCCGACGACTTCCGCCTAGAACGTGTACGCCAAACCTCCGGTCCATTCCGCCGCACTGGCGCCGAAGCCTGAGCTGGGCGAGTCGCCATAGGGATTCCAGCCGCGCAACCGCAATTCCGCACGCGCAGTGTATCGAGGCGACAATCCAACTCGCAATCCCGCGGCAGCTGAATAGGTCTGAGATGTCGAGCTTACAGGCACGTTGTTGAAATAGTGAAACCATCCCGCTCCCAGACCCAGATATGGACGGACTCGTGCGAACGGCAGCTGAGCCTGCAATTGGCTTTCCGCCACGCCAATGCGAGTGCCCGCGTCGCTGAATTGTTCATGCAGAGATGCGTACGAAAGATTGCCTTCTACGAGGAGCCAGGAACCCACGATCGGGACGGCGGCGCGGAGACCAAACACGGGAGCTGTGCCTGTCCCGCTTGCATCGAATTGCATCGCGCCAGCGGTAGCCGATACCTCGGGTTTCGACATTTGCGCTTCGAGTGACCCTGCAAGGATGAGAAACAGGACGGTCCCACAAAAAAATGCACGGCTGGACGGGTGGTTCATTTTCCGCTCCGGGTGGAAGAGGTTGAGACCCCGGCAGGCCAGAATCGTGCGACGGGTCGGACGCGACTTCTCCCTCTGAAAACGTGGGTCAAGGCGACTATAGAAAAGTGAGTGACACCGGTCGGCGACAGCCAATGTCCCTCTTGCGAGACCTGATCAGTTCAGCTCCTCGCCAGCGTTCGACCACGATGTTCGAACGATACAGCACGAACGATGAAATCTCGTACGCTTGTTGCGAGCGACGCTCATCCCGCACCCGTGGCGCGGAGCCCCTCTAAGTGCTGACGAGACAATAGGATAGAATGGGGGCCGTTTTCTTGACTATCCCGACAGAAATGCTTTAGATTGCGTCTACTGGCAAGTGAGAGACACCAAGGAGTTGGAATGAGCTCGGGAATTGAGGCGCTGGTCAACCGCGAATACGCGTACGGGTTCGTCACGGATGTCGAGACGGACACCGTGCCGGCTGGCCTCAACGAGGACATCATCCGCACCATCTCGGCGAAAAAGAACGAGCCGGCGTTCATGCTGGAGTGGCGCCTCAAAGCCTACAAGCGCTGGCTGACGATGAAAGAGCCCCATTGGGGCAACGTCCAGTACCCTGCCATCGATTACAACTCGCTCGTTTACTATTCGGCGCCCAAGAGCGTAAAACCTCTTCAAAGTCTCGACGAGGTCGACCCCGAGCTCCTTCGCACCTACGAGAAGCTCGGCATCTCGCTGAACGAGCAGAAGATGCTCGCTGGGGTCGCGGTCGATGCGATCTTCGACAGCGTTTCCGTTGGCACGACGATGAGAACCGAGCTGTCCAAGCACGGGATCATCTTCTGCTCCTTCGGCGAAGCGGTTCAGAACCACCCCGAGCTGGTCGAGAAATACCTCGGTACCGTCGTCCCGCACAGCGACAACTTCTTCGCGGCACTGAACGCCGCCGTCTTCAGCGACGGATCGTTCGCCTATGTGCCCAAGGGCGTGAAGTGCCCGATGGAGCTCTCGACCTACTTCCGCATCAACAGCAAGAACACCGGACAATTCGAGC
>Ga0193727_1001027_pt1 | contig 11458 bp, 13 predicted proteins | sample H2c2metaG_FD_143051 | JGI IMG/M metagenome (GOLD analysis project Ga0193727, IMG submission 143051) | Soil microbial communities from a riparian zone of the East river system, Colorado, United States - H2c2 | ecosystem: Environmental > Terrestrial > Soil > Riparian zone | place: USA: East River...
TTGGCACCGGCTATTCTTCGCTGAGCTATTTGCATCGGTTTCCTATCGACACGATCAAGATCGACCGCTCATTTGTGTCGCGTATGAACTCGCCTAAGAACTCGGAGATCGTGCAGACGATTGTCACGCTGGCCGCGAACCTTGGACTGAGCGTGATTGCCGAAGGAGTCGAAACACGCGAACAGATAATCCAGCTCACCGGGTTGAACTGCGATTTAGTGCAGGGTTACCTGTTGTCGAAGCCCATCGACGGCGAGGCGATGCGCGACTTGATCGAGGAGATCTACGAGCGCGGCCTGGGCGCACAGAAAGGCGCCGCCTAACAATTCCCCCTCAAGCTGGATTCTCGCTTACTGCCTGTTGGCCGGCCGATGTGCCGTTCCCGACGATAATTGAAACTCCCAGCCGATATGAAACGTCCAAGGAGTCAACTGACGCACGCCTGAATGGCTGGCGTGTGCGGGTCACTCTTGAATGACCCGAATTGTGAAGCAAACCAATTGGGTGGATACTCCTAACGATGAGATAGGAAGGGAGATTGATTGGACGAGCAGAGTTTCGACATCGGACAACCGACGGAATATGCGACCGCGGTCGAGCAGCTTTGGGACGTGGCGATAGTCGGCGGAGGGCCGGCGGGCTCAACGGCCGCAATTCACCTCGCCGGCGACGGTCATAAGGTCTTGTTCCTCGACAAGGACTCGTTTCCGAGGGACAAGGTCTGCGGCGACGGTCTGATCGCGGACGCGGTGCGCTGCCTGCGGCGAGCCGGGTTGTACGATGAAGTGCGGGCTCGCGGGTTCAGCTCCCAGGTTGGCACGGTCTATAGTCCTTCGCGCATTCGCTTCGACGTGCCGGGTGAGTTTCTAACACTGAAGCGGTCGCAACTGGATGCGCTGATGGCTCGACGCGCGATTTCGGCTGGAGCGGCGTTCTGTCAATGCCGCGTGACGGACGTCGAGGTTCAGCACGATGGCACTTTGCTGTTGTCAGTAGATGGAAGAGTCGGGCAATTGAGAGCTCGAATCGTCTTCCTCGCAACCGGAGCAAACGTATCAATGCCGTCAAAGCTCGGGCTGGTGAGTCGCGAGAGCCCCAGTGCGGTCGCGCTTAGGTGCTACATTCGCTCGAGGGTAACACTTGACCGGCTGGTCATCTCGTACGACAGATCGATTGCGCCGGGATATGCCTGGATATTTCCGGTGGGCGACGGCGAATTTAACGTCGGCTGCGGCGTGGCGTATCGCCACAAAAACACCGCCCGGGTTAACTTACGAGACGCGTTTCAATTGTTCGTCACGAACTTCCCGCTTGCAGCCGAGATCGTGCGTCATGCGGAATCGATCTCGCCGATTCGCGGGGCTATGTTGCGATGCGGACTGACCGGGACACAGCCCTGCGGTCCCGGCAATACGCTGGTGCTCGGAGAAAGCATCGGCGCTACTTTTCCGTTTACCGGTGAAGGCATAGGCAAGGCCATGGAAACCGGGGAGATTGCCGCAGAAGTCGCTCACGAAGCGCTTACAACGGGGGACCTCGCGCTGCTGCGCGAGTTTCCGAACCGAATAGAGCAAGAACTTAGACCGAAGTTCCTGGGCTATCGAATTGCTGAAAGTTGGTTCTCACGCCCGTGGCTGACCGACTTCGTAGCTCGGCGAATTCGTCGCAGCCGTTTCTTGCAGGAGTTGGTTGCGGGAATCGTGAACGAGACGGTCGATCCGCGAGAAGTCTTCTCGCTACGCGGCATGCTCCGGTCCTTCGTGAGTTAGAAGCGGCCGCTCAGAATTGTTGCATATTTGTATTTATTAAGCTGTAGACCCTCCCTTGCTCCTGTGTTATTGTTAGCTCGAACCAGGTGGACGCACGGTTGCAGCCCCCGACACTAAAGCGTAAACATTTCGTAGCCGCTCGAGACGGAGCCTCACAGCATGTCCCTTTTGAGGGATTGTCAGTCGAGGGTGCACAACCGGGGCGAGCGGGCGCGCATCGGATAATCACACAACCCAGTAGGAAAGACTCAGAATCATGTTTGTAAATCTTCCGAAACTCAAAAAACTGGCGGCCCTCACAAGCTTCGCCCTGCTTATGTCGCTGGTGTCGATCTTACCTTTGGACGCTGCCGCGAAGTCGAGTGCTAAATCGCGCTCGCGTGCCAGTGCTGCCAAACGCGGCAAGGTCAAAGCCAAGGCCCGCCCTGGGCGCGGGAGAGTGGCCAAAGTATCAAAGTCTCGCGGCGTACGCGCAAGTTCCTTGCGGAAAGGCAACCGGTCGCGGGGACGGGGCATGTACGCGCGCGGGCGCGGCCGTCGTGGACGCTGGCAGCGCCACGTGGCGAGCGCCCACACAACCGGTGTTCATAATTTTCTGACGAAATCCTGGACCGAAGCTCAAGCTCCGGAACGCAGAACAACGCCGAGTCTCGTGGCTGAACCGACGGGCAATCCATCCGATACGCCGGGTGTCGAGTTCGCAAGACCACCTGCCGTAACGGGCGCCGCAGCCGCAAACGACGGGACAACCGTCCGACAATCGAATCCATCGTTCCCCGAGGTTCCGCCGCTCAACCCGCTGGTCGCTGCGTATGCGGAAAGCCTCGCGTTGCGTGGCTTCAGCGCCGAGAACCAGGGCTTCATCGTGGCGACGATGAAGGGAGAAATTCTAGGGGAGCACAACGCAGACCGGTTGTTCAATCCCGCTTCGGTCACCAAGGTCGCGACCTCGCTAACCGCTATTTCACGGCTCGGGCCAGACTTTAGATTTCGAACAACGCTTTACACTGATGGCGCCGTTGATCCTTCGACCGGCATCCTGCATGGCTCGCTGTATGTAATCGGAAGCGGAGACCCGGCTTTCTTCTACGAGAACGCGCTGATGGTTGTCGACAAGTTAAACAAGGGCGGCATCCGTGAGGTCGACGGAAACCTGGTCGTGCTGGGCCGGTTCTATTATAACTTCTCGGCGTCGTCCGAAGCTTCGGCAAAATCGTTGCGCGCTACTCTTTCGCCTGAGACCTGGAGCGCCGCTGTAAAGAACGCGTACCCGAGATTTCTCTCGATGCGAGCGGCCGAAGAACGAAATGCTGGGTCCGCAGGGCAGGCCGGCGCTCGAGCTGCAAGCCTTTCATCGACAAGCACCGGGCTTCCGTCTTTGAAGGTGAACGGAAAGACGATCAACGAGCCCGGCGTGAACACTGCAAGCTTGAAGCTGGTTGCGGTTCATACGTCGCTTCCGCTGGTGCGAGTGCTAAAGGGGCTGAACGATTTTTCAAACAACTGGATGGCAACGGATATCGGCAATCTTGTTGGCGGACCCGATGCGGTAACGCGATTTCTCAAGGCGGAGGTCGGATTCAAGGAAGACGAAGTTAGCTTCGCGACTTCTTCGGGGCTCGGAGCCAACCAGATTTCACCTCGCGGAACGGTGGTTATGCTACGCAAGCTGATCGGCTATCTCGAGACGAAGAACCTGGGTCTCGAAGACATTCTGCCGATTGCCGGTGTCGATGGCGGCACGCTCGAGAGAAGATTCACCGAAGCATACCGCGGCTCGATTGTCGCGAAGACGGGAACACTAAGCGGCGTGAGCGCGCTCGCCGGTGTAGCTTACACGCGGTTCCGAGGCCCGCTGCTGTTTGTGATTTTCAACCGTGGCGGGTCGGTATCCAGCTTCCGGGCGGCGCAAGATGAGACCATCAAAAAGCTTGTCACGCTTTTTGGAGGGCCGGCGCCGCTTCGATATTCCCCGACCGGCGGCCCCCGCGTGACTGATCCCGGAATACAGCAATCTTCGGCTAGAAAATAGAGGTACAAGATAATGGGCGTCGAACTTTCAAAAGCGCAAAAAGGATTGCTCGCATGGACGGCGGGGTTCATCGCGCTTGCCGAGATCGTAAAACGGATGCGAGTAGAGGGACGAGCCGCCACAGTCGTGGGCTTGGTCGAGCTGATGCTGGCCATCCTCACCGGCATAGCGTTCGGGCTGGCGGCTACGGCAAAGAACGAATGATCGAACCGCCTCCCCGCAACTAGTCCTTCAAACCGCACGACTCGCACAACTGTCGGCGATATTACCGTCCGGCGTTCAAATCCCTCCTTCATCCAATCCGGTTGCGCCGAACGTATTGCGCACTCCCCCCAAAGCTGCAAGCTTGCTTTTTGGTGAGGCGCTCAACATAATTCCGTCCGCGCCGCGCTGTCAGTGGCCTCTTCGCAACGCCGTCATGGCGCATGCCGCTTTTGACGCGGCAAAGTAAGTCCTGAGTTCTTGTGCGAGCCAGTGTATGTCCAACCTCTGGTACCTCTGGTTGATACTCGGCGTGCTCTTCATAGTAGCTGAGATATTCACGAGCGGCTTCGTTCTTTTATGGTTCGGCGTCGGCGCGCTCGTCGCAGGAATGCTGGCGTTCCTCGGGTTGGGACTCCCGTTGCAAGTGATGGTTTTCCTGGCGGTCTCGATAGCGCTCACCATTGCATCACGAACTATCTTCGAGCGAGTCTTGATGCGCGGCTCACCAGGTCGCGAGCTTAAGACTGGGATGGAATCGCTGCCCGGCCGAATAGGTGTCGTCGTCATATCTTCGGAAGGCCCGTTGCGCGAAGGCGCAGTGCGAATCTTCGGTTCAACCTGGCGTGCTTTTCCCGCGGAAAACGAAGGGCTGCTTCGAGAGGGCGAGCGAGTTCAGATAGACCGCGTTGACGGCTCGTCCGTCTACGTCAGAAAAGTTGATGAGGAGCCGTCGTGGCGTCAGCGCGATGCGAAAGACTCCGCGTCGTAAGCCGGTGAGCCGGTCGCGATAAGCCGCGATTCGATTTGTCAGAACGATTGAGAGAAAGGAACCAGTTCAGATGGAAGGAATTGGATTGTTGGTGCTCGGTTTTATAGCGCTCGGCGTGCTCATCACAGCTCTGAAGTCTTTTCGCGTTGTAGGTCAGGCCTCGGTTATGCTCATCGAGCGTCTCGGCAAATTCCACAAGCTGGCCGGCAGCGGTTTAAACATCATTATTCCATTCCTGGACAAACCTCGGTCGGTCTACTGGAGCGGTATAAGGCCCGGCCTCTCGACGCTCGACCTCCGTGAGCAGCTCCTCGAGTTCCCGCCCCAACCCGTCATCACTCGCGACAACGTCACGGTGAACGTCGACTCGGTCCTCTACTATCAAATCACCGATCCGATCAAGTCGATGTATGAAGTAGCCGACCTGACCGGCTCGATCATGCAGCTTACGATAACTTCGATGCGCTCGATCATCGGAGATCTTGATCTGGACCACACTTTTTCCTCGAGGGACTTGATCAACAACAAGCTGCGAATCGTGCTGGACGAAGCCACCGAGCGCTGGGGTGTGAAGGTTACACGCGTCGAGGTTCGAAACATCCATCCGCCCGAGGATGTCCGGGTGACGATGGAAAAGCAGATGACCGCCGAGCGCACCCGCCGCGCGTTGATACTTCAAGCTGACGGCGAAAAGCAGGCGGCAATCGCGCGGGCCGAAGGCGAAAAGCAATCTGCGATAAACCGGGCGGAAGGCGAGAAGGAAGCGGCGGTGCTTCGAGCAGAGGGGCAGGCCCAGGCGCGACTGCGCTCGGCGGAAGCGGAAGCGCAAGCGATTCGTCAGATTGCCGATTCAATCACCGCCGGGCAGGGTAATCCGGCTCAGTACCTGCTTATGCTGCGCTACATCGAGTCGCTCACGAACATGGCCTCGAGCAGCAATTCAAAGGTTATCTTTATGCCTGTGGAGACCAGCTCGGTGCTCTCGTCGGTCGGCGCGCTCAAAGAGGTTTTCGCCGGGGGCGGTGGAAACGAGCGAGGCGAAGCGAAGGAAACACTGCCGCCGGTGACTCCCGGACGATTGCCGAGGTGAATTCGGCCTGTGCGTGCGATCGGCTGATCCGGTTTCAGCCATGACCAACGTGGAGATCAGATGGAACCATCGACGAAACCGCGACGAGCAAGTATCAGCCTGGCAGGGTTTGTCCTTATCTGTTTCTTCCTGCCCTGGGTTGAATTGAGCTGTATGGGATTGAGAGACTCAGTCAGCGGCTTCGATCTTGCACGCAATTCGTCACTGCTGTGGTTGATCCCGGCGTCTATGGTGGCAGTGATTCTTCTGGGCCTGGCGCGCTTGATCTGGGAACGAATGCCGGCCGTCTTTGCGCTGGCGGGCACAGTCGGAGGCGGGGTGAGCGCCTACTTGATATACCGCGAGCGCTTAAGCTCGAATCCGTCAGCGGGCTTGCTTGCCGCTCAAATGACTATTTGGTTTTGGCTCGGATTCCTTGCGTCGCTTGGCGTAGCTGCCACCGCGTTTGTCTTCTATGCCCGTCGATCTAGATCGCCTTAAACCGAGGCCGCTCGCAAGCCATCGGCGTCGCCGAGAAACATCACCACTCGTCCTTATGCTTCATCTTCGTTTTCCTCTTCGCGCGCGAAGTCAGCCTGTTCCTCGCCGCCCTCGAAGTAAGCCTCATACAAAGCGCGGGCATACTCGAGCTGATCGCGAGGCACCAGCACTCGCAGCTCACCGAGGAACGCCAGACTCGGCATCACTGAGATAAAATTCCCGCCGTGAAGGATGACCGGGATGCCGTTCTGTTCGAGAGTCTGCTTGATGAGCATCGCGACTGGATAGCCTCCTTGCGAGCGGCACATCTCGACAAACTCGAAGCCGTCGCCCGGGTCGATATCGCTGAGCGAATCATCCTCCATCGTGCCGGCTACAAGGTTGCAGCCGCACGACGGACAGTCCGCCGCGCTTATCTCGAACTCACCCGCACAGATCGGACACAGCATCAACATTGGCGGTACTCGTATCGCAAGACCGGTCGAACTCGGAATCTCCGAGATCATTCGGAGGAAGAGTATCGCATAATTAAATAGATTCTTTCGAGTAACGCGCTGGCTTTACGGGCGTCACTCTGCGGGTCCCTCTTGGTTGTGAAGAGCTTTCTCCCTGCGAGGAGGCCGCCCTCCGTCAATTAAGGAGACTGCAAGAACGCCTTTGACAGAGATAACCCGCCGGGGTAGTTTTGTCGCGAATCCGCGGTCGGCTCGTACAGGATTGGTTTATGGATAACGAGGAAATCACCCGCCGGCTATTTCTCATCAAGTCCAGCGCGGGTTTGAGCGCTGCGTGGCTTGCGTCACGTATGCCCGACATAATGGCTGCTCAAGAGCACGCCCATCGCGTCGCCTCTTCTGACTTTCCAGCCAAGCTGGAGTTCTTTACTCCCGACCAGGCCGCCGAGGTTGAAACCATCGCTGCGCAGATCATCCCGACCGACGACACGCCCGGCGCGCGCGAAGCCCAGGTGATCTATTTCATCGACCGCGCGCTGACGACCTTTGACAGCGACAAGAGGAAGATCTACCTGGACGGCCTCGTGCTGCTTCAACAGAAGACCAGGAAAATGAAGGCGAGCACGTTTTCGTCTTTGAGCTCGCAACAGCAGATCAAGCTGCTCAAGTCGATCGAGAAGACCGAGTTCTTCGAGTTGGTAAGAACGCACACGATCATGGGCTTCTTTGCGAACCCCGAGCACGGCGGCAATCACGATCAGGTTGGCTGGAAGCTGATCGGCTTCGAAGATTCGTTCGCCTACGAGCCGCCGTTCGGCTACTACGACCGCGACCACAAACAGTAGCCTAACTTGCAATGCAAGACGATCAACCAAAGTTCAGCAGGAACGAGGCCGTCGATTTCATCGTCGTAGGCGCGGGCGCTGCGGGCGGCATCATCGCTAAGGAACTTTCGACCGCGGGCTTTCGAATCGTGGTGCTGGAGCAAGGGCCTTATTTGAAGGAGAAGGACTTCAAACACGACGAGCTGAAGTACATGTTCCAGTCGGCGATGACCAACGACTACAAGCGCCAGCCAAACACGTTTCGTAAGAAGGCGAACGACAAAGCGCTCGTTCAACCGGCGGTCACCTACGGACGAATGGTCGGCGGCGGGACTGCCCACTTCACCGCAAACTACTGGCGGTTTCACGAGATCGACTTCGTCGAACGCACAAAACTCGGGCCGATCTCCGGAACGGGTTTCGACGACTGGCCGATAACCTACGCCGAGCTTGAGCCGTACTACACCAGGGCCGAATGGGAGTTGGGAGTCTCGGGTCAGCCTGGCCCGTTCGATTCGTATCGCTCGAAGCCTTATCCGCTTCCACCATTGCCGGTGAAATCGTCCGGGGTGCTGGCGGAGCGTGGGGCGCGCAAGCTGGGATGGCATGCGGTCCCGGCGCCGATGGCGATCCTCTCAAAACCGTATCGCGGCAGGAGCGGTTGCGCGCATTGCGGGTTCTGCGAATACTTCGGATGCGAGGTCAAAGCGAAGTCGAGCACCCTCGCGACCGTCATTCCCGAGGCCGAGAAGACCGGACGCTGCGAGATTCGTCCTAACAGCTACGTGCGCAAGATCGAAACCGACAATGCCGGGCGCGTGACTGGTGTTACCTACTTCGACGGCGAAGGCAAGGAGATTTTTCAGAAGGCACGCGCTGTCGTGCTCTGCTGCAACGGTGCGGAGACTCCGCGGCTGTTGTTGATGTCGAAATCGAATCTGTTCCCGAACGGGCTCGCAAACTCGAGCGGGCTCGTAGGCAAGTACTTGATGTTCAACGGTGGCGGCGCCGCTCTGGGCGTGTTCGAACATCCGCTGAACGAGTACAAGAGCGTGGTCGTCACGCGTGTGATTCACGACTTCTACGATACCGACCCGAAGCGGGGCTTCTACGGAGGAGGCGGCCTTGACACTCGGTTCGATGTGTACCCGATTAGTTATCCGCTGCTCGGCTTGCCGCCGGACGTTCCGCGATGGGGCCTGGAGTTTAAGAAGTTCGTCAAGGAATCGTTTACGCGAGCCATGTTTGCGGTCGCCCATACGACCTCGTTGCCGCTCGCAAGCAACACGATCACGCTGGACCCGGAGGTAAAGGACGCCTGGGGACTTCCAGCCTTGCGAGTGACCTACCGGGACCATCCGGATGACATCAGGATCGGAAAGTTCTTGCTCGACCGTGGACTCGAATTGCTCGAAGCGGCGGGCGCGATCAAGAGGTGGGCCTTCCCGGTTGGGGAGCAGAACTTTGGCTATCACCTGCTTGGCACTTGCCGAATGGGCACTAGCCCGAGGAGCTCGGTCATCAACAAGGACCACCGCGCGCACAACGTTCCGAATCTGTTCATCTGTGACGGCAGCAGCTTCGTGACTTCGGGAAGAGGCCAGCCGACGTGCACGATTCAAGCGTTGGCTTATCGCGCTTCGGATCAGATCATCCGGCTGGCGAAGAGTGGGGAGATCAAGTCCGCAATCTGATTTTCGGCGTCGCTTAACTCGTCCGTTCCAGCGACGCGCGGTCCCAATTCGCGAGCTTTGCGCCCGCCTCGTAGGTGCTTTGCATAAACTCGAGCAGAGCTTCATCGGGTGACTCGGCCTTGCGCACATCGTCGTACTTCAAAAAGAACTCCTGAGCTTCCTTACTATAGAACGCGCTTGCGGGACGGAGCGGTTCTTCGTCCAAGCCTTCGGGCACAGGGGCGCTGTAAGCATAGAACGCGGGTTCTTGAATGGCGCCGCCTCCCGGCCAGAAACCATGACTGATCACTTCGTGGGAGTAAGATTCTCGAGTGATGAGGTCCGCGCCGGGTCGTTCAGGCGCGCGGCGTCCGGAGAAGCGGGTGACGGCGAAATCGAAGCTGCCCCAGAAAAAATGCACCGGGCTGCACTTCCCGATGAACCGCGATCTGAACTGCTTGAACACTCGGTCGGTTTGAACGAGGATTCGCCAGAATCGGTTGGAGTACTCGGGCTCGTACGACGCGTGCTGAGTGTCTTCAGCAAAAGGAATCGGGTCCGCAACCTCGTCCGGCCTGGCGCGGATTTCGACTTCGATCCCGAGAGATCGCAGCATTGCCATAAGCTCGGAATAGAACTCGGCGACCGGGCGCGGCGCAAGAATAAGCGTCCTGATACTGCCCTCGCTGGTCTTGATGATCAGAGCGTGGTCGATGAAGTCGAAGTCGATCTCGAAGGTTCGATTGCCATACGGAATCGGCGAAGTCGTAAGCCCGCGCGACGTAACGTACATCGTGGAGTGCCAGAAGTGATTAACCGGCGGGCTCAGCGTGAGTCGAATCTTGCCGACAATCTGGCTCCACATATGAAGCGTCGCATAAGTGTCTTTCCACTCCTGCAAGGGCAGGCTTGGCCACGCTTCGACGCTTAGTTTTGAATCGGTCATTGCGTAACTCCCTTTCTCGGCCCATCGACGGAGCGATTACGACGGCCTGCAAGCCGTCCTACTTCATACGCGTCGCGAAGCCACTTACCCAACTGCTCGTCGACATCTCTCACCGAGCGAAGCTTGACCGAGTGAACGAAAGTTCTCGGTGAGAGCTGCTCTATTTTGGTTATTCTCGAATGCTCGACTACTCTGGTTAGCACGAAGTCGAGGTTAAGCCACTGCTTTCGCACAACCACCCCGGCGAACGTAGTGCGAGAAAGAAGCGTGATCGAAGTCTTGGTTGGAACTGCGGTGAACGGCCCTATTTCGCGGATGAAACGTTCCAGCGCCAGGTAGATTCTGGTGACTTCAGGCGAAGCCTTGATCAGGTGGGTCTCGAGCGAAACGGTCTTGCACGAGTGGGCCTGACTCTTTCGCGCAAACTGTCTTGCGCAATCCGGACATCGCCAGGTTGGAGCCTTGCCACGTTTCACTTGCGCGGCTCATTCTACTGGTGATCGTTGGCTCAGGCAATGGAGACTGGCGAGGCTATCCGCGAGACCAAATTGAACAGCCCTGCTAACGGGTATAGCTCGAACTCTTAGAGTGCGTCGAACTCATCCGCGCTCATGCCGGCTTGACGCAGGATGCTGCGAAGTGTTCCGGCGGCGACTTCAGGGGTGCTTGGGCACGGTGGCGGTGCGCGAACCGGCGGGAGTTGTTTTCGCGAACTTCACGTGGCTGCCCGTCTGTCCGACTTCATTAAAGCCTGCCGCTTCAAGTTTGCGTTTGACCTCGCGGAACGGCAGCGGCTTCATGCGGCTTTGATGTCTATTTCGATATCACGCACCCGGGGTATGATCGTAGCGACTGGCGGCGTGAAGTGAAGTTCGAGGGCATCTCGCAGATTATCGAGAGCCTCATCTTCTGTCGCACCCTGGCTCGCAACGTCAACTTGCATGCACTGGGCTATGTACCACTCGCCTTCTTGCGAGATGCTGGCGGTGAATGATCGTTTCATAGCTTGCTCACCTCTTTGGGAACGCTAGTCAATTTGGTTTAGGTTACCCGAAGCGTCCCAACCGCACAACTGGACACGTGCGCCGTACCACTTCGGGATTTGCGTTTCTTAAGCTGCAGGTTGCTGTTGGGTCATACAGTGAATCGTCCCAAGCCCCCATACCAGGTCGACTGAGTGAATCCCAATTACCGGCCGGTCGGTGATCAGCTCGCT
>Ga0193727_1001028_pt1 | contig 11438 bp, 8 predicted proteins | sample H2c2metaG_FD_143051 | JGI IMG/M metagenome (GOLD analysis project Ga0193727, IMG submission 143051) | Soil microbial communities from a riparian zone of the East river system, Colorado, United States - H2c2 | ecosystem: Environmental > Terrestrial > Soil > Riparian zone | place: USA: East River...
TCCACTGGGTCAGCGCCGCACATGCCGTGGATGCCGAAGTCCGACTCTACGATCGGCTCTTCACCGTCCCCGAGCCGGACGCGGATGGAAATTTCAAATCCTTCATCAACCCAAATTCGCTCGAAGTGATCACGGCCAAGTGCGAGCCGTCATTGGCCGAGGCGAAACCGGAGTTGCGTTATCAGTTCGAGCGCCTCGCTTATTTTGCGCTCGATCCAGATTCCCGCCCGGGCGCGCTCGTCTTCAATCGCACCATCACCCTTCGTGACACTTGGGCGAAGGAAGCGAAGAAAACGTAACTGTAGCCACGGCGCTCTGTCGCCGTGCCGTTTTCATCGCCAGCGTCCCGAGCGCCTCGACAGAGCGAGGCGGCTACAGCTAGAACGTGGCGAGCGCGCGATCGATGCGGGCCAATACTTTCTCTTTCCCTAGAACTTCGAGGAGATGGTAGAGGCTCGGGCCAGCGTTGCTGCCGGTAACGGCCAACCGTGTCGGATGCACAAGCGCGCCGACTTTTTGTCCCAGCTTGGCCGCCGCTTCTTTCAATTTCTTCTCTATTTCGGCGGCATCGAAAGGTTCGAGCGCGGCAAAGGCGTCTCGGACAGCCTGTAAGCGTGGCTTGTTTTCTGCCATGAAGTGTTTGGCTACGCCTTCCGGGTTGTAAACCACATCTTCGATGAAATAGAAACCCGCATAGGCTGGGACTTCGTCGAAAGTGTTGATCTTGCCCTTGCACGTTTGAATGGCAGCGCGGACATAGTCCTCGGGAAAGCGATCCAGATCCACGCCCGCAGATTTCAAAGCAGCAACGGCACGCTCATGAAATGCGGCGTCGCCCAACTCGCGCGCATACTCGCCGTTCAACCAATGCAATTTGTCCGGATCGAAAGTGGCGTTGCCCCGCACCGTGTTCTTGAGATCAAAGATTCGAACAATCTCTTCGATCGGAAGTTTTTCGCGATTATCCTTGGGCGACCAGCCAAGAAGGCAAAGATAGTTCCGGACGCCCTGCGGGAGATATCCCCTTCTAATATAATAATCCACACTGGCGCCCTGATCCCGCTTGCTCATCTTCGAGCCATCTTTGTTGTGGATGAGCGGAATGTGGGCGAAGGCCGGCGGAGTGGCGCCGAGAGCGCGGTAGAGCTCGATGTGCTTGGGTGTGTTCGATAAATGATCTTCGCCGCGAATGACGTGTGAGATCTTCATCTCGATGTCATCGACCACATTGACGAAATGAAAAATCCAGGAACCGTCCGGTCGCCGCAGCGTCATGTCCGGATGCGTTTCAGGATTAGTTAGATCGAAATCGATTTTCCCGGCGACAAGATCATCGACGACGACATGCTCGCGGGGCGAGCGAAAGCGAAGCGCGCCAGCGTCCTCAAAGATGAAACCGCCTTCCTGAAGTCTCCGGAGGTGGCGCTCGTAGATGTCGTTGCGCTCGCTTTGAAAATAGGGTCCGAAATCTCCACCAACATGTGGTCCCTCATCCCAATCGAGTTCCAACCACTTCAGACCTTCATAAATGGCCGCGGCCGCTTCCTCGGTATTGCGCGCCTTGTCCGTGTCTTCGACTCGCAGAATGAATTTGCCACCGTGATGCCGGGCAAAGAGCCAGTTGAAAAGCGCCGTGCGCGCGCCGCCGATGTGGAGGTAACCGGTGGGCGACGGGGCGAAGCGGACGCGGATCTCAGCACTCATTATGATGCCACCCTGAGCGAAAGCGAAGAAACTGGCAACCAAGCGAAGCTGCGGCAGGAAATGGAGTAATGGAGCAATGGAGTGATCAGTTCAGCGTCCCATATGACCATTACTCCATTCCTCATTACTCCAATACTCCTTCCGATTTCGTTCGGTCACTCCAAGAAAATCTTTCCGGCGCGGCGGCGTGCGTGGCGGTTGCGTGGGAGATTGGTTTTCGCGACGCCGCTGGCGAGATCCAAGAGACCGCGCACGCGTTCCACCAGATCGAAGCCGACCTCCGCGACTTGGCCGGCGCGCAGCCACTTGTGCAGGGTGCGGCGTTGCACGGCCAGGCTCATCTTGCGCAACGGTTCGACCGCCAGGGCGACAGCGCCGGCAAGCTTTTCCGGGAGCAAGGTTTCAAAAAAATTGTCTTCCTCGGCCACGATCATCGCCGTCCGCCAGACGTTGGCGCGAATGTTTCGCCCGGCTGACTTCTCTAAATAAGGAATGATTCGCCTGCGCACCCGGTTACGGAGAGGCGTAAGATCTTTGTTCGACGCATCCTCGCGAAATCTCAGGCGATGTGTTTTCACGTAGGTGTCGATATCGCGTCGCCAAACACCTAGCAAAGGCCGCGCGATCGTGAGATCGACACCATCAAGACGACGGGTTGAGGTTTCCCGCATGGCGCTCAATCCACCGGTGCCGGCGCCGCGAAACAGATTAATCAGGAAAGTCTCAACCAGGTCGTCGGCATGATGCCCGAGAAAGATCGTGTGGCAGCGTCGGCGTCTGGCAATTCTGGCGAAGAATGAATACCGCGCTTCCCGCGCCGCCACTTCGGTGGAAATCTTCCTCTTCTTCGCGAGAGCACGAACATCGGTCGAGGCAACCTCGGCGCTGACACCGTGTCTTGCCGCCAGCTTTACCACGAACCGCGCGTCGGCCTCGCTCGCTCGGCCGCGCAGCTGGTGGTTGAGATGACAAACAATCAAGTTGCCGTAGCCCTGTTCATCCAAAAAATGCAGGAGCGCGACCGAATCGCGACCGCCCGAAACGCCAACGAGATACCGATGCGCCGGCGGGAAGTTGCGTAAGACGCTGGTATTAAGAGGGAGCGCTTTCACGCGGGCGGGCTTGTTGATCGATTGAGGGTAAAGAAGGTATCCTCAACGCTCAACGCTCAACGCTCAACGCTCAACGAAGAAACGGCGGTCACAGACCGCCGCTACAGGAGAGAAATTGATCACGTCCTAGCTACGGCGGGGCAGGCGAGCTGCTTTAAGGCGGTGTGTCGAATCGAAGAAAATGGGCGCTACCGGCAGGCGCCTGGTTTTACCGCCCAAATGACCGCATTTGACAATGAATGAACGTTCATTCATCTTACCAACCCCATGACCCAAACCCAGACAGAGCCCGGCCTGGATAGGCCGACGCAAATCCTTAATGCCGCCATCGTTTGCTTTGCGAAACGCGGATTTCATCAGGCCAGCATGCACGATATTAGTGCCGAAGCCGGCATCAGTGTCGGGTTGATCTATCGCTATTTCGAGAACAAGGAGGCCGTTATTTCGGCAATGGCGGATCGGCACAAGAAAGAGATTCAAGAGATCCTGGAACGGGCCCATCAAGCGCCCAATTTGCTCGAATCGCTGGAAACTCTTTTTACCGCGCACTGCTGCGAGGACGCCCCTCAAATTACGGCCGCGTTCGTGGTCGATCTTTTTGCCGAAGCCAGTCGCAATCATGGGATAGCCGAGCTGGTGCGAGATGTTACGAGGACTGCCATGGAAGGCGTGACGGATTTGATCGCGCGTTCCCCGGAGGCGAAGGAGCATGACTTGTCTCCGCTCGAGCTGGCCGAGCTCATTTTTGCCGTCTCCGACGGAATGTTGATGCGTGAGGTCTTGCAGCCGGACGGAATGACGACGGCGGACCGGCGCGAACGGCAATTGAAAGTTGTGCGCCGTTTATGGCGGGTTTTGTTCAGCAATAAAGTCGCCCCAGAATATGCATGACGTGGCTAAATCCCAATCCAATAAATTGAAAAAGATCCCGCAGGCGATCGTCACATTTGTGGTGCGGGTCTGGCGTAAGCCGATCGCGAAAGCGATCATCGGCATCGCCGCTGTCATCGTCGTCATCTTTTCGATCAAAGGCCTTCAAATTTTCACGATGATTTCGACCAAGCCCCCGATGCCGGTGGAAACCGTCACGAGCGCAGTGGTGAAAGGGGAAGATTGGGCGCCAGTGCTTTCGTCGGTGGGAAGCATTAGTGCCGTTCAAGGCGCTGTCGTGTCGACCGAATTGGGCGGCATGGTCAGCGAAATCGGATTTCAAAACGGTACTCTGGCAAAAAAAGGCGATATGCTCATCAAATTAGACGCTTCGCAGGAGGAAGCGCTTTTGCGATCGTCGGAAGCAGAAGTGGAGCTAGCGCGCACGGACTTGGAGCGAACTCGCGACCTTGCCGCAAAAAAGGTAGTTTCGAGTTCTGAGCTCGACACCGCCGAATCAAAGTTTCGAAGACTGACTGCCGTGGTCGACCAGATGCGGTCCAACATTAGGAAGAAGGCGATTGTGGCGCCGTTTGATGGACAGCTCGGGATTCGGCAGGTGAACGTTGGTCAGATGATCAACTCCGGTCAGCCAGTGGTTCCGCTGCAATCGCTCGATCCCGTCTTCGCCGATTTCGCGCTGCCGCAGCAGTATTTTTCAAAATTATCTCAAGGTCTTGAAATTCGCGTGACGACAGACGCGGTACCGGGTCGTGTTTTCACTGGAAAGTTGACAGCAGTGAATTCGATGATCGATGTGGCAACGCGAAATGTTACCGTGCAAGCGACGCTGGAAAATCCAGATCACGTTTTACGTCCCGGAATGTTCGCGAAGGTCGAGGTCGTGTTGCCGGAGAAAGGACGCGCGCTTGTCATTCCCGGTTCGGCTATTTCCTACGCCCCATTCGGCGATTCGGTTTATGTGATCGAGAAGAAGAAGGACCCGAAGACGGGCAAGGAATCGCAGACCATCCGCCAGCAGTTTGTGCGCGTGGGTGAAGCGCGTGGCGATTTAGTTTCGATCACGAATGGGCTGAAGGCGGGCGAGACGGTCGTGGGCACAGGCGTTTTCAAATTGCGCAACGGAATGGTCGTGACGATCAATAATGATCTCGCGCCGAAGCCGCAGGTAAATCCCACGCCCGCAGATTCGTAATGACTACTGCATCTATTACTGGGCAAAGGGGTAGCCACGGTCCGGTCGGCTGCCGGATCGCCGTGTTGCATTTGGGAACGCCCCGACAACCCGGGCGGCCACAGGCATGAAATCTTTCACTGATCTTTTCATCAAGCGCCCGGTCCTGGCGCTGGTGGTCAGCTTCGTAATTCTCATCGCTGGATTGCAGGCGATGAAGACGATCAACGTCCGGCAATATCCGCGCAGCGACATCGCCGCGATCACGGTGCAGACAGTTTACGTCGGCGCCGATGCGGAACTGGTGCGCGGCTTTATTACCACGCCGCTCGAGCGCGCAATCGCCGCGGCGGACGGCATCGATTACATTCAATCGCAAAGTTCGCAAGGTAGCTCGCTCATCACCGCGCGCTTGAAATTGAATTACGACGCGAACAAGGCTCTTTCGGATATCGCCTCGAAAGTGGATGCGATCCGGCGTGATCTGCCGCCCGACGCGGAGATCCCGGTCATTAGTATACAAGCAGCGGATTCGCAATTTGCGGCGTGTTATTTGAGTTTTACCTCCGATATTTTGCAGCCAAACGAGGTGACCGATTATCTCGTCAGACTGGTGCAGCCGCGACTGACCGCGCTGGGCGGCGTGCAAAAAGCGGACATTCTCGGCGGCCGTACTTTCGCCATGCGCATCTGGATGAAGCCGGACCGAATGGCAGCGTTGAACATCAGCCCGACGGATGTGCGGAACGCGCTTTCCAGGAATAATTTTCTCTCGGCTGTCGGCAGCACTAAAGGTTCACTCCTTCAGGTCAATTTGACTGCGAATACCGATCTACACACGACGGACGATTTTAAGAAACTCGTCGTGCGTCAGGACAAAGGAAATCTGATTCGATTGAGCGACATCGCCGACGTCGTACTCGGGGCCGAGGATTACAACACGGAGGTGCGCTTTTCAGGCCAGAAAGCCGTGTTCATGGGGATCTGGGTTTTGCCGAACGCGAACTCGATCGACGTGGTCAAGCGCGTACGCGCCGAAATGGAGCAAATCCAAAAGGAATTGCCCACCGGTATGACGGGAGAGATCGCCTACGACGCGACCGCCTACATTAATGACGCCATTCATGAAGTGGTAAAGACTTTGATCGACACATTACTCATCGTGATGGTCGTGATTTTTTTGTTCCTTGGATCTTTCCGGTCCGTGATCGTCCCGGTCGTAGCGATCCCGATATCACTCATCGGCGCCCTGTTTCTCATGCAGCTCTTCGGCTTTACGCTGAATCTGCTCACTTTGCTCGCGATCGTGCTCTCGGTCGGATTGGTTGTGGATGACGCCATCGTTGTCGTCGAAAATGTCGAGCGCCATTTGCGCGAAGGGATGACGCGGATCAATGCCGCACTGCTAGGTGCACGCGAATTGATCGGACCGATCATCGCCATGACGATCACGCTTGCCGCCGTTTACACTCCGATTGCGCTGCAAGGCGGATTGACTGGCGCGCTCTTCCGTGAATTTGCCCTCACCCTCGCCGGCGCCGTGACGATTTCGGGAGTCGTTGCATTGACATTGTCGCCGATGATGTCGGCACATCTTTTGCGCGCCGGGCACGTCGACAAGGGATTCAGCGGCGTAGTCAACCGCACCTTTGACCGGTTCCGCGATTGGTATGGGCGCCATCTTGATCGCACCTTGAACGCCCGCCCGGCGGTATATGTGGTGTGGGCTGGCATTACAGCCCTTGCCATCATCATGTTTATCCTGATACCAACATTTGCCTCGAAGGAATTGGCACCGACGGAAGATCAAGGCGTCATTTTTGGCATCGTCACGGCACCAGCGAACTCGACAATCGACGACACGATTCGTTACGCCGACGCGGCTGGGAAAGTCTTCCAGAACATTCCGGACACGCGATTCACATTTCAAATTACAAATCCGGACAGCGGATTTGGCGGAATGGTGTTGAAGCCGTGGGGAACCCGCAAAACCCCGACCGCGGCCTACCTGCCAGAACTCCAGGCGAAACTCGGCGCCATTCCTGGCATTCGAATGTTTCCGGTGATGCCGTCCGCCCTGCCGGGCGGCGACAGCTTTCCGGTGAGTTTCGTCATCGCGTCAACCGCCGACCCGGAGCGCATTCTCGAGTTCGCAAAACAGCTCCAAATGAAAGCGATGCAGGCCGGAATGTTTCGATTCGCGGACATCGATACGAAGATCGACCAGCCGCAATCGGAAATCGCTTTCGATCACGACAAGGTCTCTTCGATCGGTCTCGATATGCAGAAGGTGGGCGCGGACCTTTCGGCGAGTATCGGCGGAAATTTTGTGAATCGATTCAATATTGCCGGCCGCAGTTACAAGGTCATTCCGCAGATTAAGCGAACCGAGCGGCTTAATCCGCAACAACTGGAAAACATTTATGTGACCGGACCAAATGGACAGCTGATCCCGCTGAGCACAGTGGCGACGATCGAGCACAAGACGGTGGCTCGCTCGCTTAATCGGATGCAGCAACTCAACGCCGTAACCATTAGCGGAGTGCCCACCCGATCGCTCGACACCGCGCTAAAGTTTCTCGAAGACGAGGCGCGCAAGATTTTACCGAAAGGATACGTGCTCGATTACACCGGCGAATCGCGGCAGCTGCGCACTGAGGGGGACAAGTTTGTGCCAGCATTCACACTCGCGATCATTTTGATCTTTCTGGTTCTGGCAGCGCAATTTAACAGCTTCCGCGATCCATTTATCATTCTGTTCGGATCCGTTCCGTTGGCACTTTTTGGTTCGGTCATTTTTATGTTCCTAAAGATGCCGTTCGGAAAATTCTTCACAGAAGGCTGGACTACTTCTCTTAATATCTACTCCCAGGTAGGTTTGGTGACACTGGTTGGCCTGATCTCGAAAAATGGCATCCTGATCGTGCAATTCGCCAACGAACTGCAGCGGCAGGGTGTCGAGAAGCTCGAGGCGATTGCGCAGGCAGCCCGCATCCGTTTGCGTCCCATCATGATGACTAGCGTCGCAACCGTTGCCGGCCATTTTCCGTTGATTCTCGTCACGGGCGCCGGCGCGGCCGCGCGAAATTCCATCGGTCTTGTGCTCGTCGGCGGGATGACTGTCGGAACCATTTTCACTTTGTTCATCGTGCCGTCGCTCTACATGCTGATCGCGAAAGAACATCATGAAAAATCTTTGGCGGAATCGGAAGACGAGGCGCCAACCGAAGATGTCGATCTTGCACCGGAGTTTGCGATGGCGCGGGATGGAAACGGCAACGGTTGGAAGCAAGGATGAGCGAGCGGCGAAACGCCGCTGATTTCAGATAAACCGCGCGACCCTGGCGCGCCTGCAGGGGTTCAATTCAGGATGAGCCTGAGGCGACGATAAACTTCGCGCCACACCTCGTAAAACCAACACAACCAACCGGCGCTTCTCTCGCGTTATAATATATATAGAAAGGAAATCTTATGACAACAATTCGCGCTTCGATCAAAGCTGCTCTGCTTGCTTTCACCGTGTTAACTTTTTCAGCCGCATTCGGTTACGCTGATACTTACAGCTGGACAAATCTTCAATCCGACATTCCTGGCGTGGCCACGCATACCGATTCAAACCTGGTCAATCCGTGGGGCATGGCGGTTCCGTCAGCAACTGGCCCGATTTGGGTCAGTGACAACGGCGCCGGAGTTTCAACGCTCTACAATCAAGGCGACGGCGTGGCTCGTTCCTTGATCGTGACGATTCCGACGGCCGCGCGGAACAAAGGAGATGGTAATCCCACTGGAGTGGTGTTCAACGGCACGGCCTTCTTCAAGGTCACACTGAATGGAAATTCACAGCCCGCTCGATTCATCTTCGTCAGCGAAGATGGGTCCATCTCTGGTTGGAACCCGGCGCTTGATGGCACGCACGCCATTATCGCCGTGGACAATGGCACAAATAAGGGCAGCAAGAGCGCCATTTATAAAGGCGCGACACTGGGCGTCGACAATGGTCACAACTTTCTCTATGTGACAAATTTCCATACGGGCGTCGTAGAGACGTACGATGAGAATTTTAAACGGGTTAACCCTAACGGCTTCGCCGACCCGAGCCTTCCGGCGGGCTATGCGCCATTTGGCATCCGCAACATCAATGATCAGATTTTCGTGACCTACGCGCTACAGGACGCCAAGAAAACAGACGATGTTGCTGGACCGGGCAACGGTTTTGTTAATGTCTTCGATACCGGTGGCAATTTCGTAAAACGCCTTGTCTCAAATGGCAATCTCAATGCCCCGTGGGGTCTCGCGTTGGTGGACGGCGAACTCTGGATCGGAAATTTTGGTGACGGACGGATCAACAACTACGATCCGACGACCGGCGCATTTATTGAAACAATCAGCAAGGCGGATGGGACGCCGCTCGAGTTTGATGGTTTATGGGATCTTCTTCCTCTCAGCGCCGGAGTCTATTTCACGGCGGGAATCGCCGACGAAGAACACGGACTCTTCGGCCTTATCACGGAAGATTAGGTCACTGCCGGAGTAGTCGCCAAACGTTGAAGTTGGGACGCCTGGCAGGCACGGCGAAACAGCCTTGCTCCGTCAGATCCACTAGTGAGCGCTTCGGACGGGCGTTCGGCGAAACAGCCGCGCATCCGCTGCGCCCAAAGAAAACTCGAGCTGTTGCGGCCTGATGCTTGATCGGCGCCGGTTCGAGCGTGCCCGTGCGTCTCGTAGAACCGCGGCCCTGAGTTCCTGAAACTTCACTTTCATGTTCATATGAACATAATTAAGCGGGAGTCGTGTTTCTGTCTATCCCTTTTCTTCGTCTTCGCTTCCCGGTATTCGCCCAGCCGTAGAGAAACGTCGATACCGGCGGTCGTGCAAAAAAAGCGCGACCATTGCTGGTCGCGCTGCTGAAGCTGAGGAAATCAGTTATTTCGTTTGTTGTGTTCCTAGCTCGCGGTATTACTTATAGCAGCCATAATGCCAATCTGAGGGAAGTGACCGCAGATAGTCACTCGAACCCTCAGGGCGAAGGCGTTTATTTCACCAGAATTCACGAGGAAGGTCGTCCAAAAAAACAGTCATGGAAGCGACGTGCTTTATGGCGTGGACTCGGCCATCGCCGCGGATGAAATGATTTTCGCTTAATTCACGCCAGCCCCGCACTTTCGAGTTCGGACCTGTGTTGGGCAGGTCGTATCGCTCGAAGATTGCCGTCTTCTCTTCATCACTTAACGGCGAAGCATCGCTTTTCTCGGTATCGAATTTTTGTGCTTTGCCCTCGATGAAAAGGACCGCCGTTTTCCAGCCACGTGTTTCGAAGTGGTATCGATCGTAGGCGATACCGGACACGCTTCCACTATCGTGGCTGGAGGGCTTGCCCAGAATTGCCGCCACTTGTTCATACGAAGAGTTCAGTAATCCCTCTTTAGCCAAGGCAGAGGAATGCGACATCGCTGCGAAGAGAACGACGATCAGTAATGTTCTCATGAATCTGAAAGGCGAAGCCACGATAACCGCATTTCAGACAGTGTGTCATGCATCTAAGTCACACCAGATCGCCCCCGGCGGGGAATGGAGCCAGCGGGAGCTGAGCGACATGGACGCTAGCCCCGAAAGGGGTGAGTGCGCGGCAGCGAACGAATCAATGGTTAGGATTCAAATTGCTATAGCTAACGCATTACCGATCGTATGAAGCGAAGCCCCCACGTTCCTCGGACCCGACCGACGGGAGTCGAGCGACATGGACGCTAGCCCCGTAGGTGTGAGTGAGCGGGAGCGAACGAATCAATCGAAGCCATTGTCTCCGCGTAACACAAAGAGTCCTATACGCGCTGTGTAGGTTCGCGACCTAACTGTCCGAATTCTAGCTCCCAAAAGCGCCAAAAACCGGACAACTAGCCCGCCGAGGGACAGATCTGTCTGATTCTTGGAAGGTTGGGAAGTGCAAGTCGGACAAATAGCCGGCGAATCCCCATCGCCATTCTCGAGGCTGGAAACATCAGTCGCCTCACGGAAAATTCAGTGTCGGGTTCGACAATCGAAAATGTTCTTCGGATCGGCAGGCTGGAATCGTCGCTCAAGCCGTACTACAAATGAGCCGACCGCATGCTCAATTGGTGGAGCACGCGCCTCTTAAGATGGTCACCACCAAGACGCGCCGCGACAGGGAATCCGCTATGGGCGCGCGTCTTTTCCATCGTTTTGTCGCCGATTTTTCCTCAGCTCTACCCGTCGCTGTGATTTAAACATGCAAATGAATACCGCGCCGGCCAGGAACCCACCTAGCATACAGATAAGGAGCTGGGCCAGCGGCGTAAAGTTTCCCACCAACCACAGCGTCAACCACGTCGCCGCTGAGACAACAATCCAAACCGGGAGATGGCGGAAGAAAACCGTCCACAAATCGGCCGTGCGCACGGGACCGGTTTGTCCAACCATAAAATACCAGATCGGCACCCGAACTAACAAACTGTAGGCGGAATAGGCGATTGCCACACCGACGGCGCCATAAGGCAACCCTGCCACGAAAGAAAGAACCTTAGCACAAGAGTTAATCGATT
>Ga0193727_1001030_pt1 | contig 11421 bp, 18 predicted proteins | sample H2c2metaG_FD_143051 | JGI IMG/M metagenome (GOLD analysis project Ga0193727, IMG submission 143051) | Soil microbial communities from a riparian zone of the East river system, Colorado, United States - H2c2 | ecosystem: Environmental > Terrestrial > Soil > Riparian zone | place: USA: East River...
GCCAATTTGCGGGGAATCTCAGGAGCATTGAGGCGGCGCCACTCTGCCGACCAGGACAAGACCAATTCGGAGCGCGAGTGCAGCACACCCCGAAGGCTCTGGTGACCAGAATGTGGAGATGGCGCCTACGGCTCGACCCGAGCATCCGACACCGGCCGAGCGGGCTGCGCGCGGGAAGGCCGCCCGAGCCAAGGTCCGGCGCTCGGCACACGCCGACTGGGCGCCCGCGCCAGACCGGCCGGATCCGGTCGAGCTGCTCGAGGAGCAGGCGCGGACGCGTGTCCCGGAGCTCGTGCCGATCCGCTACGGACGCATGCTCCTCTCGCCATTCAGCTTCTTCCGCGGCGCGGCCGCCGTCATGGCGGCAGACCTCGCGCCGACGCCGCGGACCGGGCTGACCGTTCAGCTCTCGGGCGATGCGCATCTCGCCAACTTCGGCGTCTTCGCGGCTTCGGACCGGCGTCTCGTCTTCAGCCTGAACGATTTCGACGAGACGCTGCCCGGGCCGTTCGAGTGGGACGTCAAGCGCCTGGTCACGAGCTTCGAGGTCGCCGGACGGGAGCGCGGGTTCGACAGGAAGCAGCGACGCGCGGCCAATCTGACGGCCGTGCGTTCATACCGTCTGGCGATGCGCGACTTCGCGCTAAGCCGCACGCTCGACGTCTGGTACGGACGGCTGGAAGTGGACGCGATCGTGCAGCGGTGGACCACGGAGGTGCGCGCGAAGCGGCTCGACCGGATCGAGCACAACCTCGCCAAGCGGAGGACGAAAGACAATCTCAGCGCGCTCGCCAAGCTGACCGAGGTCGTCGACGGCAAGCGGAAGATCATCAGCGACCCGCCCCTGATCGTCCCGCTCGAGGATCCCGTGCCGGCCAAGATCTACGAGTCGTACCGGCGCACGCTCGAGGCCGACCGGCGGCGGCTCGTGGACCGGTTTCGCGCCACCGAGGTCGCGCGCAAGGTGGTCGGGGTCGGCAGCGTCGGCACGCAGACGTGGATCGTCTTGCTGCTCGGCCGTGACGACGACGATCCGCTCTTCCTCCAGCTGAAGGAGGCGCAGTCGTCGGTGCTCGAGCCGTTCCTCGGTGGGCAGGGATACGCCAATCAAGGTCAGCGAGTCGTCGAGGGGCAGCGGCTGACGCAGGCCGCGCGCGACCTCCTGCTGGGTTGGACGCGTGCCGCCGACGCCGACGGGACCGAGCGCGATTACTACGTGCGCCAGCTCTGGGACGGGAAGGCCAGCGTGGATGTCGAGGCGTTCGACCCGGAGGCGATGGGTCTGTACGCCGAGGTCTGCGGCCGCACGCTTGCACACTCGCACGCACGCTCGGGAGACCCAGTCGCGCTGGCGGGCTACCTCGGCCGCGGCAAGGCCTTCGACCACGCGCTCGCGTCGTTCGCCGAGGCCTACGCGGATCAGAACGAACGGGACTACGCCGCGCTCGAGACAGCCGCCACCGCTGGCCGGGTGAAGGTCGAGCGGGGCCTCTAGCGGAGCAGTCGACGCGCCCCGGCGAACTCGCGGCGCACCTGCCGCAGGCTCACGTAGCGCACGCGCGCGCCGGTGTGAGGGGCCGAGATCACAGCCCGTCCCGAGACCACGAGGTCGACGTGGCCGCCGCCGCTCGTGAAGACCAGGTCGCCGGGCCGCAGCCGGCCGAAGCGAACCGGCACGCCGAGCGACATCTGCCCCCAGGTCGAGTGCGGGATCTTTCTGCCGATCGAGCGGTACGCCGCGTAGACGAGGCCCGAGCAGTCGAACCCGGTGCGGCGCGAGATGCCGCCCCACTGGTACGGCACGCCGAGCTGGCGCTTCGCGAAAGCCACGACCCGCTCGGCGGGCTTGGCCGGGCGACGGCTCTGAACGCGGCCAGGGTCGACCTGCGCCTGGGCGGCAGGTGCGAGCAGGCCGGGCAGCACGAGGACGGGAAGCAGGCGGCGCACCGGGCCTACCTCGGCCGGGAGGCGCCGGGCCGCAAGGGTTAGCGGGGTACCTCGATCGAGGGAGTCGCCGCTACGCGCTCAGCTCTTGCGCGACTTCCCAGCTGTGGCCGTCGGGATCGGTGAACGTCGCGACGCGCATGCCCCATGGCCGGTCGACCGGGCCGGTCAGCAGTTGCACGCCGCGCTCCTCGAGCGCCGCGCACACGGCATCGACGTCGTCGATCCAGATGCTGAGCTGGAAGCGCGAACCGGAGTCACGGCCGGCCACCGGCGCCGGTTCGACCTGCGGCGCAGCCGAGGAGCTCAGGAGCAGGTTGACGAACAGCTGGTCGAACTTCACGCAGACGGAGGTCTCGTCCTCGAAGACCACCTCGACGCCGAAGATCGCCTCGTAGAAGGACTTCGCCGTCTGCAAGTCCTCCACGAACAGGCTGATCGCGCTGACATGGCTCAACGACTGGTGCGCGGTCGTGCTCATCTGGGCTCCTCTCTACCGGGGATCTAGGTCCTCAGACCGCCGTGAGCCGAAAAAATCATCGCACAACGACGAAGCCCCGCCGAGGCGGGGCTTCGTGAACGCTGATACGGGTCGCGGGTTAGAGGTCCTCGTGGGCGTGCGTGCCCCCGCGGCCGTAGTAGCCGGCGAGCTCGTCGCGGTAGTCCTGGTCGCGGTACCGCGCTTCGTCGAACTCGGGCGCGTTCTTGATCTCGTCCTTCGTGTGGTTGACGAAGATCGTCTCCGCGTCCGGGTCGATGTCCCGGATCACGCCGGCCGGAAGCATCACCTTCTTGCCGAAGATCCACGGACCCGTGTCGACGATGATGAAGCTGCCGCCGACCTCGTTCGTGGCCTCGTCAACCTTGCCGATGTCGCCGTCGCTGGCCTCGACCTTGAAGCCGGACAGGTCGAGGTTGGGCGGCGTTTGGACGGTGAACGTCCACATCTCGACGGTCGCCATTGACTGCACCTCCTGAGGCTCGTTGGCCTCGTCGCTTGAATACCTTGCGTACCCCTGCGGGCAAGTGCCAAACACCAAAAACATTGCGAATTTGCAGGGACTTTAGAAGCGGCTCAGTCTCTCCGCGTCGCGCGCCAAGGCCCGGGCACGAAGTCGAGCACGACGTTCACGGCCCAGACGATGACGGTCGCCCAGACGAGCGAGCGGAAGCCGTGGATGTCGAAGCCGTCGATGAAGACGTCCGTCAGCCACAGCATCAGCATCGCGACGCCGAACCAGATCAGCCCGAGGGTGACGACGGCGAGCGGCAACGTGAGCAGGCGGATGAAGGGCTTGAGGATCGTGTTCAGGATCCCGAACAGCAGCGCGGCCCGGATCAGGTCGCCGGCGCTGTCCACCTCGACACCGCTCAGTACGCCGGTCACGATCGCGAGCACGACGGCGTTCGCGACCCAGGAGAGCGTAAGCTGCTTTGCGAGGCGCATCCCGCGCATCATCCCGCTAGGACGACGCGCGCGCACGGCCAACGCGCAAGGCTGGAGAGCGTTACTAACTAGGAGGAAGCACGTGATCGCAGCGAACTACCCGTTTCTCGACATCCTCTGGACGATGTTCATCTTCTTCGCGTGGGTGATCTGGTTCTGGCTCCTGATCACCATCTTCGCGGACATCTTCCGGCGCCAGGACATCGGCGGCGGGAAGAAGGCGCTCTGGACGATCTTCGTGATCATCACGCCGTTCGTCGGCGTGCTCATCTACATGATTGTGGAGAGCAAGGGCATGTCCGAACGCCAGGCGCAGGCCGCGCAGAGGGCGAAGTCACAGACCGACGACTACATCAAGACCGTCGCCCAGGAGGTCGATCCGGCCGGACAGATCGCGCAGGCGAAGTCGCTGCTCGACAGCGGCGCGATCAACCAGCAAGAGTTCGACAAGCTCAAGCAGAACGCGCTCGCGGCGACCTAGACGGGCACGAGGGAGGGCCGGCGGCTGGGGTCGTTTCTAGCCGCCGGCGAGCTCGAGCAGTGCTTCGACCGTCGTCCAGTTTCGCGAGGTGGCGGTGACGCCGAGGCTCTTGCCGGCGAGCTTCGACCACAGCTTCGAGCGGGCAATCGTTTGCGGGTGCCACGCGTAGACCTCTCGGCCCGAGACGACCACGCGCTCGTCGTCCACCGCGGCCTGCTCGAGCTCGCGCACGGTTTTCGCGGGGAGCTTCTGCTCGAGGAACGTGACCTGATAGGTCTTTGGGTTCGTCGCGACCTTCGCGTGCGGATTGCGTCTCACGACGGCGGCGAGCTCGGCCCGAGTCCGCACGACGACCGCGATCTCGAGGCCGAAGCGCTGCTCGATCAGCTCCTCGACCTTCTTACGGACGGTCTCGGGCTTGGCGCGGCTCTCGACCACGACGTTGCCGCTCTGCAGGTAGGTCTGCACGTCGGTGAAGCCGGCCTCCTCGAGCGCTTCGCGCAGGGCCGGCATCGGGACGCGGTTGCGCGGGCCGATGTTGATGCCGCGCAGGAGGACGACGTGGCGAGCCATCAGCGGGTGACGAAGCCGCGCAAGGCCTCCGGCTCCTCCTCGGCGACGTCGACGCGCTCAACCTGCGCGCCACGCGGCCCTTCGCTCGAGAGCCGCAGGACCGCCTCGACCGCTTCGAGCTCGCCTTCGAGCACCGCCTCGACGGTTCCATCGGCGCGGTTCTGCGCCCAGCCGGCGACGCCGCGCGACTCGGCGGCGCGGGCGATCGCCCAGCGGAAGCCGACTCCCTGGACGCGTCCGTGAACGATCAGACGGCGGCGGATCACTCCGCGGCATTATCGGTTCGATGAAGCAGCTCGAAACGCCGCACGGCCTGGCACGGGTGCACTTGCACGAGGTCGACAAACCTCGAGCCGCGTTGGTGCTCGGGCACGGCGCCGGCGGCGGCGTCGAGTCGCCGGACCTCGTCGGGGCGGCCCGAGCGGCGAATGCGGCCGGACTCACGGTCGCGCTCGTCGAGCAGCCCTACCGCGTCGCCGGGCGGCGCTCGCCCGCGCCGGCGAAGCAGCTCGACGCGGCCTGGACGAGCGTGATCGAGCAGCTCGCCTTCGAGGTGCCGCTGATCGCCGGCGGCCGCTCCGCGGGTGCCCGCGTCGCCTGCCGGACCGCGGCCGCGATCGACGCCAAGGCCGTGCTCTGCCTCGCGTTCCCGGTCCACCCGCCGGGCCGTCCGGAGAAGACCCGGCTGGACGAGCTCGACGCCGTCAAGGTCCCGACGCTGGTCGTCCAGGGCGAGCGCGATCCGTTCGGGATGCCGCCGCCTGCACCCAACCGCGTCGTCGTGCAGATCCCCGGCACCCACTCGCTTCGCAGCAACTCGGCCGTCGAAGAAGCCGTGTCCGCCTGGTTGCTTGGTATCGCGACGTAATTCGACCAGCAGGGTCGTCAGGCCGGTCAGGGACCCGTCATCGACCTCGAGCCGGCCGCGACCGTCGAGGAAACGCGCTCTCCGGGCCCGTTTCGGCGGGCCCGGACGGCGTATCGGCTAAGCTTTGACCTCCACAGAGCGAGTACCTGGTCGGCTGACGCCTCCCATCTACCGTTCGTGAATAGGTAGAAGGAGGTGTTTTTCTATGGCTACAGGAACAGTGAAGTGGTTCAACGACGCCAAGGGGTATGGCTTCATCACCCCGGACGACGGCGGCGGCAAGGATCTCTTCGTCCACCACACCGCGATCTCGGGTGACGGCTACAAGTCGCTCCCCGAGGGCGCGAAGGTCGAGTACGAGGCCGCCGAGGGTGCCAAGGGCCCCGAGGCAAAGAACGTCGTACAGGTGGCCGGTTAACCACGAGCAGGCGCGCGCCGCTGGCGCGGCGCGCGCCGACTCCTAGCGAAAGGAACTCCATGCGAGGACAAATGCTCTGGTTCAACGAGGTCAAGGACTACGGATTCATCATGACCGAGGACGGGGAGCGGCTCGCGGTCGCCGGCAACGGGTTCGCCCATGGCGAGAAGCCCGAGGGTCGCTGCGCGCACAAGCCGGTCACGTTCGAGGTGGACGAGACCACCGGCGAACGCCAGGCGCAGAACGTCGTCTTCGACCAGGAGGTCGCGGCTCGGCGGGCGCGGATGAGGAGCGGCGGGCGCGGAATTCGACACTAGGAGGATTGGATGGCGACGAAGAAGCGGCAGCAGACAATCAACAAGCGCAATCGTGAGCGGGCGATCGAGGAGAAGCGAACGCTCAAGCGGCAGGCCAAGGAAGAGAAGCGCGAGGCGATCAAGAACGGCGAGCTCGAGAAGCCGGACTGGCTCGGGCCTCCGAACGAACAGCTCGGCGACGACGAGCCGAGCGACGCGCCGCCGAAGGCCGACTAACCCTTTACGGCTCCTCGGAGTCGCAGTGAGCAGGTGAAAGCGGCTCTGCCCCCAGTCGTGCTCGCTGCGCTGCTCCTCGTCGCCGGTTGCGGTGGCGGTGGAGGCGGCTCGGCCGCTTCGACGCGGCCGTCGGTCGAGGGGCTGCAGACGCAGCAGGCGAAGGGCGCCTGGATCTTCCACCCGGCCGGGACGCCGAAGCGGCTGATCATCTTTTTCCACGGCCAGGGCGACGAGACCGAGTCGACGCCGGCGAATCACCGTGATTGGATCGACCATCTCGTCAAGAAGGGCGCCGTGGTCGTCTACCCGCGCTACGAGCAGGTCTACAGCAAGGCCGTGCTCGATCCCGCGGTCGCGGGCGTCCGGAAGGCGAGCGGGCGGCTCGAGCTGAAGGGCCTGCCGGTGTTCGCGCTCGGCTATTCACGTGGCGCAGCGCTGGCGGTCGAGTACGCGGCGGTCGCAAAGCGGGAGCAGGTGCCGGTGCCGGATGCGGTCGAGAGCGTCAACCCGGTGCCCTACGGCGAGACCGCGAGGATCGTGAACCTGAAGCCGCTGCAGCCGCGCACGATTCTCGCGCTGATCGTCAGCGAGAAGGACCCGCACGCCTCCGACGGCGCCGGCCTGCTGCTGCAGCGTTTGCGCGACTCGGGCTTCCCGGGCGGTCAGATCGAGCTGAACATCGCCCGCTCACACGGCTCCTTCACGGCGGACCATCTGGCGCCGCTGAGCTCGTCAGCGGCCGCGCGTGCCGCCTACTGGGCGCCGACCGACGCGCTGATCCGTACGCTGCACGACCAGTAGCTGCAACGGCAGCACGGCGAGGCAGGCGAGCTCTCGCGCCAGCAGCCGCACCGGCCGCGGGCCGGGCGGGGACGAACTGGTGACCGTGACGGCAGGATCGCCGATCGCCGCGCGCACGAGCTTTCGCGCGCGCAAGGCGTGCCAGGCGGACGTGACGACCACGACCTCGTCCGCTTCGAGGCGTCGCGCGGCTTCGGCCACGCCACGCGCGTTCTCGCGCGTGTTGCGGGCGCGCATGTCGAGCACGACCTCGCCGCCGCGCCACGCGCCTTGCATCAGCTCGGCTTCGCCGCTGAGCAGCACGGCGTCGGCGTTGAGCGTCTCGGCGTGCCGAACCCGCGCCTCGCAGATGACGTGCAGCTCGCCCCGGCGGCGTCCCGAATAGCCGAGCACCGCCACGAGCCGCATCAGCGCCGCCGCCGCAGGAACGCGAACAGAGTCCCGATCACGGTCAACACGACGAGCAGCGACTTCTTCCCGCGCATCTTCGACTCGCCGCTCGCACGCTCGCGCATCTCGACCGGTACCTCGTCCACGCGCAGGCCCGCCTCGCTCAGGCGCAGGAGCGCCTCGACCTCCGGCGCCTCGGTCGTGTATGGCTGGGCGAGCACCGGCAGCGCCTTTGCGTTGGCGGCGTACATGCCGCTGGTCGCGTCCAGGAAGGGCCGGCGCAGGGCGATTCGCATCGCGCGGCGCAGGAGCGCGGTGCCGAACCGTCTCGGCGCGGACGGCATGTAGCGGTAGGGCGCGAAGCCCTCGCCGCTGGCAAAGCGCGAGCCGACGGCGACGTCGCACTCGCCTGCCCGCACGCGCTCGAGCAGGCGCTCGAGCTCGACGACCGGGTGCTGGCCGTCGGCGTCGACCCGGCCGCAGAAGTCGTAGCCGTGCTCGAGCGCGTAGGCGTAGCCCGCGGCGATCCCGGCAGGCAGGCCGCGGTTGTGGCTGAAGGAGACGACCTCGGCGCCGGCCGCGCGGGCCACGTCGGCGGTGCCGTCGGTCGAGCCGTCGTCGATGACGAGCAGGTCGGCATCGGGGAGCCCCTGGTGCAGCTCGTCCAGCACGCCTTGGAGATTCTGCTCCTCGTTCCAGGCCGGCAGGAAGACGAGCGTGCTCACTTGCCCGCGTTCGTTGCGACATACGCGGCCACGTCACGGATCTGCTGCTCGCTCAGCTGCCCGCCGAACGACGGCATCCCGCCGCCGCCGTCAGTCACCTTGGCGAGCACCGCGTCGTAGCCGGGCTTCGCGTTATCGAGGTTCGGGCCGACCTGGCCGCTCGACTTCGCCGCCGAGAGCGTGTGGCACGAGCCGCAGCCGGCTGAGGCGAACACCTTCGCTCCCTCGGCCGCGTCGGCGTTGGCGGGGATCGGCGTGGTGGCCGCCGGCGCAGCGGTCGTGTCCTGCCCGTAGAGCCAGACCGCGCTCGTCCACCAGACGCCGATCAGCACGGCGAAGAGCAGGCCGCCGGCGGTGGGCAGCACCCAGCGCGGAAAGTTGTGCAGCCGCACGATCGTCACCTTCGAAGCGAAGGCGCCGTAGACCGCGCAGCCGAACAGCGAGTGGGCGAGCACGCGGGTGCTCGGGTCCTGGAAGCCGAGCTTGAAGATGCAGTGGTAGGCAACCGGCAGGGTCAGCGCGAAGGCGAGCCGGCCCGACCACCGGTGTACGGGGTTCACCCACGCGGGCTTCGACCATGGCAGTTTGCGGAAGATCCAGGCCGCGGTGAAGAGCTGGAAGCAGGCCAGCACGACCACCGCGGTCGCGAACCCGGCCTTGAGGTGGATCGGGTCCTGGAAGAAGAGCCGGAAGTAGCCCTTTGAGCGCGGGTCATGGTCGGCGAGCAGGCCGGCGGTCAGCGAGACGAGCGCGAACGCGGCCAGCGGCGCGGCGAGCCAGCGGTACGACCGCTGCTCGGGCGCTGCTGCGGCGAGCTCTGCCACCGACCTATCGAATCGCAGTCGCGCCCACGAGGCAAGCTACGCGCGTGGAGCGCTTCACCACCCGGCCCGAGCTGCGCGGCACCTTCGGCATGGTCGCCTCGACGCACTGGCTCGCCTCGACGGCTGGGATGGCCATGCTCGAGCGCGGCGGGAACGCCTTCGACGCGGCGGTGGCGGCCGGGTTCGTGCTGCAGGTCGTCGAGCCGCACCTGAACGGGCCCGGCGGCGAGGTTCCGATCCTGCTCTACAGCGCCGACCGTGACGAGGTGCTCGTCGTCGACGGCCAGGGCACGGCGCCGGCGGCGGCGACGATCGAGCGCTTCCGAGAGCTCGGCCACGAGCTCGTGCCGGGGACCGGGGTGCTCGCTGCCTGCGTTCCCGGCGCGTTCGACGCGTGGCTGCTGCTGCTGCGCGAGTTCGGCACGCTCCCGCTCGCGGAGGTGCTGGAGCCGGCGATCGGCTACGCGGAGAGCGGCTACCCGCTCGTGCCGAGGATCGTGCGCTCGATCGCGCGGATGGAGCGGGTCTTCCGCGACCAGTGGCCCGGCTCGGCGGAGCTGTACCTCCCGGTCCCGCGGCCCGGCGAGCTCTTTCGCAACCGCGACCTGGCGGCGACCTACCGGCGGGTGCTCGCCGAGTCGGGCGGGAAGCTCGAGGCGGCGCGCGATGTCTTCTACCGCGGCTTCGTCGCCGACGCGATCCTCTCGGCGGGCTCGCTGCTCGACGGCGACGACCTCGCCTCGTGGCAGGCCTCGCTCGAGCAACCGGTCACGCGTGGCTATCGCGGCTGGGAGGTCTCCAAGACGGGAGCGTGGGGCCAGGGGCCGGTCTTCCTGCAGCAACTCGCGCTGCTCGACGGCTTCGAGCTGCGGGACCGCGAAGGGCCCGAGTTCGTCCACACGGTGGTCGAGTGCGCAAAGCTCGCCTTCGCCGACCGCGAGGCGTGGTACGGCGACGTCGAGGTCCCGCTGGACGACCTCCTCAGCACGGCCTACGCGGACGAACGGCGCGAGCTCGTCGGCGAAGAGGCCTCGGGCGAGCTGCGGCCGGGCAGCCCGGGCGGCCGCGAGCCTCGGCTCCCGCGCATCCCCGACGTGCGGGAGATCGGCCCCGGAACGGGCGAGCCGACCGGCGGCGACACCTGTCACGTGGACGTGGTCGACCGCTTCGGCAACGCGGTCTCGGCGACGCCGAGCGGCGGCTGGCTGCACGGCTCGCCGGTGATCCCCGGGCTCGGCTTCTGCCTGGGCACGCGCGCGCAGATGTTCTGGCTCGAGGAGGGCCTGCCGAGCTCGCTCTCGCCGCGCAAGCGGCCGCGGACGACGCTCTCACCCACGCTCGCGCGCCGGGACGGCGAGCTGCTCGCCTTCGGCACACCCGGCGGCGACCACCAGGATCAGTGGTCGCTCGTCTTCTTCCTCTCGCTCGTCCACTTCGGCCTGAACGTCCAGGAGGCGATCGACGCGCCGATGTTCCACACCGACCACTTCCCAGAGTCGTTCTACCCGCGGCAGCCGCGGTCGCGCGTGGTCCAGATCGAGGACCGCTTCGGCCGCCAGACGCTCGTCGAGCTCGAGCGTCGCGACCACCTCGTCGAGCCGCAGGGGCCGTGGTCGCTCGGGCGCGTCAGCGCCGCCGGCCGCAACCGCGAGGGTCTGCTCTACGCAGCGGCAAACCCTCGCGGCATGCAGGGTTACGCGGTCGGTCGCTAACCCTCCGGGCTCTGGTCCTTGACGACCCCGACGAGGTTGCCCTCGGGGTCGGTGAACTGGCCGAGGACGACCATGCCCATGATCTCCTCGGGGCCCATCACCCGCTTTCCGCCGAGGCTCTCGGCCTTCTGCAGCGCCTCTTCGACGTCCGGCACGGCGACGTAGAACGTGACGTGCCCGCCGTAGCCGTCCGGGCCCTGGCCGACGCCGCCGCCGATGCCCACGTTGCCGTCGGCGGTCTTGTTGTCCTTCGCGTCGACCATCCCATAGTTCATCGGGTTGTCGCTGTTGATGTTCCAGCCGAAGAGGTCCGCGTAGTACGACTGGAGCTTGTCGCCGTCCTTGCCGACGACCTCGAAGTGCACGACTGCCTGGCCCATCTCGTTCTCCTCTCCTTGGGGTCACTTGCTAAGACGACGAACGGGACCGGAAGTAATCGACAGTGCGCGAGACGAGGAGAGGGGCCCGCAGGCCCCTCTCTCGCACCGGTGCTGGCGTCTACTCAGACCGAGGCGCACTGGCCTTTCTTGGCACCCGTTACGTGATTGAGGCTCCCTTCAGAGTCACCGACCTGTGGCGCCGGCGAGTTTCCGAAGCAGCTCAGGCTGCCGTGGATCGTGTTCGTGACGTACTCGTTCCCGTCCTCGTCGACGAGCACGTTGCTGCTCAGGTTCACGGCGCCGTTGACGTGGTTGCGGATGAAGC
>Ga0193727_1001031_pt1 | contig 11401 bp, 9 predicted proteins | sample H2c2metaG_FD_143051 | JGI IMG/M metagenome (GOLD analysis project Ga0193727, IMG submission 143051) | Soil microbial communities from a riparian zone of the East river system, Colorado, United States - H2c2 | ecosystem: Environmental > Terrestrial > Soil > Riparian zone | place: USA: East River...
TTTGCGGCCGGGCTCGGTCTCGGGCTCGTGGGTGCTGTGGTCGCCGACCGCGTCGATCCCCGGATGCGGTATCCCACGCAGGTGACGCGTCAGATGGGACTCACGATTCTCGGCGTGCTGCCGCACGTCCAGGATCGCGCGGCCGGGCCTGACGACGAGAATGTGACTCAAGTCATCGAGGCGATGCGCAGCATCAGGCTCAACTTGACCCACACGTATGGTGACGCCGGTCCCATCATGGTCACGATCACCAGCCCGGGAATCGGCGACGGCAAGTCCCTGGTGTCCGCTAATCTCGCGCTGGCGTACGCTGAAGCAGGATACCGCACGTTGCTGATCGACGGCGATGGCCGCCGCGGGGCACTGCACCGCGCGTTGCGCGTGGCGCGCAAGCCGGGCCTCACCGACGCGCTCGCGGGGCAGGTGACACTCGACACCGTGACCCAGCGGACGGCGTGGTCTTCGCTCGATTTCATCGCCAGCGGCAGTCGCTTTCGCGACTCACCCGAGCTGCTGGCCTCGGCGGCGATGGTGGACGTGATTACGCGCGTGCGCAATCGCTACCAGGTGATTCTCGTTGACAGCCCCCCGCTCGGCTCCGGTGTGGAGCCCTATACCCTGGGCGCCGTCACGGGGAGCGTACTGCTGGTGCTCCGCAGCGGCACGACGAACCTCGAGTTCGCCCGGACCAAGCTGGGAGCGCTGGACTATCTGCCGATCCGTTTGCTGGGCGCCATTGTCAACGACGTGCGGCCTGGGGGAGGGTATCGGCACTACAGCTACCTGTCTGGTTACCACACGTCGGACGAAGGGACGACGGTCGCGACGCACCGGCGAGGAATGCTCTAAGCCGGGCTGCGCCCCGCGTCGGTGTCTTCGAACGCGCGCAACCAACCTCCGGCGGGATCAGTCCGCGCCTCGCGTAACGCGGCGGTTGCTCGAAACATCAGTTCAACCGCGTCGATCGACGCCGCGTGGAAGTCAGAGACGCCGTGGCAGCCGGCGTGCATGCGGAACGGAGGGTTGGACGCATCTCCCGGAGCGAGGATCGCGCCGCACAGGCGATTCGCCAGATCCCGCGCCTGACCGGCATCGGTATCCAATGCCACAACGGCGAAGGCGCCGTGCCCGAGACGGCCGATCGCGTCGGAACGCCGTCCGGTGGCCTTGAGCCGGCGGGCGATCTGGCGCACCACGGACGACGGCGTCTCTTCCAATTTCTGTTTGGGGTCCTCAAACGTCGGGTCGGGCGCGAGCACCACGCACGCGAGCGGAGCGCGTGCACGGCTCGCGTGCGACGCCAACTCCCTCGCGCGCCGCGTCAGGCCGCGCACGTTGTAGAGTCCGGTCGCATCGTCGATGAGGCCCTCGGAGCGAGCGCGATCAGCGTCCAGCTTTGCGGGTACCAACGCATCCAGAATTGCGAGCGTTTCTTCGGCATCGAGCGGTTCGCTCAGGCACTCCCACGCGCCGGCGCGCAGCGCGGCGAGCCGGTCGCGGCGCGTTGGCGGTTTGGGGAGGATCACCAGAATGGGGGTGCTGGGCGTAACCAGCCCTTCCGAGCGCAGCCGAAGGCACAGGTCGTGGCCGCTGCCGTCCGGCAGCTCTGCATCGACGATGATCGCGTCGGGTTGATCTCGTTTGGCCCGGAGCAAGGTGCCCTGGGCCGTGTAGCTCGCGAGGACCACGTATCCCCCGGGGGCAAGGATGCTCTCGAGCGACCGGCTGGTCCATTCCTGCTTGCTTGCGACGAGGACGACGTACGGACGGGTGGGTCCCACCTTGGCTCGCATGGAGAATTCCTGCTGCAGGAGTCATGCGCAGCCCGCGCCGTTGGCGTTGGCGCGGTGGCCGTGCGATCCTGACGCGATCCCCGGCCGTGCCGCGGTGAAACTGATGCGCCGTGACCACAGCCCCACCAGCGTCTGACACGATCCTGCAACGTGATCGGCGGCGGCGCCGGACCGCCACGCGGCTCGACGTCGTAAGTACCGTGACGCCAGACGGTTTCCGAGTTGGGAATGGTCTGGGTGTGGTCGGCCCAAATCTTGACTTACCTCTTTCCATGAGCACGACAGAAAGCGGCGCGGATGTTCTGCGAACGCTGTGAAAGCCGGATCACGACGACGGAATGGCCCCGGATGACGGCGGCCAGGGCCCGGATATGGGGCCGGCGCCGCCTCGGGGAACTACTGTGCTCGGCGTGTGGCGCGTTACTCACCGCGGAAGGATTCGCGGAGCGTCTGCTGCGAAAGCATCTCCAGCTGGCCCGGTTTGGCCTCGTGAGCGCGGCCGGTCCGCTGCTCGAAGCGTCCAAAGGAGATATCGACTGACATGTGTGGCATCGTCGGGTACATCGGCCTTCGTCAGGCAGTCCCCATCCTCGTCGGGGGCTTGAACCGCCTGGAATACCGCGGCTACGACTCGGCGGGCCTGGCGGTGCAAAACGGCGTCGGCGTCGTGACCCGGAAACTCGCCGGACGTGTTCGCGGGCTCGACGAGTTGCTCACGCAGCAGCCGGTGTCCGGCACGTGCGGGATCGCTCACACGCGCTGGGCCACGCACGGCGCACCGACCGGACGCAATGCGCACCCCCACACGGACTGCACGGGGCGGGTGGCGCTCGTCCACAACGGTATCATCGAGAACGCGGATGTCCTGCGCGCCGCGCTGCAACAGTCCGGGCACCGCATCGGAACGGATACGGACACCGAAGTCCTCGCCCACCTCATCGAGGACGCTCCTGGGGACACGCTCGAAGCCCGCGTCATCGCGGCGCTGGCCCATGTGGACGGAACGTACGGGCTGGCGGTTATTTCGAGCGATGAGCCCGGAAAGATCGTCGTCGCACGACGCGGCTCACCGGTGCTGCTCGGCGTGGGCGACGCCGAGTACTTTGTCGCCTCGGACGCGTCGGCCGTCCTCGAACATACCCGGTCGGTGGTCTACCTCGACGACGGGGACATTGCCGTCCTGACTCCGTCCGGATATCACGTGCTCGACCGCGAAGAGCGGATCCAGCTGCGGGTGGTGGACGACATCGCCTGGGACCTCGAGGCGATCGAGCTCGGTGGCTTCGAGCATTTCATGCACAAAGAGATCTGTGAGCAACCCGAGACCGTGCGGGCGACCCTGCGGGGCCGCCTCGTGCCGGGGGGCGCGCGCTTGAATGGCCTGAATCTCACGCCCGAGGCGTGCGCTGAGGTGCAGCGCATCGTCATTCTAGCGTGCGGCACGTCGTGGCACGCCGGACTGGTGGGTCGGCATCTCATCGAAGAGCTCGCGCGCATCCCGGTCGCGGTGGAGTATGCGTCAGAGTATCGCTACCGCCGCCACCCCGAGTTGCCCGGCACCCTCACGCTGGCGATCTCCCAGTCGGGGGAAACGGCGGACACCTTGGAGGCCATGCGCGCAGCCCGCGCCTCCGGGTCGCGTGTCTTGGGAATCGTCAATGTCGTCGGAAGCACGATTGCCCGGGAGGCGGACGGGGGCATTTACCTGCACGCCGGTCCCGAAATCGGGGTTGCTTCGACCAAGGCGTTTACCTCTCAAATCACGGCGCTGGCGCTCCTGGGTCTATACCTAGGACGCCAACGCGGGCTCTCGCTTGAGGACGCGGACGCCTTTGCAGCCCAGCTGACCAGACTGCCCGCATTGATGAGCCAGGCCCTCGCCCTTGAATCCGAAGTAAAAGCCGTGGCGCAGGAGTACGCGCATCAACGGAATTTCCTGTATCTTGGTCGGGCGGTGAACTTCCCGGTGGCGTTGGAGGGAGCCCTGAAGTTGAAGGAGATCAGCTACATCCACGCCGAGGGTTACCCTGCGGCCGAGATGAAGCACGGGCCGATCGCCCTGATCGACGAAAACATGCCGGTCGTCTTTGTCGCGCCGAAAGACGAGGTGTACCAAAAGGTCGTGTCCAACATGCAAGAGGTGAAGGCGCGCGGCGGCCGGATCATCGCGATCACGACTGAGGGTAATGGTGACCTCCGCGGCCTGGTCGATCACGAACTCCGGGTTCCCTCAACGGCGCCGCTCCTCTCGCCGCTCGTCACGGTGATTCCCCTGCAGCTCCTCGCGTACCACATCGCCGTATTACGCGGCTGCGATGTCGATCGCCCACGCAATCTTGCCAAGAGCGTCACCGTCGAATGACATCCAATTACCGGGTTGTACCCCGTCTGAGCGTGCGCCTCGTTTCCAATGTGCGCCGCGCGAGTGTGGCGGGCGGTCTGGTCTTCGCCTTCGCTTTGCCCGCGACCGCGCAACGGATCGATCCCGGTCCGGCTTACGCCACGCGGGCCACCCTGGAACAGGAGCTCCGCGCAGGCGGCAGCGACGGCGCCCGGTTGATCCGGGCACGTCTGGACAGCGGGGACTTCCGCGCGGGCGATCGCATCCTGCTCATCGTGGAAGGCGAGAAGGAGCTGTCCGATACCTTCACGGTGTCCACCGGGACGGCGCTGACGTTGCCGCAAATCGGAGTCGTGCCGCTCGTCGGCGTGTTGCGAGCCGAGCTTATGGGCCGTCTTACCGAGGCACTGGGGCGTTACCTGCGTGCGCCGGTGGTTCATGTCCGGTCCCTGATTCGCGTGGCCGTCGAGGGCGAAGTGACCCGTCCGGGGTTTTATGCCCTTTCGCCGGAGACACCTCTCATGGATGCTCTGACAGCCGCAGGTGGTCTGACCCGAGAGGCGCGGCTGGACAAGGCGCGCGTCGAGCGGGACGGCAGCACCATCCTTAGCGGCAGAGTGTTCGAGAGCGCGGTGCGCTCCGGACGGACTTTCGATGGGCTCAACTTGCGCGCCGGCGACCGCGTGTACGTCCCACGCCGGGCCAATGTCTATCAAAGCGTCCAAATCCTGGCGATTCTGTTGACAGTCCCAATCACGATCTACACCGCTACCAAACTCTTCTGATGCCACGGCGCGCTTGAATGGGGCGGGTGCCGCTTGCCTGAAATTGGCCGGGCGGATACCCTTTCGATGATGACGACCGAGCAGCCACGTGCCGGGCAAAGCTAAGGGACTGCGGGTCCTGCTTGCCGATGACCATCAAACCCTCCGTCAGGGTCTGAAGGCGCTGCTCGAACTCCAGGGCCTGCAGGTCGTTGCCGAAGCATCCGACGGCCGGGCTGCCGTTGAGGCGGCGCGCACCTTGCTCCCCGACGTCGCCGTGCTCGATGTAGCCATGCCGGTTCTCAACGGGGTCGACGCAGCTCGGGAGATCGCGTCCGCGTCCCCCCGCACCGTCGTCATCCTGCTTACCGCGCTCGCCGACGCACGCTTTTCCCTCGACGCCCTCAGGGCAGGCGTGCGCGGTTTCGTGGACAAAAGCCAGGGCGCCGACGATCTGCTCCGCGCCATTCGCGAGGTCTGGGAGGGCGGGCTGTATCTGGGGCCCGGCGCCTCACAGGCCGTCGTGGATGCATGCCTCGCGACGGAGGATCAGCGCGCCGACCGGCTTACTCCGAGAGAGCAGCAGGTGGTGCGGCTCGTGGCGGAAGGAAAGTCCACTCGTGAGATCGCGGAGGAGTTGGCGATCAGCGTGAAGACAGCCGAGTTTCATCGGTCCCGTATTATGGAGAAGCTGAACATCCATACGACAGCCGGCTTAGTGCGTTATGCAATTCGCGAGGGCATGATCATCGCCTGATGCGGTCCTAGGGCCTCCCCGGCTCACCCACTAGGGTTTGTCCCAGTTTCGCTGCTCCCCCTCCGTGACCCATTGTTAACGGTGATTTCCAGTGAGCACCCTCATCGAGTGGCTCATCCTGAGCGCATCACTCAGGGGCGTGTCATCGCGGTCCCGATGACCTCCCGTCTGGCCACCGCCCAGGGCGACATCTTGAGCTCACATCCGCCGCGCCTTCCGTCTCGTCTGGCGCTGGTGGTCGGCGCGGACGGGTGGTGTGCTGACGCCTTGCAGAGTGTGCTCGAACCGGCTGGGTACCGTGTCTTGCGAACCTCCGACCGCGCGGAGGCCATCGAGGTCGCCGTCGGGTCCGAGCCGGACGTGATCGTGGTCGCGGCCGGATCGCCGCACGAGGAGTCCGTCGCCCTGTGCCGCGCGCTGCGGCACGACGCGTCAATTGCCGTTGGGACCCCCATCTTCATGATCGCCGGGGCGCCTGTCAGTCTCGCGCAGCGGCTCGCGGTGCTGCGGGCGGGGGCGTGGGACGTTCTGGCGCTTCCCATGAACGCGGAGGAGCTGCTGGCGAGGCTCGACGCGTGCGTGGGGGTGAAGCAGGAGGCGGACCGCACTCGCGCCGAGGGCCTGCTGGACAGGCTCAGCGGTCTGTACGCCCCCCGGGGCGTCGAGTACCGGGCGCGCGAGCTGCTGGCGGACGCATCCCGGCAGCACCTGGCGCTCGCTTGTGTCATACTTGCGGCGGACCCTCGAGCTGAGGCCGATCCGATGGGAGATAGTCCTGCAGGGTCAACCCGCGTGCTGCAGCATGTCGCCAAGGTTCTGCGCAGTCAGGGCCGCCTTTCGGATATCATCGGCCGGTGGAACGAGAGCGAATTTGCGGTCCTGGCCCCTGGAACCCGTGCCGCGGGCGCTGCCCGCCTGGCGCAGCGTCTGGGGCAGGTCATCGAGACGACCCCAGTCCCGCCGGGCCTCGTTATTCCGCCGCTGGAGGTACGAGCCGGGTTCGAGGCGGTGGACGATGCCGGCGCGGCCCATTTCCGGCCTCAGGACTTGCTGACCCGGGCGTCCGCGGCCCTCCAGCGGGCTCGCGCTGAAGGTGGCTTGCCCCGTATCCGCCGGTACACCCCTGATATGTCGTATCAGGCATTGCCCTAGGGAAACCCTAGGCCAGGCACTCGAACTCCCCGGGCACGGTCTAGCGGAGTCCCTGAGCCCGGGTCATATTCAGCCTGCCCTTATCACGGTTCCATGCCGGCTAATCGCAGTTCAGGTCCTCAGGTCGCCCGTGCCCGGGCCAGCGGTTCGGTGCACGGGGGGCAGTCGTTTTCAAACGCAAGCGAGGTGGGCGACGCGCCAACCTCGCAGCTGTCGCCTGTCCTCGAAATTGCGGTAGGGCGGGTCGTTGAGGCGTGGCGGGCCGCAGGCAGCGACGGTGCCGACGTCACCGAAGTGCAAGATCTGGCCACCATGCTGGCGCATACGCTGCAGAAGGTCCAGGCCCACGGAGACGCGGATGTAACCATCGATCAACGACTTCGCACCGTCCACGGACGGCGAGTGCTCGAGTTGGTGCGCGCCGAAGTGATCCGTGGTTGGTCGGACACCCGCGCGTCTCATTCAGAAATTCCGGGACTCCTGACCGCGATCGAGCGCGTGCGCGAGGCGGCAGAGCAGGACTGGGCGCAGCGCTTCTCCGACCGGGTGTCGGGTACGAGCGGGCTCGACTTGCTTGTCGCGATCGCCCACGATCTAAGATCGCCTCTTACATCCATCCTGTTCCTGGCGGAGACCCTTCAGCGCGAACAAAGCGGTCCCGTGAATGACGTGCAGCGGCGCCAGCTGGGGCTCATTTACGGCGCAGCGCTCGGGTTGAGCTCGGTGGCGAGCGACGTGATCGAGTTGGCCCGGGGCGGGGACCAGTTGATGGAAAAGGAGCCGACACCGTTCTCCGTGACCGCGATGCTCGAGTCGGTTCGGGACATCGTGCGGCCGATCGCCGAAGAGAAACGGCTGAGCGTGCGGTTGCTGCCTCCCACGGTCGACTACCGCATGGGGCATCCGGTTGCATTGAGCCGCGTCCTTCTCAACCTCACCACCAACGCGCTCAAGTTCACCAGCGAGGGATACGTTGAGGTTGTGACCCAGGAGATAGGACCAGAGCAGGTTCAGTTCGCGGTGCGGGACAGCGGGAGGGGGATCGACCCGGAGATCGTCAGCAGCCTGTACCAGCCGCTGCGGCGGGCTGTGGGGCGCACCGAGCAGTCATTCTCTCAGACGGGCCTCGGACTGGCGATGTGCCAGAAACTCGTCGAGGCAATGGGTTCGCAGTTGCAGGTCGAAACACGGCGCGGGTGGGGCACCCGCTTCTACTTCGATTTGAATCTCCCCGTCTGCGCGCCGCCCCGTCCGGCAGCATCGCCACTCGCCCGGGCACGGCGCGCCACCAAGTAGCCGTTCAACGCGCCAGGCCGGCGCGGCCGACGACTTCCACCCCCACCGTCGCATCGGCCAGCGTCAACGGCGCCGAGCCCCGTGCCAACGCTCTGAACGTCACGGTTGTCACCCAGTAGTCAGACTGCACGCTCTCCATTCTGAGCAACGATGAACCCGCGTTGAACCGCGCCCGCATCTGTTCCAACACCCGCGCCAGCCCAGCGACGGGTACGGCGTTGCCATACGCGTCCCGGGCCGAGATGGTAAGGGAGAATGGGGTGCCGGCGGTCACGACGATGTGTCCACCATCGACCCGCACGCGATTCTGCTCGATGATGACCGCGTCCGCATCTGCCGGCTGGACGCGGAAGGTGGCCTGGGCCTGCACCGTGTCGACAGACGCGATCACTACGGCGGTTCCCGCTTTCGTGCCGAGCGTTACCTGCACCTGAACAAGACCGGCCCCATCAGTGCCGGCGTGGTCGGGCGTGACTTCTGCGTTGTGAGCGGTGAAGGAGATGATCCTGCCGGCGAGAGGCCGCCCTGAGCTGGCTCGCGCCTGAAACACGAGCGGGGCGTTTAGCTGTGTGCGTGCGATGCCCACCTGCTCGTTTCCCGTCACGAAGCGGCTCTCGGCGCTGGACACGGCATCCGTATACACCGCCTCCAGGGACGCCAACCGGGTGCCGTGCGCCCGCACATCAATGCGGCCGGCGCGCCTGATCGTCCGGGGCTCGAGCACAAAGGCGGCCCGGCCGATCGAGTCGGTTTGGGTCGCGACGGTCGCTACGCCCATCTCCGGATCGGCACCGCTCAGCTCCACAGCCTGGTCGGGCACGGGATTCCCAAACGCATCCTTCACGATCACCGCGACGGTCACGGACCCGACGTCCGCCGAGTCCAGACTCAGCCGATGCGGCAGCACGTCGGCGGCCGCCGCTGCTGCGGGCCGGACGACCAGCTCGACCAGGGGGTCGTTGGGGGACGGCGTCCCTCCCTTCAGGGCGACGCGGAGCGGGTAGGTCTCCGCCGACCGAGCGGTGCGCAACCGGAACTGCGCCAGTCCATTCTGATCCGTGACTGCCTGGGCTTCGGTGCTCCCCTGTTCATCGAACGCCGTGTTGCCTCGTAATACCAGTCCCACCCCTGGCTGCACGAGGTCGCCCCGCTTCACCAGCACTCGGATCATCGCCTCAGCTTCAGGCGCGGCGACGACGCGCTCCGGAAGGGCAACAACGCTCAGGGACGCGCGCGGTGCAGGCTCGGGGGACTTGGCGCGCCCCGCGCATGCGCCGACGCTTCCCAGGATCTCCGCGTCCGCCCCCAGGTTCCGCAGGTCCGCCCAGTCGCGCTCCGTCGGGTGGAACGCCAGACAGTTACGCCGGATGAGGTCGGCGATCTCGCTCTTGCCGATCACGGGGCTCGACAGGAGCCGCACCACGTCGGTCTTGCGCAAGGGATTGGACCCCTGTGCGGCCGCCCGTGGTGCGATGCCGCAGGCAGCAGCGCAGATGAAGAGGGTCCGGGTCCCGAGTCGCAGTCTATTGGTCATCGGGTTAGGGCCGGGGGCAGTTGGATTGTTCGAACTGACGCTCGGCGGCATCGACGCCGGCGTACAGCGAGCGGTCCAAAGTGACGTGTACCGAATCGTGGGGGACCCCGTTGGCGGCCTGGGCCGCGTTGTACTCAGCCCAGCGCTCTTCCACGAGGACCAGGCCGCGCGCCAGATCGGGACATTGCATCTGGCGGCTTTGGAACAGGCGCACACGCAGGTCGAGGGCGCCAGTCGCCTGGAGGAGCAAGTCAGCGGCCCGATCCACTCGCCCCTGGAGCGTCTGGGGTGTCACTGCACCGGGCTCGGCAGGTGAGACATGCGGCGCCGGCAGGGCGAGCGCGGCCCCGAGGCGCAGCAGGCCCGCACCGGCCAAAAGGCCGGCAGCACCGTAGGCAGCTAGGCGCGTGGCCTGCCCGCCCCTGCGTCCGGCCTTGGCTGGGCGTGGCGCCGCCTCCTCTTCCGTGAACTCGTCCGGCAGAAGCAGGAAGACCTGCCCGGCCTCCGCGGACGGGGGCGGAGTCGGGGTCGAGGTCGCTAGCGGGCGAGGCGACGAAGCCGTGCCTTCGCGTCGGCTGATGGCATTCCGCACGTCTCTCACGACCTGCCACATGCGACGCTCCGGGGCAATGGCGACCGAGTAATCGGGTCTGGTGCGCTCCGCGGGTGCAAGAAATAGGCGAGGCGGGACACTAGGCGTGATCGGGACGGGTCGTGCGGAGTGTGGCACGGGTGCCACAGGGGTTTGCGGTCTCGCCTCGGTGCAGTGCAATCACTTACTTTTCCCTCAACGCCAAGCCCGCAGGAGATCGTCCGCTATCCGTCAGCTCATAGACGTCCATCCCCCGGTCGAGCGCGTCTTTCTCATCGGCGCCCCACGCAAGGGTTCGGACGACGCCGCACAGGTCGAAGAGCACTTGGATGAATTGGCGCGGCTCGCGGATACCGCGGGCGCCAGCGTGGTCGGTAGGGCCATCCAGCGGATCGAAGCTCCCACCCCGAACTACTACATCGGCCAAGGCAAAGTCGACGAGCTGAAGGATGTGCTCCAGAACGCGGGTGCCACCCTCGTGTTGTTCGATGAGCCGTTGTCGCCGGTGCAGGGCAGCAACCTGGAGAAGGCCCTCGGCATGCGCATCATGGACCGCACCGAGATCATTCTCGACATCTTTGCCAGCCGGGCGCGGAGCCACGAGGCCAAGATGCAGGTGGAGCTCGCGCAGCTCGAGTACCTGCTCCCGCGCCTCACACGCATGTGGACCCACCTCTCGCGCATTCGCGGCGGCATCGGATTACGGGGGCCCGGCGAGACGCAGCTCGAAACGGACCGTCGCGCGATCCGGCGCAAGATCGGTGTCCTGAAACGCCGTCTGGAAGATGTCGCCGACCATCGCGCCAACCAGCGGATGGGACGGCGTATGCTCCCCAGCGCCGCGCTCGTCGGCTACACCAACGCCGGCAAGTCGAGTCTCCTGAGCGCGCTGTCCGGGGACGATCTTTTCGTGGAGGATCGTCTGTTCGCGACGCTGGATACCGTGGCGCGCGAAGTCGAGGTTGGAGGCGGATACCGGGTGCGGGTTACCGACACGGTGGGATTCATTCGCAAGCTGCCGCATCACCTCGTCGCCTCGTTCCGGGCGACCCTCGAGGAGGTGTCGGAAGCGGATCTCCTCCTCCACGTGATCGACGCGTCACACCCGATGTGGGAAGAACAGGCAGAGGTAGTCGAACGGGTGCTCGGGGAGATGGGACTCAACAACAACG
>Ga0193727_1001032_pt1 | contig 11401 bp, 9 predicted proteins | sample H2c2metaG_FD_143051 | JGI IMG/M metagenome (GOLD analysis project Ga0193727, IMG submission 143051) | Soil microbial communities from a riparian zone of the East river system, Colorado, United States - H2c2 | ecosystem: Environmental > Terrestrial > Soil > Riparian zone | place: USA: East River...
CTAAATTTTCTGCAATATCGCGCCGGATCTCCCGAAGTACGTCAGTGGAGACCAAAATCACAAACCAATGAAAGGAAATTTAGTTATGAAAACCTTTATCGTTTACGATTTGGATACGGGATTACCCATCGCAGTTGGCGAAGCGATTAAAGCAGAGTGGGCCCGTGTTGAAACGGCAGAGGAAACAAACATTCGTGCCGAAAACTTGATCGCAGAGGAAATTAGCTTTGGAAAGGAGTTCGAACTTCCATGAAAATGAAGTGTTCAGTAGTGGCTGCACTCATTTCCCTTGTGTTTGCTTGGCAAGCATCTGCGGTGTTACGACCGCTGTTTCCGATCAAGCCGTCGGCGCCATTTAACGGTGAACTCATTGTCATAGGAGATGATTTCGTGCTGCGATGCGCAAAAAAGCCTCTCATGCACCACCCGGTTCAGGCACACTAGCGAGTGCTTGGATACGAGGCTATCGCGTTTGTTACGACGGATGTCACCCCGCGTCGGCGAACTCTCGCAAAGATCTCCGCGCGCAGCAGGCGCGGCATATTGAAACGCGCGACCACAAGGGCGATTTCGTCGGAGACTTAGAGCGTTTCGGCGTCGCCGGCTTTACTCTCGACATAGCCTGGCAGCGGGTTTATGAAAGGTGTTGTCTGGTAGCTCCACATATCCCCGAGGCTCACGAAGAGATTGAGCGGAAGATCGGGCAATCGCTGGCCCGGTGTCGCCTTACTGAGCTCGCGGCTTAGCCCAAACAAATGCAACCCTCCCCGCAGCAGATTTTGACCTGTCCGACCTGCGGCGCTGCGCTTGAGGAAACATTCGGCGGTGGAGGCGGCTGCATGTTTTGTCTATTGCAGGCGGGAATCGGCAGCGAAGAAGAAGTGGCGAAAGATTCAACCTCAGATGCTCTCGGCGGCGGCCCGCGCTTTGGTATTTATGAAATCGATTGTCACGCGGATGGAAGTCTGTGTGAGCTTGGCCGTGGAGCAATGGGCGTCACTTATCGCGCCACCGACACGTCGCTCCAGCGCAAAGTCGCCTTAAAGATCATTAAAACCGATATCGCTGAGCGAAGCGCCGACGCACGCGAACGCTTTGTCCGCGAAGCGCGCGCGGCGGCAGCATTGCGACACGAACACATCGCCACCGTCTACCAATTCGGGATGCGTCTTGAGACAGGCCAATACTTTTACGCGATGGAATTAATCGAGGGCGAGACCCTTGATGAACGCGTTCACCACGCCGGGCCACTCGATGCGCGTTCCACTATCGGAATTGCACAGCAAGTCACCTCGGCTCTCGCCGCCGCAGAAAAACATGGACTAGTCCATCGCGATTTAAAGCCAGCAAACTTAATGCTCATAAATGCGGACGAACCCGAAGTGATGGGGAGCGATCAAGCCCGGTCTAAGCGAAGTAAAATACGTGCGTTGCGCAAGAGCGGGATTCCGGTGGTGAAAATAATCGACTTCGGTTTGGCCAAAGCTTTTCACACCGCAGCCGATCCGAAGTCGCTGACCCACGATAGATTCGTGGGCACGCCGGCATTCGCCAGTCCGGAACAATTTGAACATTCGGCGCTCGACGTGCGCTCCGACATCTACTCGCTAGGCGAAACGCTCTGGTTCGCGCTTACCGGAAAAGCGCCATTTGCCGGCCGTACTTTGTCTGAGATCCACGGCGCTCAAAAATCAAATGCTCTTCCCACCGAACAACTCAAAGGAGCGCATGTCCCGCATCGCCTGAAATCGCTGCTCGAATCGATGCTGGCATTCGAACCAGCCTCGCGCCCCGGCACCCGCGAGTTAGCAGCGCGCCTGCAACGTTGTTCCCCGGAGGCACGCAGCGTGCGACGCACGCGCGCCGCTCTCGCAGTCGCAACCGCCCTCGTTTTCGTCATGCTTTTACGTTTCCTCCCACATTTGAATGAGCCAGAGAAAAGCATTGCGGTGCTGCCTTTTGAAAATCGAAGCGAAGAAAAGGCTAATGCTTATTTTGCCGAAGGAATTCAGGACGAGATTCTGACGCGCTTGTCCAAAATCGCCGATCTAAAGGTGATCTCGCGCTCGTCCACACAGCATTACGAAAGTGCTCCTAGAAATGTGCGTGAAATCGCAAAGCAACTCGGCGTCGCACACATCCTGGAAGGCAGCGTCCAGAAGAGCGGTGATGCCGTGCGTGTCAACGTGCAACTGATCAAAGCAGCCAATGACTCCCATCTTTGGGCCGATACGTTTGATCGCAAACTGACCGACATCTTTTCCGTCGAGAGCGAAGTGGCCAGATCGATTGCTGAGCAGCTACAGGCCAAACTCACTGGCCAGGAGGAGCAAGTCATCGCTGCTAAACCAACGGATAATCCTGAAGCTTACGATGCGTACCTGCGCGGCTTGGCATATACTCTGAAAACCGGCAACACACCCGCAAATTCCCTGAGCGCGCAAAAATATTTGAGAGAAGCGGTGAAGTTGGACCCGAAGTTCGCCCTTGGTTGGGCGCTGCTGTCATACGTAGATTCACGCGGCTTTCTCACACTGAATCTTCCACCAACGGATGCGCTGCGTGAAGAGGCGCGTCACGCAGCTGAAACCGCGCTCACCCTTCAGCCCAATCTTGGGGAGGCGCTGTATGCCCAGGGATATTACAACTACGGTTGCCTCAGGGATTATGACACCGCTGTGCGTTACTTTGAGCGCGCACGTCAGTTCTTGCCGAATGGCAGTTACATTGCTGCAGCCCTGGCTTTTGTCACGCGCCGGCAAGGCGAGTGGGACCGGAGCGAAGCGTACTTCAACGAAGCCGAGCGAGTCGATCCACGCAACGGTTACCTACTTAGCCAACACGCGGGTTCATACATGGTACTCCGTCGCTTTCCCGAAACCCTTCGAAAGCTTGATCAGGTTCTCGATTTTGTCCCGGATGACATCGATACCCTGGCGACAAAAGCGGCTATTGCACAGGCGCAGGGCGATCTGCCGCGAGCCTCGGCCCTCCTTGCTCCAATTAACCCGCCCCGCCACGACACCCTCGCTTTGGAAACACAAGCCTACCAGGCGATCTTGGAGCGGCGACCTGCACAAATCATCCCTCGGCTAAAGGAGGTACTTGCGAGTCCCGATCCGGCATTAGGTCATTGGAATGGCGAAATGCGGTTTTGGTTGGGGTGGGCGCAGCAAGTCGCGGGCGACTATTCCGCCGCCCAGGAAAGTTGGAAGCAGGCAAGAAGCGAACTGGAACCTCTTTTGAAAGAACAACCGGAAAATTTCGTCCTCATTGGACATCTCGCTCTGATCAACATGGGCCTTGGTGAAAAAGCCACGGCTCTGGCTCTGGCAGAACGGGCCATAGAGGCGAATCCGATTAAGAAGGACGCTTTGACTGGCCTCAATCCGGTCGAGACCTTCGCCCGAGTGGCCGCGTGTGCGGGAGAGCCCGATCGTGCTATTGCTGCTTTAGAAAAACTACTTTCGACACCGTACCAAGGCCCACTAGCTACGGGCGTGCCGCTAACCGCCGCGCTGCTCCGGCTCGACCCGATGTTCGATCCGCTTCGGAATGATCCGCGCTTCGAGAAAATTGTTTCCTCACTTGCGCCAAAGTGATCTTTGATGCCTGCTTCTCGTAAACAGTTAAGCTATACGGGGAAACGATCAAGTGATGCTCACCAATAGCAGGACAACCGATACCTGCTACATAAAGTACCGACTCGCGGATCCCATCTATTCGGAGGTCCTCTTCGATTAATGTGTCTTTTAGCGCGGCTGTACAAAACGGTGCAAGACCGAGCCAAGTCGCTACGAGGCAGAAGGTCTGGCACAGATGACCTGCGTCAAGAAGCACTGCGCGATAGGCGCGAGGCACATCATACTTCCACATAGTCCGCCGAAATATGGCGGTCATTACGAACAGAGCCGAGGCGTTTCTTACATGATCTTGACGAGCGCAATACAACCACGCTCTCTCACGCGTGGCATTTGTGCTGATCCTCTTGAGATGATGATATGCAGGATGATAGTGATACAGGCCAGGGTTCAGACCCTTAACGTGCAAAGCCATCACATACACTTCACCAGGGTGTCGGGCGCCTCCCGACGGGCTCGTCTTTTGGAGTAATCTGCCGAACACAGGGGAATAAAGATAGTCGGTGACGCCCCAAACCAGTGAAAGCAGATGGGATACTGCTTCAAGCGTCACCTCTTGATTTGAGAATCGTCGATGGGTCTTCCTGGTCTTCAGCACTCGAATGAACTCCGAATCGGGAAAGGCCCGTACAGGCGGTAGTCTCTTCGTCGGTCCCTTCACAGTCTTGAAGATTTTAGGCGGTGGCGTCTTCGGCAGAATGGCTTTCCATTGATCGACACTCAATTTGGTGATGAAAGCCGTGTCCTTGGTTGAGAAATGAAAACTAGCTTCGGGCAGCCATGAGGACCACTCTTTTGCGAGACGGCTATCTTGCAGCGCCGCCCCTGAATCTTTCACAAGCAGTAGCCCCTGCTTAACAAATTTAGACAGCGCCGAAATTACGCTCTTCGGCGTATAACCAACGAAATGAATGACGGCTTCCTGGGAAGTTCGCCACTTGTTAAAGAAAGCGAGAACCTCCCAAGTAATCGGGCGTGCCGAGACGGTCAGCCGTCTAGCGAAATTGTGAAAAAACAGCCGATCGTCTTTCCAATAAACGAACAGGCACCTAGCCCGTCGCAGTTGGACACGTCCCCCGCATTCTGTTGGCTGACGCAATGCTTGCGGAAACAACCTTCGAATCGTCTTATCGAGCGTACCTATTAGCCCAATACACCTTTGGGCTTGGGTGGTTTTTTTCTCTTTAGACCTGGCGATAGTTTTTTGCGACCTTGTTTTCGCGTTTTCTTTGGCGCAGTTTTTTTCTTTTTGGCCATTGTTATTACTCCTTTCTTGAAGCACCGGAGCCTGTTCTGGGAATCCGAAGCTCTAGGTGATATACTGAAAAAGGTGACCTACTGTCAACAACCGTTATCCTCGCACCGAAACGTGCACGAATCGCAGGGGTATGTCGTTCAGGTGCTCTTCTGATGTTTCCCAACGAAAACAAACTCTCGGAGATTGAGCTTAACGTTCTCCTCAGCCGACCGGCGCGTTGGCCTGGGCAGCCACTCTTTCACAATACGAGTCGGCTTGAGGCGACCAGCGCGGGCTGGCCTCGCGGATTAAAGCGAAATCCCTCCAAACGCAGTTGCCCGGCCGCGGATGCGTTCCCGGGAATGGGCAGTACTCGATGCCCAATCCGTTTCGAGCGTTTCACAGCGAGACTTCCTCCCAGCGGGCGATCGTTTAAATACGCGTCAATACGATCGAGGTTCTGATACGCGACTCGCACTTTGCGAGAACTTTCCCGTTCAGCAGTGAGTCGTTGGATTTCAGCTCTTGCCAAAATTCTGGCGACACGCTTGATCAAGTTCACATTGCGATGTAAGAGATCCCTCCGGGTCATCTTATGAATTTTGTCGACCTTAACACCCAGATCCTCAAGAAGGACCCCTGAATTCTGTCCAACGCGAGTCACGCGTCGAACGGCAAAGCGCAGTGATGCACTCCCAGCATGCTGTCGTGGGAAATGCTGTGGGTCGTGCAGAAGCTCGGCAATAAGCGAATAATCCCAAACATTTGCGCCACCGGCGCCTGTGGTTTCATCCACGCCGAGCACGACCCCGATCTTGTGGTCTTGAAAACCGGCCGCGAAAATATCTGTAGTGCTGTAGCAGAGTGCGTCCGTAATTAGAACGACCGGCCCCTGATATTTCTGTCCGATATCATTATAGCGTGAGAGCGGGAGAAGAGGAAGCCCCTGCGAATACTCCGCACCTGTTTCCACCCACTGGGCGATAGAGTTGCGCCAGGGCCGAATGAACGCGTGCCGAGTTGTTAAAGCTTGCGTCCGTGCGGAGTTTAAGAAACTGAATCGTGCCGGATCGATAGGACGAGGCGTAAGCAATTGCAGCATACGTTCGCCAAAATAGATCAATCCTCCGCCATTGCCGCGAACGTCGAGAATCAGGCCCTTTTGGCAGAGCTTTGAGATAATGCGAATGAATTCGTTAATATACTTTCTCTCGCTCTCCACATTGAACGTGGCGATCCTGACGTACGCAAAAACGCCGCATGAAGTCCGCGCATTACCAACGGCCGGAAACACCTCCCTGGCCCATTTGCGGACCTTGTGCATTTTCTTAGCCAGTCGCGGTGTCTGCTTGCGCGCGTCCTTAAATAGAAACCGGCGAATTTGACGCTCTGCCTCGCCTTTTGCGTCCATGCCCACTGCTCGGAGATTCCTCCGCTGAGCACAACTAATCGCAGTCGCGGCTGCTACCCCTGCCTTGCCGCACCCGCGTTGAAAAAACTTCCACTCGAACCGAATTGATTTCGCTTCCCTGTCAGGTTCGGCAAGATAGTCAATGTCAACCCAATCTTCGTCTGGAGGAAGCGATTGGCCGAGCCACCGAATCGTGAGCGCACTAAGGCCCTTTGCAGACCGTGCTGCGGGGTTGCTGCCTGCCTCCCGGTCGGCGTTGGCCGCCACGACCCGGTCAATGGGCGTCCCGTTCCAGGCCTTCACGATAACGCCCTTTTGAAAACTCTGGTCGATTGGTTCTCCCCAGAGCTTAGGCGACATCACCCGAGTCACAACGTAGGCTCTCTCGCCGGAAGCTGTCACGTATCGTTCCAATCGAAAAGGGAGAAACGCGTAATTGCTCCGGAAAGGTTCCGGTAAAATAAAATTGGTATGCAGATCCCGAAGCTGAGAGAAAATGGAAAGGAGTTCGTTAAAAAATTCTCGTTCAGCCATTACTGGCTTGTGCTGCTCACAGCGGCGGCGGAGCAGTTTCAGCTGCTGAACTGGATTCACCGCATACATCGACCTTTTAAGAAGAAGATGAACGTAGAGCGTTTCTATCAAGGCGAGCGCTGTGTCGACTATCTGGATCCGCGCTCGCCGAGACAGTGGGGCTCGCGGTTTGGAGCCAGCTTCCCTTCTGACTTTCCCAGAGCGACTGCTCCGGTGTCGTGCCATTTTAGCACCTCGCTATACGACGAAATTCGGAAGCGCTCCTAATTTTTCCGTCTTCGATCGACGTTTCGATCTCCTTAAGCGTTGGTCTCGCCAAAATGTCGCGCATTGACTCTTTTCGAAGCGATTTCTTCCGGCTGGAGCTTTTCCGCCTTTTTGCTCGCGTGACTTTTCTTTTCGGGCTTGTTCGCTTGGGGGCCATATGATCTGTAACAGCAATTTCACACTCTATTACATATCCTACTCACACTCCAGCAAAAACTGGCGGTCAGGGCACCTCGTTAGCCGACGCTGAAGCGGACGTCGCAGATGATTTTGATGAAAGACTCCTGCGTTTTGGCTGCCACGCAGTCCCCGCAAGATTTCAGAAATTTTTTTGCCACGCCGGCTGAAACTTTCCGAAGGAACAGGTAAATGAACAATCCGATCCAAAACGAAGCTGAAACCCAAGAGCTGAGGCGTGAGATACCTTTTTCGTCCGCACTGGAGGACGAAACAAATGAGGGAAGTACGTCTATCAATGATCCAGATAGGATGCTCAGCATCATTGTGCTTGTACTTGCCTGCCTCGGGCTTGCGCTCCTGGCGCATGTAGTTGTTTAGTCACTAACTAAATGGTACGCCATTTCTTCTAATAGGCAGCAGTAGTCCACTTGTCGAAGCAGGCCGTCACGCCATTACGTGACGGCTTTTTCTTTTCTCGCCATCACACCCGGCAAGGCAGCGCGCTGACTCGGCATAGTCACCGTCTGTCGCTAGATAACACCAGCTGTCACGTTTACCTGAGAAGCGCCGCGGGCGGGCTGGGTAAACACCACTGTCTTCCACCGTATAGCCTCGTTAGGCATTTAACACAAGGATCCCGCATTTTGTCTGCCACGCCAAACAAAGGTTTCCGAAGGAACGGGCATGAAAACAAAGTGCCTGAATCCGAAAAGATACCTTGTTGCAGCGTCGTTGATGCTCATAAGTGTCTTACTAACATTTTATAGCGCGATCGCTGATGCACAGCGCCGCGGTACGCTTGACGCCACCAGCACGGTTGGTGACGAGCCGGGGGAGCGCGATAGAGATCCCGACTACATCGAAAAGCGTGGTGAATTCCTTAACCGATTTTTTGGCACCGGGCCAGGCGGCGTGTCGCCGACCGCGTACGAGGCTGGGCGAGCGATGGCACGGGTGTTGCCTCCAAGTCCGCTTTTGCAAAACGAGAGTTTCAGGTCGCCCAACGCGCCGGAGGTATCGCAGTTGTGGACCTGGCCAATAGCGCTTCCCATTGAGAATAGTTACGGTGGAAATGCAGGCGCGATGGTCCATACGTTGGCGGTCGATCCGTTTAACGCGAACATTGTTTATACAGGGAGCTTCGGCGGCCTGGCCAAGACAACCGACGGCGGTTTCACATGGCAGTATATGTCGGACGCGTGGACTTCGCAGAGTGTCAGTGCTATCGCCGTTGATCCTAATGCGTCCAGGATAGTTTATGCAGGCACCGGAAGAGAGGACTACGGGCCTTATGGCGTCGGCCTCTACCGATCGCTCGACGGAGGGTTAACCTGGAGTAGACCCCTGGGCGGCGATGACCTTGCAAGGACGTACGTGAGGACAATTGCTATCGATCCGAACGCTTCGGGCTCGGAGTCGAGCACGACGCTGTACGTTGCCAACGCCTCCGGGTTGTGGCGCTCGACTGACAGTGGCACGACTTTCACGCAAAAGCGCCAGGGAGGAGTCCACGATGTTGCCATCGATGCCTCCAGCTTCCCGTCTACGCTTTACGTTACCGATAACAACGGGACGTTTAGGAGCACTGATTCAGGCAACTCCTGGATTAACATACATCAGGTCCTTCTAAACTCGCGCAATCGGCTAAGCGTGGTGAAGTCGACGTTTCGGCGAAGCTCGACGCTTTACCTTCTGGGACCCCGAGACCCCGAGCATAATCTGTATAAGTCTACAGACCGCGGGGTGACTTGGATCCAGATCCCGACTCGTTGCCCTTGGGCTCCTGAGGTTTGTGACAATGACCCCTCGCCTGAGCCACCGATCTGTTCCGACAGCTGCGCCGACAACCACGGGAACATCGGCTTCCAAGTGTTCGCAGTAGATCCCGCTAACCCACAGATCATTATCGGAGGCAACCTGGCTCTTTACCGTACTACCGACGAAGGCACGACCTGGACGGAAATAGGCCACTGGTGGGGGGATCTCGATCCGAGGCGCTCGCTACACACTGATCAACGAGTGATCGCCTTTTCGAATACAGTTTCTGGCGTCGTCTATAGCGGCAATGATGGGGGCGTTGTCAGCTCAACGAACCACGGACTGGATTGGACAAACCTTAATCAAAACCTTCCCGGGGCTCTGATGTATAGCGTAGCTTTAAGCGCAGACGGCAGCATGATGGCAGGCACGCAAGATAACGGCGCCGTGTTCAGCAGCGCAGGCGCTCATTGGGACATGCTCTCCGGTGGGGATTCCAGTCACGATCTCATCGATCCGAGTGACAGCACGTGGGCATATTACGTCATATATAATCGGAATTCGTTTACCAGGGTCAACACGCAGACCCACGAATCGACGAACATCGCTCCAGCTGAACTGGAGGGAGATGCTGACTGCGCTTTCTTTCCACCATTCAGCATGAATCCATCATCTCCAAAACATCTTCTCGCGTCTTGCCAGCATGTGGTTCGCACCCTCGATGCCACGGCTTCGCCCGTGGTTTGGACGACAATCGGGGGACCGCTTGCCGAGCACGGTGGCAACTATATCACCGCAGCCACCGAAGCTCCAAGTAACCCGGATGTTATTTACGCGGTCAGAAATGAGAATGCCGTTTTTGTCACATCCAATGCCGGCGAAGGTGATGGCGCTACGTGGATCCAGGTAACGCAAACGGGCTACCTGTACGGAATTCATGCCGTGAGCGTCCACCCCACCGATCCGCGGACAGCGTATCTCGCCTGCAATTCAGGTATCTATAAGACTACCGACATGGGAACAACCTGGGTTCCAGAGGGAGTCCCGGACGTCATCTATCGAGATGTGGCGATCGATCCGGCAAATCCTGAACATATCTTCGCCGCTTCTAATGCGGGCGTTTTTGCCAGCACCAATGGCGGAGGGAATTGGGGTAACCTGAGCGACGGCATTCCGACAGGAATGGTAGTTACGGCGCTCTCCTTTAACGGTGCGAGCCGCCAGCTTGCCGCTTCCACCTATGGCCGCGGAGTTTACATGCTCAACGTAGGCCAATCCGTGCGGCCGCATCCCGGTCCGCGTCCTACTCCGCGTCCGAGGCCATAATTTCCAAGGAATGTATGCTCAATTCAATCTCGATAATTCCGAGCTCGCAGGATGAAGTGACATCTTCTGCCGACGGTATGAGTTGGCGTGCTACCACCTCGGTGAACGGTACTCCCGCCCGTGGCAATCGCCCGCGAACGTTCCTAATGAAGGCGAGTCGTTTCTTCGCCGAACTGAAACGGCGGAAGGTTTACAAAGTCGCGGTCGCGTATGCTTTTGCCTCATGGCTACTGATTCAGGCTGCATCGATTTTTCTGCCGACGTTCGATGCGCCTCCGTGTATGATGAAAGCAGTCGTCGTGTTTCTCGCGTTCGGTTTCGTCTTTTCCGCAATTCTCTCGTGGGTTTTTGACATAACGCCACAGGGAATAAAGCGAACGGCGGACTTTTCGCCCGACGAAGCGATTGACGTCGTTCGGCAACTTGACGCGCAGGCCCGGCAGGAATTCGTCCGCAGTTATTTATCCGCCTTGATTTACGCAGGGCTGGGCGACAAAACGAAAGCGATTGATTACCTTAAGCGCGAATACCTGAACCACGACAACATCGGCCCTACAGGAATGTCAGTCGATGCTATGCTTGATGAGCTGCGAGGCCATCCGCGCTTCGAGGCACTCTTCGACAGGCCGCAGTAAACGGTCGCGATTACAGTGACAGCCTTGGCCCACGTTTGATGATCCTGTCCCACAAATACAAATTCATCTTCATAAAAACCGCCAAGACCGCCGGCACGAGCATCGAAGTGTTCCTTTCGAAACATTGTGGTCCGCAGGACGTCGTGACGCCGATTCTGCCGCGTGTTGAAGGACATCAACCGCGTAATTACGAGGGTCTGATTAATCCGGTTCCCGAAATCCTGGTGCGACCGGGCAAATTTTTCTCCGCGTTGCGCCAGACAATGACGAGCCGCACAAAATTTTATAACCACATGCCGGCGCGCGAGGTGAAGCAACGCGTTCCCGGCACCGTTTGGAATGGCTACTTCAAATTTTGTGTAGAACGAAATCCGTGGGACAAACTTTTGTCTCATTACAACATGCACGCCGT
>Ga0193727_1001033_pt1 | contig 11401 bp, 10 predicted proteins | sample H2c2metaG_FD_143051 | JGI IMG/M metagenome (GOLD analysis project Ga0193727, IMG submission 143051) | Soil microbial communities from a riparian zone of the East river system, Colorado, United States - H2c2 | ecosystem: Environmental > Terrestrial > Soil > Riparian zone | place: USA: East River...
TTACGGCAAGATCGAGATCTTTCTTTGTGATGAAATCGCGCAATCGCGCAAGTTGCGCTGGTGTGTCGGTGCGGGTCGCGACTTTGAAAATATCTGCGCCAAGCGATTTCGCCCTGCGCGCTTTGAACTGCAAGCCGCGCAAATCTGGTGTTGCTTTGAGGTCATGAAACGAAATGATTCGCAGCACATTTTTCTTTCGTGCTAATTTGGATAGCGAGTGGAGGCCAGCCGCCGACCGCAATTCGATATCGATATATCGAGCATGGGGTAAGAATCGAGAAAGCAGATCGCGCCGCTGACGAAGAGTCAGTCTATTTGCACCGCCTTCCTGCGGATGCCGTGCAGTCACAATGAGTGGCGCGCGTAATCTCGATATTTTTTTTTCCAGCTCGCCGACGATTCCTGCCGCGCCGTAGGTCGCCGGGGCGACCGAAGGTGGGGGCACGAGATGGTCCAGCCGCAGCTCAAACAAATCCGGCCGCTCGCGCATTCGGATGGCCAAATCCAAGTCCATCTGCGACATGATCACACCCACCACGCGAGGGCGGCGACCATCCTTGGTCGGGCTGCGCGTGGTCATTAGTGGTCAGGTTTCGCGTCGCGAGAGCATTCTCTCGACGTACTTGGCAAGAATGTCGAACTCGAGATTCATTAAATCGCCGGCTTTAGCGCGATCTAGATTGGTGTGGCGTTTTGTGTGAGGGATAATCCAGACGACGAAGCTTTTCGGAAGGACGTCAGCGACCGTGAGGCTGATCCCGTTTACGGCGATTGAACCTTTGCTGAAAACGTAATGTGCGAACTGGGCAGGTAGCTGGACTTCCAAGCGATGGTCGCCTGCGCGTTCTTCAAAAGCCAAAATCGGCGAAGTGCAGTCGATGTGACCCTGGATAAAATGTCCGCCAAAGCGCCCGTCGACGGAAAGGGCGCGCTCGAGATTTACCGGCGTGTCGGGCCGCAGTACTTTTAGATTCGTACGACCAATTGTTTCCTCAAGGAGGTCGAAAGTGAGCTGATCGCCGCGCCGCGACCTTAATGTCAGGCAACAGCCATTCACGGCCACGCTGTCGCCAGCGCGTATTTTTTTTGCGATACGCGGCGCGGCAATTTGCAATTGGGTGCCGCGATCGCTGGCGCGGACAGCGATCACGCTGCCGACTTCTTCGATCAGGCCGGTGAACATGGCGAGCCATGTCTTAGACCAAATTCACGAAATTACGAAGCACGAATGTCGAATGGCGAATGAATGACAAAGCCCAAATGACGAAACGTTTTATCTTGGCAGTGGTCATGCTCCCATTCGTGCGACCGGCGTGGCGATTTCTAGTTATTTCCCTGGGCCCCGTTTGGTAGATTGCATGGCGAGGGCGCGGCAGGAGCAAGACAAAGAGCAAGAGTAGGAATAAGAGATAAGATCATAGGCAACTTCCGCTCATGGCTGTTCGTCTAAAGAAAATCGAGCTAACGGTATTTCAGCGCTTCTTCCGGACCGAGACGGTCGGCGGATTGATCCTGCTCTTATTTGCATGTTCCGCGCTTGCCCTCGCCAATTCCCCTTTAGCCGAAGCGTACGAGCATCTTTGGGACATACCACTCACGATCGGAATCGTTGACCACTCTCTGTCGTTGACGCTGCACCAATGGATCAACGACGGACTGATGGCTGTGTTTTTTCTCTTGGTCGGCCTCGAAATCAAACGCGAACTGCTCGCTGGCGAGTTGTCCTCTCCGAAGCAGGCCGCGCTTCCAATTGCTTGCGCGATCGGCGGCATGATCGTGCCGGCCGCGTTTTATTGGATATTCAATATGACCAGCCCCGGCGCGGGTGGCTGGGGCATTCCGATGGCGACCGACATCGCCTTCGCTTTGGGCGCCCTCGCTTTGATTGCCCCGCGCGCGCCGATTGGGGCCAAAGTATTTCTGACCGCACTTGCGATCGTGGACGACATGGGCGCAGTACTCGTTATTGCGCTCTTTTACTCGAGCGGAATCGCATGGGGCGCGCTCGGCGGCGCGGCTGTGATACTCCTCATTTTGGTTGGCTTCAATGCGATGGGTGTTCGCCAGGTGTGGCCATACCTCCTGGGAGGACTTGTGCTCTGGTATTTCGTGCATGAGTCCGGCATCCACGCCACGGTCGCTGGAGTCGTGCTGGCTTTTATCATCCCTACGCGCACACGGATAAGCGCGGTTGAATTTGCACGTAAAGCCCGCGCATTGCTGGATCGATTCGAGCGCAAGGAAACGGGAGACTTTGTTGTCCCGACGAGCAAGGGACAACAGGGGACTCTCTTTGCGCTCGAACACGCCAGTGAAGGCGTAACCGCGCCCAGTCTGAGGCTCGAGCACGCGCTCCACAATTTCTCGGCTTTCGTAGTAATGCCCCTGTTCGCGTTTGCCAATGCCGGAGTTAGGATCGGCGGACCGATCGAGCACGCCGAAATCGCGCTGGGGGTAGTGGCCGGGCTGATTATTGGCAAGCCGCTGGGCATTACCGCGGCGGCACTTGTCACGGTCAAATCCGGAATTGCGAAACTTCCCGATAATGTCAGCTGGGCGTCCCTGCTCGGGTACGCCTGCCTGGCGGGAATCGGGTTTACCATGTCGCTCTTTATCGCCATGCTTGCGTTCGATGACGTTGCGCCGCTTGGCGCTGCCAAGACAGGCATTCTCGCCGGTTCACTTCTCGCCGGCGTCGTCGCCACGGTGATTCTTAAAACGATTGGGCAAAGAGAATGAGGTGCAACGCGAACGGCGAACAGTATGACCGTGCTAACCGAAAACTGATCACCAATCACTTTCGTTTGGCCTTATGCGGATTCGTCGTGACCGGGGGGCGTTCAAAAAAAAGTGAAAAAAAGTGAAAAAAAACCTTGTCAGCCATTTGAATCTTCAATAAACGGGGGAGCGTGGCGACAAACAGGCCTCAACAACTGTTCAAAAAAACTTTGAAAAAAGTGAAAAAAAAGCTTGTCATCGCTTCAGAGATTGGATAATCCCTGCGAAAACCTAACCAAACCAATGGAGAAACTAATGATAAAAAATGTGCTAAACAAATTCGGATTCGTGCGCATCGCTCTCGTGGCAGGCGCCGGATTACCCTTGCTTTTTGCATCAAACGCATTTGCTCAAGCGCCACCGCCACCCGCGCCACCCCCGGCGGGCGCCGCGCCAGGCGTTCAGTATACGGGCGAGGTGGGGCCAGCTCCGACCGAGGCCGTAACCGAGCGAGTCATCGTTACCGGTTCGAACATTCCCACCGCACAGGAGCAAGCCTCGATTCCGGTGACAACCTACACGGCCCAATGGCTCCAGAAATCGGGCGCGAATACGCCGACGGAAGGATTGCGTCAGCTTCCTACCTTTGTCGGAAACGCCGCGACGGAAAATGACTCCAATGCCGGCGATGGCACGGCCCAGATCAACCTGCGCGGCATTGGCGCCGACAACACGGTCGTCCTCATCAACGGCCGACGCATGATTGGCGGCGCTGCGGGCAATACTCTGCAGGCCCCGGACATCAATCTCCTCCCGATCAGCGCGATTCAGAAGGTTGACGTATTGAAGGACGGTGCCTCAGCCATTTACGGTTCGGACGCGGTCGCCGGCGTGGTCAATTTCAGTATGTGGAATGATATACGTGACTACGGTCCGATATACGAAGGCGCCGAGTTCGAGCTCCGTTACGGAAATACCACGGACCGCGATGCGAATGTGCGTCAGGCATGGATTCGCGGCGGGGTCACAGGTCTGGATGGCAAGGTGGCTATCTTTGCCGCAGCTGAATATTATAATCGCGCAGCCATAATGTCGGTCGATCGCACAATCTCGGCCACCGGGGACCTGAGCAGTGGTCCCATCGGTGATAATCCCAATATTGGTGTTCCCGGGCTGGGTCTCGGGGGCATCAATAACAATAGCCCCACCTATGCCGGAAGACTGACCAGCCAATCGTTGGGGGGGACCTTTACTTTGATCGATTTAGCAAACAATGCGCCCACTCCGGCCAGCTACCGGCCATTTCTGGGAAGCGTCGATCCGTCGCGGTACAACTTCCGCGCGTTTACGCCGGCGATTCCGGCAATGGAAAAGGCGATGACTTACGTGACTGGGCGATACAAGGTATTTGGCGATGCTCTCCAGGTTTACGGCGACATGCTGTATACTCACGAAAGACAGAAAAACGGTCTGGCGGGAAGTCCTTTTGCCCTAGTCGACGGGGAAGGGGACCTCTCACCTTTCAACCCATTTCCCGCCGGCGATGTCGTGGATCTGAGGTATCGCCTCCAACAGGAGTTGGGTAACCGTACAAGCACATTCGAGAAAGATTACTGGCGTTATGTGGCCGCCGTGAAAGGTGACCTCGATTTCGCGGACAACGGTTTCATCAGCCATTTTGGGTATGACGCCGGCGTTGTGTTCGAGCGCTTCGAGGAGGAAGAAATCGACGGTGGCGATGCCCAGTTTTCCTTAATAGTTGACCAAATCGCGGCCGGCGTTTTCAATCCATTCATCGGCCAGAACGCGCCGGTCATTGGAGTCGCACCAACCTATGTGAATGGTGTTCCAACGGGCCAGACCGCGCCTTATAACAACATTCAAGGTGCACAGGCGGCCGCCTATCTCGGCCACTCATTCTTCCGGAATAAAACTTTTGAATGGGATGTGACGGTAAACGCGCATCTTTTACCGAACTTGTATAACGGAGGAATCGATGTGGCTGGTGGTTATGTCCATACGTCCCGGCAGGACCAGCAGATCGGCGATCCGGTGCAGGCGGCCGGCGATCAGCTCGGATTCAACGCCGTGCCGAATGCCAAGTTCCAGCAGGTGACGAGCGCCTGGTTTGGTGAAATCAAGATCCCATTCGTGACTTCAACGATGAACATTCCGTTCGTCAATTACTTTGAAGTGGACTACGCCTACCGCTTCGAACAGTTTACGGACCATGACCTGACAAATCCGAATCTCCCGTCAGTAGGAAACCAAATCACGCCCCATGACTTAACCCACTTCGATAACGGCGGCGACCACCGTGTGACGGCTGGCTGGCGGCCGATCCCCGATTTGCTGCTGCGCGGGACGTATGGAACATCGTTCCGGTCACCCACGCCGGGGTTGCTCTTTTTCCCGACCTTTCAGGACTTCCCGGTCGTCTTCGACGGGTGTGATGGTTGCCCTTCAGCCGGCACGCTTCAGCCGCCACAAGGCGTTTGGGAGCGTGGAAATACTGCTCTCAAGCCGGAAGAGACAACAAACTGGACCGCCGGCATCGTGTATTCACCGAAATTCTTGCCTGGCTTCACGGTAACAGCCGATTGGTATCAGATCTGGACCGAGAATGTGATCGTGAATGCGGCCGATTTCGCGCAAGTCCTGCTGACGCAGGGCGTGGTGGACCCGGATGGTTTTGGTAACGGTTCTGGAACTCTTCAGGGTCCCGGAGGCACCGGCCTTGGGATAACCCGTGACCAATTCGGTGCTCTGCAAGCAATCGATTCTGAATCATTCAATGCGGGTACCCGTTTCGTTCAGGGCGTGGATGTGGCGATGAACTACGAGCTGCCAACGACAAACTTCGGCAAGTTCACGTTCACAATTGGCTACAACCACTTCTTTACCTGGAAGATTGCGCCCCTTCAGGGCCTGCCCTACAACGACTTCCTCGGCAACTATAACAACGGCACCCTTCCGATTGCCCCGGGGGCCATTCCCTGGAACAAGGGCTTTGCGCGAGGGGAATGGGAATATAAACTTGGACCCGGGAACCTTGATTTCATTGCCCAAGTCAACTACGTCGGCGGTTTCCTGGATGATCCAAGCTTCATTCTTGGTAACACGCTGCTAAACCCCGTTCCGGTGGGGCAGTCACCGACCGACCAACAATCGTGGGCGCTGTCTCGGCGTGTGACGAGCTATATAACGCTCGATTTGCAGGCGAGCTATGAGTTTGTCAGGCCGCCGGTGGAAGCGCCTGTCCCTGGCTACTCCAAGGAGGGGAAGGACTTCAAGAGCCCGCTGGGCAAGAACCCAGCGCCAGTGGTGGCCGTGGCGGAGGCCAGCATCTGGCAGCGCATGCTCTGGGGCACCAAGATTACCGCGGGCGTGGTCAATGCGTTTGACCGCAACCCACCGACGGTTCTGGGAGCGTTTAACGACAACTACGATACATCGCTCTACTCGATCCGTAATCGTTTCTGGTACGTTGCCCTGAGTAAGAAATTCTAGGCCGCACATTTACGCGGCTTGAATTGAGCGGGCCCCGAGACCTCTCGGGGCCCGCCTCTTTTTTGAAAGACTGCGGTGACGTGTCGCCGCTTTTCAAAGCGCGGCGGGCATGTCCGCGCAGCGCATAAACTTGTTCTGGCTTACGCCGCAGTTTGCGCCAAATTCTCTCACGCTTTTCTGCGAAACGGAGTAACAGTCATGCGTGCCCTCCTGAGAATTTGCTTGTATACCTGGTTACCGGTAATTGCATGTCAAGGTGCGACGCTCGTCGGGCAACCGGTTCAGGGTGGCGCTACGGTGGAGATTCGCTTTCCGGTAGCGAAATCGTTTCAAGATATCGCCGCGCAAGGTGGTAATCCGCGACCGGAAACAGGGCGGGCGGTATTAACCTTCCCCGTTGGCTTTGATCCCGCACGTAACTGGCCCATTCTTATCGTTACCTCGACAAGCGACTTCAACCGTACCAGCCCGATGGATGCCGAATGGTATCGTCGGCCTGCTCTGGCAGGCGGATGGGTTCTCCTCGCATCGGATGCGACAATTAAGCCTCGCCTCGATTCGACGCAATGGCGCCTCGCGATGCTGGCAGCGGCGCTCGAATCAATGCGCAAGGAATGGCCGCAGTCGGCCAAATGGCCGGTGGCATTCGGCGGCTTTTCCGGTGGGGCGAAACGCAGCGCGGTGTTAGGGGCGATGCTGGCCAAGACCGGAGCGGTCAAAACGTGCGGATTCTTTCTTAGCGGTATCAATGAAGATCGGCTGAGCGAAGCTTACCGAGACTACCGGCCCGGCAGAGATTTTCTCGAGATTCCCATCTGGCTGAGCGGTGGTCAGAGTGACAACGTTGCCAAACCGCAGGATCACAACCGGGTGAAAGCCTCATTGGAGCGGACTGGATTCAAGCATGTGCGTCTTGAGTACTTCTCCGGCGGCCATCAGGTGAAAAAGGAAGAAGTAGAGCGCGCTTTGCGTTGGTTCCGAGAGGTCGCGAAATTTTAAACAATTCAAGTTTGATTTTTGTTGCTGGACGCGACGAACCAGATGCTCATCCTCAATCACCAAGAATTCGCATCGCGTCAATGGGACTATGCGTCCGAAGCATCCTGCGAAGGCGGCAGGGCAATCACGAGCCCGGCAAGCAAGAATGTGATTGCCGCCGAGAAAAGACAGTAGCGACAGTACGCGTGCAACACGAAGGCCTGCACGTACAGGAACCAGAGCGTGACGAGGAACATCGCCCCGACTGTTAAAGTGAGAAATAGTCGCGCACGCGCGTAGCTAAAGGCAGCGAACGTGGCGAAGCTGAATACACTGAAGTAAGCCAGCGACCCGAATGCGGCGACCGGTATTCCTGCTACCTTCGCGTACGAACTGCCCAGCACACGAAAACAATCCGGCGATCCTCCGCAAACAGCCGTTTCACCGGTCAACGCCTGCACTGTCAGATAAGCTGCATCCGCCAGCCCCGCCAGGGAAACGATCGCGACGACGATATAAAGGATCGTGCGAAATCGCGATACGGTCATTTCTTCTCCGAGGCGGAACTCTTTGCTTTCACCGCTTCATCGATCAGTCTGCGCACTCCCTCAGGGGTCCGGTCATTCGGTCCCATTTCGCGTCTATCGACAAACAGTGATGGGGCGGTTTTGATTCCCACCGACTTGGCGTGCGCTTGATCGGACTCAATGCGCTCCCTGGCTTTGTCGCTGTCCATGTCTCTTCTAAAAAGATCGAAATCGAGTCCGAGCGTTTCCGCATAGGAAATAAACAGCGTCCGAGCGTCGTTAGCGCTCTTAGAGCTACTCCAAACGGGCTGTTCCCGATACAACATGTCGTGCATCTCCCAGTAGCGGCCTTGCAGACCGGCCGCTTCGGCAGCCAAGGCGGCATCGCGAGCAAACAGGTGGTTCGGAAGCGGAAAATTGCGGAAGATTAACCGCACACGCGGATGATACTCTTTAATCACCTGATCGAGAAACGTGGCGAGCTTGGCGCAGTTCGGGCACTCGAAATCACCGAATTCTTCCAACGTAACCGAAGCCTCCGGGTTGCCGCGAATGTGCATTGATTCGGCATCGCCTTTTCCGGAGACGCTATCTTCGGAGATGGTGAGGAGATGCGGCAGCTTTGCGCGATAGAGGGCCGCTCCGCTCCCCAGCGTGGCGATCGCGACGACCGCAACAATAATAAAAGGCAGATAGCGTTTCATAAATTGTGGTAAGCGCGAGAAGTTTCAGCGCAACCAATGAGTCGTCAAGCACTCACGAATTTCGCGAGTGCCTGCAACGGAGTTGTAAGGCGTCCCCTCCTGGGGGTCGAGGCGGTGGCGTGCCCTGAGGCTCCCCAGGCCATGGAGCGCTAATCTTGTGATCGTGTCAGTGACCGGATTGTAGCGGAACACGCGATCCGTAGCTGTTGCTCCGCCAGTTGGTTCCGAGAGGCCGCGAAATCTCGATGAGATTCCGCGTTTGATAGTGGGGGACGCTGCTTGAACAAAGTTTTGGCCTTAAGTAAGCGTCGCCCAGTTGATTAATCTCCGAAAAAATCACAGGAAAATGAAATCCCTCGCGATCGTCTTATCTTTACTCTTGGCTGTTCACGCAACGGGCTTGGGGACCGGCATCACGGCGGTAACCTGGCGGAACTCGATACTCTGCCATCGCTTCAACAATCGTGCTTGGTATTCCTATGAAGTAGCTTTAATAATTAACTTTTCTTTAGAGGTAAAATCCATTTTAAGTCTTTAAATGGCGAATAGTTGACTTCTGATAAATTGCAAGTTGGGTCAACAAGATATTGAAAGGGCTTACCATTTAAAGACACCTGAATGTCGGCCTTGATAATGGGATTTTTGATATCCGTTTCTTGTTTCGTTAGTTGTTTCAAGAATTGGATATATTGAAACAGCATATAGGGACTGTGCGCCATCATGGTTAATTGCTTATAGTTCAATAATCTCTCGGGAAACTGGATGTAAACGTCCTTTGTACGGGGATCTTCAATGGTCATGCTCAGATTAGTTTCATGGCGATCCGCCATCATACGCCAAGAAAAATTGCTTCCTTCGTGTGTCCATTGCAGATTTCTCTTATAGAGCAAATGCCTTAATGGGATCAGAATTTGTAGAGATGTATAAATAATGACAAATCCGAGAATCCAGGGCGATCCTTTTATGGGCGTGCGTTCATTACTAACCTTCATTTTCGGCATGTCTTATCCCAATATCGATACATATTTCAAGAATTTCCCGTTTAAAACACGCGCAATTGATTCTCTTACAATAGGGGTTGGTAGAAACAAAATATAAGTCGAGAGGATTAAATAGGGAAACGTTTTGATTCCTAGACCGAAAAAAAAGATATTCATGCCGTTGAATAGGCAAAGCCAAATAAAAGTTAACTTGTGCCAGCGATTGATAAATAACAATATCCCTAACCCAAGATCCGATAACATCCCTCCCCAACTAAGGACAACAGCCAGCCATTTTTCTTGAAGAGGATAGCCCAGAAAAGAAAAATGTTTGACTAAATTTAAATAAAGGGGCGCGGCATGGATTAGCCAATCTGCATTCAATTTTGCTAGGCCAGCAAAAAAAAACACAACACAAATTTGGAAACGTAACAAAAATAACTCCCAATAATCAACTTGTTCCCTTCGGGCATTTTTATTGATTAGACTATCGAAGGAAAATATGGAGCCTGAATGGCCAAAGCACATTAAAAATGAGAGCAGAAAAATGAGATAGTAATGATTGGTGTAAGGAGTGCTTTCCATGAAAAAGAAATATCCGAATGCCGAGGTAAAAACGATAAAAGATATTCGCGTAAATAGACCCAGCATAATACCAACAGTCGAGATTTGCAGGACGTTGAAAATCAACCATAGAGAAGGCTTAGACAGGGGCTTTAATCCCAAAAGGTCGAAAAGTGGATAAGTAAAATGGAACAAGGGTTTGATATAATCATAAGGAAAAGTTTCCCGGCTCAAGACAAGAAACTCAATACATAACAAAAATCCAAAAAGAAAACGAAAGATTCCCAAGGGCAGAGCATCAACGGGTTGGAATAAATTCTCTTTAGCAGATATCTTGAAGGATATGATCATGATTTATCGTCCAAATAATTTACTGTATTAAAAATTTAAAAGGCAAAAGCAAGGCATGGAACAAAAAATTAATTGCAAACTGGCGCAAATTTGGATTTTTTTGCGGATGTAATGAGGAGAATCTTTTTGTTTATCTTTTAAACTTTTTTAACTCTGCTTTCGGCCAATTTGGTACCCTTCTCCATTTCAGAACGAAGCAGGCATTCGGTTTCGAGCTTGTTCTCTTCTTCATCTGATCGGCATCCGTGGCCTGCCAATCGCGCCGTTGCGACAAATGGTAAAGCCAAGCTTTTATAAGTCCCTGCTAATTTGGCCAGTGGAAGCATGGGTTACAGTGCGGGGACATATCACAGACTATCGCTTTGCGGGTGTGCGTGTCGTACACTCCGAGCTTGGCGGCAAGTACGACGCCCTTGCACTGGAAATGGTGAAATACATTAAGCTCCCCTCGAGTTGGGAGTCGCAAACCGGTACGCATGTTAGCAGCAGGCGTGTCCGCTTCGATGTTTTGGTTTATACAATCAAGGACGGTAAAATGGCGAGCGGCTTCCCGCAGTTGGATGAGGCCGAGGGGACTGTAGCGTCCTACTACGGGCCTGCTCTAATGGCTATTGAAAAAGATGGGAAATGGGAGCTGGTAGACTCGGGACGCAGCGGTTGAGCGAGATGCGTTAGTTTCCAATTCGTCTTTTTTAGCAGCAACTCACGCACGAATGTTTGGGTGATTCGACAGCAATCACTAGATCCCGCAGTTTTTGTGATTGCATGGACAGGGTCGCACAAACCATTCCGTTCCGAAACTTTTAGGCTAAAAGAACAACACAGCAGGCGCGTTGCGCTTGCTTTTTCTTCCGATCTGATCTTTAATCACACGGCGATGGCGACGCAGCAAACATTTGCTTCGGCTGCTGTTCCCCTTTCGGCGAGCGACCACAGCGCTACGGCAACTCCGTCGCGACCAAAGTCACTGTGGATTCTCGATCGGTGGCGGGACCTGTTATTCTTTGTCGGCACGCCGGTGTTGCTGATTCCGCTGTTTACGGTCGCTCAGAGACGATGGAGCGCGCAG
>Ga0193727_1001034_pt1 | contig 11395 bp, 6 predicted proteins | sample H2c2metaG_FD_143051 | JGI IMG/M metagenome (GOLD analysis project Ga0193727, IMG submission 143051) | Soil microbial communities from a riparian zone of the East river system, Colorado, United States - H2c2 | ecosystem: Environmental > Terrestrial > Soil > Riparian zone | place: USA: East River...
GTTCGCCGTTTCCGGAAACTGGACGGTTCGGTGAATAGCCCCTAACTGAGATAAACTTGCCGGGAAAAACGCCTTGAAGAATTTCTTTCACACGGAAGGTGAGACCGTCGGTCTTGGTGACGCTCTGAATTTTTGGTTCGCAATAGCGCGCCCGCAAAATGGTGGCGAGCTGGCCGAATCCGTAAAGGCCCTCATCGTTCATCTCGACGGTGAGGACGCGCTCGAAGTTGGCAAAGATTTTCTCGAGTCCGTTTGGTAATGGATGAACGTGACGCAAATGTATGCCGCCGATTTTTTCGCCGTGTTCACGCCCCATCTTCACGGCGTCGTGGATCGGCCCATAGGTTGATCCCCAGCCGACGAGCAGCGTGTCGCCTGCCTGATCGCCAAAAACTTCAGGCACGGGAATTTCTTCGGCAAGTTTGCGCAATTTGTTGCGACGTTTCGCCGTCATGGCCATATGCAGTTTCGGGCTGCCCGTGGGGTGCCCCATCTCGTCGTGTTCGAGTCCGCCGATGAGCGGATATTTTCCGTCAAGGATGCGCGTGCCGGGCGGGATGTGCTGCGTAATACGCTCGAGATCGTACGGCTTGAAACCGCCCTCGCGTGGTGTGAGATCGGGCTTCGGGTCGACCATCAACTTCGAAAGATCGGGCTCGTCGAACGCTTCGATGCGCGTGGCGAGCGAGGTGTCGCTCAAAATAAAAACCGGGGTGCTGTATTTGCGCGCGATCCGGGCCGCTTCAATCGCGATGTAGAAACAATCTTCCACGCTCGCTGCTGCGAGCACAACGCGCGGGCTGTCGCCATGGCTGCCGAAGATGGCCTGATGTAAATCGCTTTGCTCGACGTTGGTCGGCAAGCCCGTGCTCGGGCCGCCGCGTTGAATGTTGCAAACAATGAGAGGGATCTCCGCCATTGACGCCCAACCGATCGCTTCTGCCTTGAGCGAGATGCCCGGTCCGGCGCTGCCGGTGACCGCGAGATATCCTGAAAACGAAAATCCGAGAGCCAGCGACACCGCGCCAAGCTCGTCCTCAGCCTGCACAAAAAGTCCGCCGTATTTCGGCAGCTCGCGCCGGAGCGTTTCCATGATAGACGACCACGGCGTGATCGGATAACCGGCGCCGTAGCGCACACCGGCGGCGATCAATCCGTAGGCGATGGCCTGATTGCCGTCCATCGTGATCTGCGCGCGGCCGCTCGTTTTCGGGAAGTGTTCGAATCGATAATGCTTCGTCAGGACGTTTCCGACCGGGTAAGCGTAACCGGCCTGGAACGCCATTAACGCGGTGTTTACAATGCTCTGATCCTTGCCTGCGAATTTTTCGGTGATCAGTTTTTTGAGTTTCTCGTCGTCGAGATTGAAAATTTTTGCGATCAGACCGAGCACGAAAATGTTTTTGCCTTTGTCTTTCGCCGTGCCGCCGAGTGCTTCGACGGTGAGACCGGTGATGGGAACTCCGACATAAACGAAACGTTTGTCGTCGAGGTTCGGTTCGACGTTGTCGGAATCGTAAAGCAACACGCCGCCTTCGCGCAAGAAATCGAGGTGATCCTGATAACTGTGCTGATAGAACGCGACCAGAAAATCAGCTTCATCACCGGCTGATAATACTTCCCCGGAACCGATCCGGACCTGGAAAATGGATGGTCCACCAGAAATCGTGGCAGGGATCGTCATGTAAGTCATGACGTCGTGATCGCTACGCCCAGCCAGACGCGCGAGGAATGCTCCGGCAGTCTGAATGCCGTCCTGCGAATTCCCGGCGAGACGAATTACGGCGTCCTGAATATTTTCAGGTCGCAAATCGGCCCTTTCGCCGCTTAGCGCGGCGACTTGTGTGGCACTCTGAGATCGTTCGCTCACAACCTGTAACACTAACAAAATTGCGGCAGCATTTCCACCAGCAATTCAGTAAGAGGTCAGAGATCAAAGGACAGATGGGAAAGGACAGCAAATACCGAGCGGAGGATAGAAAAAATGGAAGGCTCAGTGTGAACATCTAACATCGAACGAATGGCGGACGTCGAACGCTGAACATCGAGCACTCAGCGGCAGGGTTAACGTTTTTTGACGTTGCCGGGCAGCGATGCCTCGGCTAAAACGAGGGGCAAATCGCGCCAGCGCGAAATGAGTGCTCCCCCAATCATCCAGGATACAAACCGAGTCGCCGTCTTCGGCTCTCAGTTGCTGGGAGTGTTGATTGTCATCATCACCGTGCTCACGCAACAGGGCGAACTCCACAGTTGGCGGCCAACCGGAACAAAAACGCAGACGGCCGCGCAAGAGGATCAGAATGGAGATAAGTTCGCGCGTCTTTGGGAGGACCCGCTTGAAGATCTGCCGACGTTTCAAGCAGGCGCGCTCTCGCCGTCGCCGACACCGGCGGTACAAAATCAGGGAGTGCCCGCGCCTCTCGCATCGGGTTCGGTGAAATACACGTTTCTGTGGAACATCGTTGATGCGCGGCCGTTGCCGGAAGTAACCGAACGCAGACTGCGCACGCGATATGCACTCGTATCGGCAATTCTGGCTGACGGTTATTTGCCACTACGCGAATCAGTCTTGAGCCCGTTGTTCGAAGCAGGTCCTGAGCGCAAATTAATCGGGCGCTTCGAAACGTTTCGTAAACCTGAGTCAGAAGACGGACAGACTTGGCGCTACGTGTCTGTTATCTGGGCCCCGAAGCAATCAACAAAGCTGCCTATAGACCCAAGCGAGCTGGACAGGATCGAGAGCGCAATCTGGGAAAAAGACCAACCACAGAGCAGCAAAGACAAAGCAGCGACGATGTGCGACGAAGATACTTGGTTTCTGCACCACGGAAACAGTGACGATCTTTCCAATTTCAGTGGCGACGCCCGTAGCGCGTCACCTCCGGCGAAGATCAGTTTTCTGCGCGCCACGGTTCCCTTGAAAGATTTGCCAACTTGGCCTGCGGAAGCCTGGGCGCCGCTGCTGCAAAAAATAACTACTGACGACGTCTTGGTTAAGGCTCTCGTTCAGGAACTTTCTTTACGTATCCCGGCATTAAACGATGACAGCAAGGCGCCGCGCGTGGTCGTCTTCACCGAATCGGATACGACTTACAGCCGGGCGATCACGGAAGAACTTACTGATCAACTAAAAACGAAAAACATAAAACTCGAAATTTATTCCTACCTACGGGCGCTCGACGGCAGACCGGACGAGCCGCGAATTCACGAGACTGGCGAGGCCTCCAAATCTCAGGAGACCGCAGCTTCTCTTCTCCAACGAAAAGCGATCTCGGAAACAAGTTTTGGCACTTCTCAGTTCGATTATCTCCGGCGCACAGCTCTAGATTTAAAAGGAAAAGAGCGTCCGCCGAAGTCGAACCTGGTCGCGGTTGGGATTTTGGGCAGTGACATCTACGACAAAATGTTAGTCCTTCAAGCGGTCCGGCCCGCGCTACCTTCCGCGGTATTTTTTACCACTGATCTGGACGCTCTTTATCTGGAGCGCGCGATGGAACCTTTCACGCGTGGCTTAGTCGTCGCGAGCGCAGACGATCTCGACGTCAACGAAAGCAGCAAAGCCGCCAACGACCAATGGAAACTTCCTCTGATGCGGGACAGCTACCAAACAGTGCTGGTCAAACATGTTCGAAACATTCTGGAATTACACGAGGCGAGCAAACCACCGGAAAAAGCTCGTATTTTTGAGATCGCTGCGGGAAAACGAGTCGAGCTCACTGGGGCTGGAAAGATTTCGTGGTCGCTATGGTGGCTAGCCCAGGGCTGGTTCAATCTTCTTATTTTTCTTCCTGCGCTGGGAAACGCTTTCCTGATCCTGTGGGCGGTGACGACGCGGAAGGAAGAGAAATCGCCGTCTGGAGCGATGAAGAAGTGGCCGATGAAGGAGTGGCCGATGGAGAAGTGGGCGCAGTGGGTGGTTTATGTAGAAGCAATTTTGGCCGGATTGGGTTTGTTGTCTCTTTTGTGGATGTTAATCGTAGCCAGCGCGGACGTGCTCTTCGGCGAACCGTTAAGTTTCGGCGTCAGTATATGGCCAAGCGTGATGATTCGCTTACTGGCGTTTGCGGTCGCGATTGTCCTGCTTTGTCTGGCTTCCCATTCGTTCGTCGTTTGCGGCCGTTCGCAAAAAGACCACTTAAAGGAAGCACTGGCAGGGAGAATACAGTTTGAATATCGCCCCAACAAAGGCCGCTGGCTCAACGCGTGGTTTGGGCTGGCAGCCGTTGTGGCAGCCTTAATTTCACGTTTGTTTCGATATCGCCACAACAAAGGCGGCTGGCGCAAGGCGTGGTTTGGACTCGCAGCCTTAATTTCACGTTTGTTTCGATATCGCCGCAACAAAGGCGGCGGGCCCAACCGGTGGAGCTTCGACCATTTCTTCGAGGTTTTGTTTGGCTGGAGCACGCTGCGTTGCCGGATTGTGATAATCTCGATTTTGTATCTGCTCTTTTCTTTCATTCTTTTCTTCTTCTGGCCGCCGACGGTGCCTGCCCGAGGGGCACCAGCTTTCTTGATTGAAAAAATTATCCTCGCCCTGGGTGTCGCACTCTACATCATCCATCTTGTTTTTTGTCTCGATCTTCATATGTGCGCGCTCAGCCTTTTACGCGCCATTCACGCACACTTTCAATCGGAACATGAGGAGACGGTTGGAAACTCAATCGACATAGAGAAAATGCTGGCCTCTCTCAGCACGCTAACGATGGTGATCGGCAAAACACTCCTTTACCCGCTCACGGTTCTCATTCTGATTATCCTGTCCCGGCTGGACATCTTCGATAATTGGGTCATGACGCCTAGCCTAGTAATCACTTTCGCGCTTGGCGCGATCGTACTCATTGGCGCTTCGCTGCACTTATGGTGGGAAGGCGCCGAGCTAAGAAGAGCGGTTCTGGCGCAGACCCGCTACCCAGCGGAACGAGCCGCCGTTAGTGCGGTTAATGACGGCGTCTTCGCTGCCTGGTATAACCAGCCCATCTTCTCCGCCATTCTTTCGGCCCTGGCCGTATTTGGAAGTCTGAGTGTGGCCGGATCGCTAACACGGCTGTTTTTTGCCTCCTAGATCGGACTGTCTCTAGCGCAAGTCATACTGGGTCCTACCGACAACGGCTTTTCGAGATTTGCCGAACGCCGTGGCGGCGCATTTTCCTGATTGCGACTGGCAGCGTCAGTCGTAAGCTGCCCACCACTCAATTTTTTCACGAATATGGCCAACGCAGAAATGATCGATGCCGCTCGTCAGGAGGAGTTCGTTGGGAAAGTGGTTGGGCAGATTAGCGGCACAATGACGACACTGCTCGGCGCGGTTGGCGATCGATTGGGCTTATTCAAGAATTTGGCGGAGCAGGGGCCGGCGACGTCGGTAGAGCTCGCGTCGCGAACGAAAATGAACGAACGGTATCTACGGGAGTGGCTTGGGGGCATGGCCACGGCCGGTTATCTGAGTCACGATGGATCGACAAAGCGTTTCAGTCTGCCAGCCGAGCACGCCTCGGTGCTTGCGCACGAGAACGGCCCGTTTTTTGTCGGCGGAATGTATCAGATGGTGCCTGCGTTCACGAGCGTGTTCGATAACGTCCTGACTGCGTTCCGCAGTGGCGGTGGCGTTCCTCAATCGCAGTACAACGATATGATGTGGGACGGTCTGGAACGGTTCACGTCCACATGGTTTGAGAATTTGTTGTTGCAACAATGGATCCCTGCGATGCCTGACGTGAAAGCGCATCTTGAACGCGGTTGTGACGTGGCTGACGTGGGATGCGGACGGGGTCGCGGCCTTATCAAACTGGCGCAGGCGTTTCCGCGGTCGCGTTATGTGGGGTATGACAACTTTGGACCCACCGTTGCCCGCGCTACGGCGAATGCACGCGAAGCCGGCGTGTCAGACCGGGTGCGTTTCGAAGAGCGTGACGTGTCGAAAGGATTGCCGGCGGAGTTTGATATAATCACGACGTTCGACGTGGTGCATGATGCAGTGGATCCACTTCAGTTGCTGCAATCGATTCGGAAGTCGCTTCGGCCACGTGGCGTTTACGTTTGTCTCGATATCAACTGCTCCGATAAGCTCGAGGAGAATGCGAATCCGCTCGGTGCAATGTTTCACGGCGTAAGCGTGTTCTATTGCATGACGACGTCGCTCGCGAACCATGGCGCAGGACTCGGCACGCTCGGTTTTCACGAAGCGAAAGTTCGCGAGCTTTGCGAGAAGGCCGGGTTCAGCAGCGTGCGGCGCTTGCCGCTGGAAAATCCTTTCAACAATTTGTACGAAGCAAAACCATGAGGTTGTTTATCGGTCCGACAGTTTTTTGCGTGGTCCGGCTCGGCAGGCAGTGCAAAAGGTTTTTACAAACGGGCTTGCGAACCTTATTAATCAGAAAACAACAACCACTTGGGCATCAGAAAACTATGAAGAATGCGAAATCAGTGATCGCCTTCGTTTTCTTGGTCATACTTTTCGTGACCGCTGCTTGCGGTGAATACGATCTGGCGATGCACTTCCGAATCGCGTCCAGCGTGGCAAGCGTTTGCGGTTTAATTGTGCTGCTCGGCGGGCTGCTTCGAGCCCCTGAAGGCTACGAAGACGAGAATGGGTTTCACGTTGGCGCGCTTGCGGACGCCGTCGTGCCGTAGGCCCTCACTTTTTGTCGGCCGGACCTGCTCCGTTCTCGCTCTGCACGCGATCGAGCCCACGCCGCTTTAGCAACGGTTCGACATAAGGATCGCGTCCCACAAAATTCTTAAACAGCCCGAGGGCGTCAGCCGATCCGCCGCGTGAAAGTAACATGGCGCGAAAGCGGTCGCCGTTCTCACGTTTCAATCCACCGTGTTCCTTGAACCACTCGACTGTGTCGGCGTCGAGTACTTCACTCCAGATATAGGAGTAATAACCGGCCGAGTAACCGCCGGCGAAGGCGTGTGAAAAATAAAAGCTGCGGTAGCGCGGGGGCACTGGCGAAAAATCGACACCTGCCTTGTGCAACGCTTCCGCTTCAAAGGCGACTGGGTCTTTCGGGACATCAGATGGAGTCAGTTGATGCCAGGCCTGATCGAGAAGTGACGCTGACAGGTATTCGGTTGTTTTGTAGCCCTGATTGAATTTTTCCGCAGCGATCATCTTGTCGAGCAACGCCTGCGGAATTGGTTCGCCTGTCTTGTAATGTTTCGCATAATTCTTGAGCACTTCAGGCCATGTCGCCCACATTTCGTTTACCTGCGACGGGTACTCGACGAAGTCACGCGGCACGCTCGTTCCACTGAAGCGCGGATATTTTACGTTCGAAAACATCCCGTGCAGCGCGTGGCCGAACTCATGAAAAGCGGTGCGTACCTCATCGTGTGTCAGCAACGTTGGTTCGCCGGGCGGCGGCTTCGGAATATTGAGATGATTGGCAACGACCGGCCTGGTCGCGAACAGATCGCTTTGCTGCACATACGCGTTCATCCATGCGCCGCCGCGTTTCGAGGGTCGCGCGTAATAGTCGCCAAGGAACAATGCAAGCGGTTTTCCGTCGCGATCGTAAACTTCGAATACGCGCACGTCCGGCTGATAAACGGGAATGTCATGACGCTCCTTGAAGGTGAGACCGTATTCCTTGTTCGCGGCGAAGAAGACGCCGTCGAGAATGACGTGATTCAGCTCGTAGTATGGCCGGAGCTCCGATTCGTCGAAAGCGTAACGCGCCTTGCGAACTTTCTCCGAATAAAAAGGCCAATCCCATGACGCGATTTGGAAGCCGCCTTTTTCCTGGTCGACAATCTTCTGCATGTCGGCCGCTTCGCGTTTCGCGTTTGCCACGGCAGGCGGCGCGAGGTCGCCCAGGAGTTTGTTCACGGTAGGAACATCGTGGGCAGTCTGATCTTCGAGCTGATACGCGGCCCAATTCGCATAGCCAAGTAACTTCGCTTTTTCCGCTCGCAATTGCGCTGTTCGCATCACGATGTTGCGCGTGTCGAACTCGCCACCGTGGCTATTGCGGGCGAGAGAGGTTTGCATGATGCGCTCGCGCAACTGCCGGTTTTCTAACGACCCAAGCAGAGGCTGTCCGGTCGTGTTCTGCATTTGAATGACGAATTTGCCTTCTTTGTGCTCCGCTTTCGCTGCGGCGGCGACGCTTGCCATCTGGTTATCGGAAAGACCGCGCAGATCTTCCTTGCGATCTACGACTACCGAGGATGCGTTCTTTTCCTTCAAAACATTTTGCTCGAATTGGGTCTGCAGAGTTGCGAGCTCGGCATTGATTTTCTTGAGCTTCTCCTTGTCGGCATCGGAGAGCTTCGCGCCCGCCCGCACGAAATCCTTGTAATAGCGCTCGAGCAGGTAAACCGATTCCGGATCGAGTCCGAGTCCGCCACCGGACGGATTCGCTGCGGCGAAGTTGTTGCGATTGTCGTAAAGCTCCTGGACCCGCGCGAACAATTTCGGATTCAAAAAAATCTCGTCGTGATGCGCGGCGAGTTTCGGAGCCATTTCCTTGTCGATCTTCTGCAGCGTTGGATTGGTGTTGCAGGCGTTCAGGTTCGAAAAGGTGCGCTGTGCGCGGTCGAGCAAACGCCCGGTGCGTTCCAGCGCGACAATGGTGTTGTCGAATGTTGGCTTTTCAGAATTGTCCGCGACTGCTTCAACTTCCTTGAGTTGCTCGCGCATGCCGGCATCGATTGCGGGCGCGAAGTGTTCGTCCTTGATCTTATCGAACGGCGGGACGTGATACGGCAGCGAGCTTTCGGTGAGCAATGGGTTATCTGCGGTATTAGTATTTTGCACGGGCGAGGTTTGGGCGATGACAGAGATAGCTGTGATGTGCGCCATTGCCACAATTATGCCGAGTACCGCGCCGGCAGATGTCAATTTTACCAGTGAATAGAAACGAACGTACATGGCTCGCATTTTCCGCGCGCTCGCGCGGTCAGGCAACTGCGATTACGGTCGCGCACAAGCATGAAACGTTTTCTCGCAATCTTGCTGCTGATACCGTCGGTCGCAGCGCTGGCAACGAACACGGAGCCGACTTTCGATGACAAGGCAGCGGAACGATTCACCGGGTTGGCGCTGGCGTGCGTAGGCAAGCAATACCCGAACAAAATCAGTCATGTGCTGAACAGCGATGCGGACGTGGCATCGCCGCGCAAGCTGACTCCCGCGTTTTATGGATGTTACGACTGGCATTCGTCGGTACACGGGCACTGGCTGCTTGTGAGACTATTACGCACGTTTCCAAACGCGTCGTTTGCCGGAGCGGCGCGCGAGGCGCTGCGTAAAAGTCTTACGACCGAAAACTTGAAGCAGGAAGCTGCGTATCTTCGCGGAGAAGGCCGCGTCAGCTTCGAACGGCCTTATGGATTGGCGTGGCTGTTGCAATTGTGCGCTGAACTGCGCGAATGGGATGACGATCAGGCGCGAGAGATGTTGGCGAACCTGCGTCCACTCGAAGACGCAGCGATCGAGCGATTGAAGACCTGGCTGCCGAAACTTTCGCATCCAGTGCGTATCGGCGAGCATGATCAAACAGCGTTCGGACTCGGCCTGATGCTGGACTACGCGCGCTCAACCAAAAACGATTCCTTTGCCAGGTTGGTTGCGGATTCGGCGAGAAAGTTCTTTTTCGCGGATAAGGATTGTCCGCTCAGTTACGAACCTTCTGGAGAAGATTTTCTTTCACCCTGTCTGGGCGAAGCGGATGTGATGCGTCGCGTTTTATCGCAAACGGAATTCGCGAATTGGCTCAGTGATTTCCTGCCGCAGATCCCGATGACGGGAAACGGCGACTGGCTGAAACCGGTTGTCTCGCCCGATCCGAGCGATCCCAAACTCGCGCATCTGGACGGGCTAAACCTGAGTCGCGCCTGGATGCTGGAAGGAATCCTGTCGGCGCTGCCGCAGGATGATCGGCGCAGAGCCGCGCTGCAGGCTGCAGCGGACGCGCATCGGCGCGCGGGTCTCGCCGCGGTTACCGGCGCGCATTACGAAGGTGGACATTGGCTCGGCAGTTTTGCAGTTTATCTCACAACGCAGCGCGGCATCCGAAAAGAAGGAGCGACTGCGTCGCGGCAGGCGAAGAGCGCGTCGGAAGAGGCCGCGCCTTAATCGGCCGCGACGGTGCGATCCGGTTCCCGCTGAGCTTTTCCTACCGAAGGCTGCCAGGCGCGTCCTTGCCAGAACTCCTTCAGGTCCGATTGATTGCCGCGAAAAATGTTGCGCTCTGCCTTCTTGATATTGGCAACGCTTATGGGGTAAGCGGAGCGCGGCCGCGCGCCTTTGCCGTCGCCACAATGTTGCCAAAGAGACCAGTAGCTCCACGGCGCCGTTGCGCGTGGCTCGCTGTGATAATTTGCCATCCATAGCCAACACTTCGCCAAAACGCTTCTCTGCCCGTTAGTCACCTTGCTGCTATTCATGGACTGCCGCAGATGATATTCGCCGGAATAAATGCCCGGATATATGCCGGTGCGTTGGCGAATTCGCTCAACAAAAGCAACCGCCTGATCAACTCGCATCGTGCCACCGGGATAATGACCGTTCTTCTCGAAATCGAGGACCAGCAGAACACCCGGGCCTCGCGCAGCCGAATCGACTTGCGCCCACGCGCTGGCTACGGCGCTTAGAAAATGATCAGCCTGACGGACCGGATCGCTCGCGTTGGCGTAGTGATAGGCCCCCCAAAGCAAGCCTGCGCGTGTCGCTTCCACTTGCCGGTCCAAATATTTCGCGTCGCGTGTCAAAGGCGGGTACGTGGCTTCATGAATCACACCAATAATGCCTTCGCGTTTCATGGCCGCAAAATCGGGCCGCATCATGTCGTAATGTGAAAGATTCACCACGTTGCTGGCAGAGAAGGCGCACGCCGGAAGCGAAAAAAACAAAGCTGCAGCCCGCAAGATAGACAATCGCATCACGATCCCAAATGCAGCAGACATATCGAGCCGCTGTCGCAAACTTGCAAGAGCATCTTTCAACGGCTTGCGAATATTTCAGCTGTAGCCGCGGCGGTGACCGCGGTGATCTTGTGTATGAAAAACCGGAGCGGGCCGAGGTCAACGCCCTCGGCTACAGCGCCGCCAAATCAGCCGGTTCATTCAGATTCAGGAACAATTTTCTTTCCAGCGATGTGACGGGCACTATTCGAAGTTTTCCCTCCATCGCGAGGCGGCCCGCCACAGTTTGCATTGAAAAATCCTTTCCGGAAAGTGCGCTCTGAAAATTCGCGAGCGCTTCCCGCGGATAAATCGCCGCCAACGGCTCGAAGCGATCCTCGATTTTTGCAATCACGCCACGGCACGGCTCAATCTGATTACAAAGAAACGTCAGGTATTCTTCCGTCATGAACGGCATGTCGATCGCTAGCGCGAGCAGATGTCGAGCGCGCATCCGCGTCAGTGATGCAGCCAGACCGCTCAGCGG
>Ga0193727_1001035_pt1 | contig 11394 bp, 9 predicted proteins | sample H2c2metaG_FD_143051 | JGI IMG/M metagenome (GOLD analysis project Ga0193727, IMG submission 143051) | Soil microbial communities from a riparian zone of the East river system, Colorado, United States - H2c2 | ecosystem: Environmental > Terrestrial > Soil > Riparian zone | place: USA: East River...
GCAGGAGCTGAGAACTTTTTCGTAGCAATGACGAGACAGGCCATCGACCTCAACGTGGCCGTGGCAGCGCAAATCATGCTGGCGACCACACTCCTGTACGAGCACAAATGGACGGCGCTTCGAGACGTGTCTGCTGCTTCTACGCTGACGGCGATGGATCGTGGAAATACCTCCGAACTGGAACAATGGGGACACGCATTCGCCGGCGTGGACGAGCAAACCACGATTGCTCCAGACAAGCCAACGTCGCTTCCGCTGGTTTTAACTCCGATGGGGACACCGGCGGTTCAGGTGAGAATAAATGGGAGGGACTACGAGTTCTGGCTCGACTCAGGATCGAGCATGACGGTGGTGAGCTCCACGGTCGCCTCAGAGGCAAGCATTCCATTCGTGTCTGCCGATACGCTGAGGATTCGAACGTTCGAGGGAACCGCACCCGTCAAGGCCGCGATTGTCAGGAAACTCGAAATCGGACAGATCGCGTTCACGAATACACCGGCAATCGTCATGGACGCCGCTCTCATGCGACTCAAATCCACGAGAGAGGGCGTCACTGGGCGGGGGGTCAGCGTCGATGGAATCATTGGCTGGGACATAATCCGGCAGTTCGACGTCGTGATGGACTACAGGGCCCGCACGATCAGTTTCAAAAAGCCGGAACACCTGGGAATAATCGGAACCGAGTTTCAAAATCTGACGTGGGCTGGAAAGCCACTGGTTCAGGTCCGGACGAAACCAGGAGGCACGTTCCAGTTCACCCTGGACACCGGGGCGCAGGTAACGCTTCTCAACGGTTCGATACTCGACAAGCTGGGAATAGTCGCGACAGCATACGGTGGTCGCGTGTTCGGGATTGCTAAGACGGGCGGACAAACGAAGCGGGTCGTCCCGAACCTGACTCTGAATGTGGGAGGGAGCTCAGTGCACCTCGAAGGCATCCTTGTGTATGGGCCAGCCTATTCGGGGCTCATCAATTGCGACGGTATTCTTGGCAGCGACGTCGCGCAGGTTGGGAAAATCAGGATCGATGCGACGAACGGTCTGTTTTCACTCTACGAGTGACACATGCGCCTGGATGATGAGCGATCCAGACCGATGGGCTGGCGGAAGTCAGTGCCTGTTCTGAAGAATCGTAGCAAACTGGCCGGAGTCCACATTTCCGCCTGACAGGACCACCGCCACGTTCTTTCCACGCATTGTCTCCTTTTCCTGGAGCAAGGCGGCGAGCGCTGCCGCACCCGCGCCCTCGGCGGTGTTGTGGGTGTCTTCGAACAACGCGCGCATTGCTGATTCGACCTCGTTGTCGCTCACCAGGACGATACGATCGGCACCGTTGCGCGCGATTGTGAACGCCGGTTCCGCAGGCGTCCGAGACGCTATTCCATCAGCAACGCGCGTAGTCACCTCGTGAGAGACAATGCGACCCTGCTCGTAGGAGAGCGCGAACGCGGGGGCCGCGCCTGAAACGACGGCAACTACTTTTGTGCGAAGCCCAAGCGCATCTCGTGCGGCAATGACTCCGCAGATGCCGCTTCCCAGTCCGACCGGTACGTAAACCGTGTCCAAGTCGGGCACGGCTCGAAATAGCTCGAGCGCGTATGTGCCGACGCCGCGCACGAGCAGCGGATGAAAGTTCGGAAACCGATGCCATCCGCGTGCAATCGCCAATTCGTCGGCAATCTCGCTTGCGGCCTGAAAATCACGGCCCTTCTCGATGAGCTCAACGCCGAGTGAGCGCATGGCCGCGTTTTTCTCGCTGCTGTTTCCCACCGGTACGACGACGGCTGCCGGAATACCGTATTGGCGAGCGGCAAATCCGATGGACTGGCCGTGATTCCCGCGCGTCGCGGAGATGACGCCGTTGGGTTTGGGACCAGTCCGACACAGCTCGTCCATGTAGACAAGACCGCCGCGGATCTTGAAACCTCCGACCGGCGTATGGTTTTCGTGTTTCACCCAGACAGTCGTCCCGGCGCGCGCCTCGAGGAGCGGCCACCGGTACTGCGGAGTCGGTGGCATGGATTTGTAGATCAGCGCGGCAGCGGACTCGAGGTCGGTCAGTGAGGGCTGACCGTCTGCGACGATGTCTTTGATTTCGAGAGTAGATGCCATTGCGAAGCCAGTTGGCGGAGCGCCCGATCGCGGCCCGATGATTAAGATGCTCTGTGCGCACACGATAGTCATCCGGGCCACGAAACGGAATCAAAACTATCTCGTAGGGACAATTGTCCAACTGATCATCCCCGTCCTCAAGATGCCTATGATTTCAAAATCCTTTGTCCGTTGGCCCGGGTCGAATTCTGAAACGGGCTTCACTTCCGTTGATTGCTCCAGCACGCTCCGCCTGATCGCCGCGGCCTCGTTCGTTTTATCTATCGGTAGCACCAATGTGGGCGCGCAAACCACCCCAGCCGGACAAGTGAGCTCCGTAGCGCTCCCAAATGCGGCAGCCGCGCCGGTAACGGGAACGATTGTCATAGACGGCAAGCTCGACGAAGGCGCGTGGGCGAAGGCCACCCCGATTACCGAGCTTCGGCAACAGAACCCGATTGAAGGGGTAGCGCCGACCCAGCGAACCGAAGTGCGAATCCTCTACGACGAGCGCGCGATCTACATCGGCGCGCGGATGTATGACTCGTTGGGGGCTCGCGGTATTCGCGCTCCCTTGGCCCGGCGCGACCAGCTTCTCGACTCGAATGGAAACAACGGCTCGTTCAATTCCCTGACGACCGACAAGCTGATAGTCATTCTCGACCCGTACCACAACCACATCGATCAGGCGTGGTTCGAGATCAATCCCGCGGGCGTTCGCGGCGATCAATTCAACGGCGATCCGTCGTGGGATCCGATCTGGCAGGCGGCCACGCGCGTCGACTCCCTCGGATGGACAGCCGAGCTCCGGATTCCGTACTCGCAGCTGCGTTTCTCGCGTGACAGCGCGCAATCATGGGGAATGCAGATCTGGCGCTACACCGATCGGCTGAATGAGCAGGACATGTGGTCTTTCCGAAAGAAGAGCGAGGCGGGTGGAGCGATGTACTTCGGGACACTCAATGGACTCGTCATCGAGAAACAGCCCCATCAACTCGAGATCCTTCCGTACGTCGAATCCCGCGAACAGTACAAGTTTGCCACTCCTGGCGATCCCTATCACAGCAGCAGCTACGGGCGGATGAGTGCGGGCGCCGATCTCAAGTACCTGCTCACATCGAGCCTGGCACTCGACGCGACGGTCAATCCGGATTTCGGGCAGGTCGAGGTCGATCCTGCGACGATCAATCTGTCGGCTTATGAAACCTACTATCAGGAAAAGCGACCGTTTTTCGTGGCCGGCAACAGTGCGTTCGACTTCGGCAACTTCAGCTGCAACTTCTGCAGCAATACGTCGAGCCTGGACATGTTTTACTCCCGACGCATCGGACGCCCGCCGCAGCTGAATCCGTACGTCAGCAATGTCGCCGACTTCGCCGACGAGCCCGACAACACCACGATCCTCGGCGCCGGGAAGATCACCGGGCGGACGAAGAGCGGGTTCACGGTGGGCCTTCTCGATGCACTGACAAGTAGCGAAACGTCGCGGTACATCCCCGCTGGCGGGGGGCCGGAACAGACACAGCAGGTCGAGCCGCTGACCAACTACTTCGTGGGCCGGATCAAGAAAGATCTGAATCAGGGGGCGACGACGATAGGCGGAGCTTTAACGTCGACGCTACGTCAGATGGACGACACCATCGTCTCCGACAGGCTTCGGCGCCGCGCCGAGGCAGGCGGCATCGACTTCAACCATTCGTGGCATCAGCGGGAGTATGGCTGGATTGGCTCCCTGCTTGTTTCGGATGTCGGCGGAACGGCATCCGTCATTGATCAGACCGAACAGTCGAGCGCGCATTACTTCCAGCGCCCTGATCGTCACGTAACGAGCGATGGACTCTTCGATACCAAGTACGATCCCAATGCGACGTCGCTTCAGGGCTATGGCTTCTACACCCGGATAGCCAAGAACACAGGCGACTGGTTCTGGGAGACAGCCCAGAACTGGCGTAGCCCTGGGTACGAGGTGAACGATCTGTCGTTTCTGGATCGCGCCGACTACAAGTGGATGAATGCAAACGCGGGTCGCCAGTGGCAGACGCCGGGAAGCTGGTATCGGAACGCGGTGATCCTCGGCGGTGGGCAGCAGCAGTTCAACTACGACGGCGACAAAACCGATCTGCAATCGCAGATCTACTTCGGTGCCCAGTTTCTCAACTACTGGAATCTGCGCAGCTTCGTCATTCATCGCCCCACGGCACTCGATGACCGGTTGACGCGCGGCGGGCCGGTCGTGAAGCGCACGGGCTACGATTTCACGGAGGTCGAAGTCTCGACCGATGCGAGGCAGCGCGCGGTGTTCGATATCGCCGTGCAGCTCGCGAGGGGCATCGACTCCGACACGCACACGTTCATACTTCAGCCCGGTGTCGCTCTCAAGCCTGCGGCGAATGTGTTCGTGAGTCTCACGCCGAGCTTCATCGCGGATGAAACCCCGGCGCAGTATGTGACGACGGTCTCAGATGCGACCGCGACGTCGTTCTTCGGCGATCGCTACGTGTTCGCTTTCATCAAGACGCGCACGCTATCTCTCGATACCAGGGTGAACTGGACGTTCAGCCCGAATCTCACGCTGCAGCTTTTCATGCAGCCATTTATCGCGAGCGGAGCCTACTCCCAGTTCGGGGAGTTCGTGGTCCCGCGCACCTTCCAAAGGGCGATTTACGGAAGGGACGTCGGTACGATTACCCGTACGCCGGCGACCGCTGTGAGCGGCGCGACCTACACGGCAGATCCGGATGGCGTTGGTCCAGCGCCCGCCTTTTCATTCGGCGACCCTGACTTCACCTTCCGCTCTCTGATCGGCAACGCCGTGGTGCGGTGGGAGTATCGGCCGGGCTCGACCGTGTTCTTCGTCTGGACACAGAGCCGGACGGGAAGCGATGCCAATGGCAATTTCGATTTCGCCGCCGAGCGAGGCGCGATCTTCCGCGATCGTCCTACGAATGTCTTTCAGGTCAAGGTGAATTACTGGATCGGGCGTTAGTCAGAACCTTCATTCGCGTATTCAGGCGACGACAAGGCCAGCACCGGATCCCTCGGCGCGTTCGTAAACGAGAGCTGCCGCCGCCACATCTTCGATAGCTACGCCGGTGCTGTCGAAGATGATGATCTCATCATCGCTCAATCGTCCGGGCGCGAGTCCGGCGACGATCTGATCCAGCGAGCTGCGGATATGGCTCGGCCGGATAACGCCCTGTGCGAGGGCGTGGTGCAGATCTCCCATTCTGGAGCACTGGTCCAGGTCGTCCACAATCACGACGGCTTGCTTGAGAAGGTCGGCCGAGATCTCGTTCTTGTGCTCGTTGTCGGCGCCGACCGCGGCCACGAAGGTTCCGGCGGCAACGTCTCCTGGCATCAGGAATGGTTGGCGGGAAGGTGTGGAAGTGACGATGATCTCACTCTCGATCGCTGCTCGACCGGCGTCAGCCGCGACCTCAGTCACGATTTTAAAGCGTTCCCGCGCGTCCGCGGCGAATCGATCCGCTGCCGTGTGATTCAAGTCGAACGCAGCCACGCGCTCTATCCCTCGCACCAAATGCAAAGCCTCGAGGTGCGCGCGGGCCTGGATACCACACCCAATGAACGCGATGCTGGATGCGCGTCGACGGGCCAGGTACTTCGCGGCCACTGCCGTGGTCGCAGCCGTCCTCATCGCAGTGATCAATCCCGAGTCCATGCAGGCAAGCGGTTTCCCGGTGGACGCGTCAAACAGGAGTAGCACGCCCTGAATGGTGGGAAGGTCGTAGCGAATGGGGTTTTCGGGAAAGTTCGCGTTTACCTTGGCTACTGCGTACGGGCGGGAGAGAGTGAGCGTTCCCAGCTTGGCATGAAGGCTCCCGTCATTCAGCTCCAGTCCGATGGCTCCGCTCGAGGCCCGGTCTCCCTCGCCACGCGCGCGGAATGCTTGCTCGACCGCGTCGATACAGGATTGCATATCGAGCAGGAGCTCGATCTCGGGGCGGCGGAGCATGAGCATTTCATCCCTCACGTGACTGAATTGACACCATCTCGGCCAAATGATACAATAGAATCAATGAATGATCCAGACGAAGCATCTAAACGCGAGACGCGAGGCCGGCGGCGATGGCTTCTTCTGATTCATCAGGTTCCACCGAAGCCGGACTATCTGCGGGTAAAGATTCGACGGCGCCTTCGAGGTATAGGTGCTGTAGCAGTCAAGAAAACCGTCTATGCGCTGCCACATGGCGATGAAGGGCTGGAGGATTTCGAGTGGCTCCGCCGTGAGATCGAAGCCGACGGCGGGACGGCCATCATTGCGGAGGCAGAATTTATCGAGGGTATTTCCGATGAGGAGCTCGATGCGATGATCGAAACCGAACGCCACGAGGGCGGTCAGGATGAATCGGCGAGTCGCGTGACTGCCGACAAGGTTGGAGCAGGGCGGACGTGGGTCACCCGCGAAGGCGTCAATGTGGATCGCATTGCCAGCGCCTGGCTGATTCGCCGCTTCATCGACGAGGACGCACGGTTCAAGTTCGTTCCCGCGCGGGGCTATCGGCCAAGAGCCGGTGAGCTTCGCTTCGACATGTTCGAAGCCGAGTACACGCATGTGGGGGAGGACTGCACCTTCCAGACGCTGCAACGGCGATTCGGGCTGCGCGATCGTGGATTGCGCGCGATCGGCGAAATCGTTCACGACATTGACTGCAAGGACGACCGATTCAATCGGCCGGAAACCGCGGGGGCAGAGGCGCTCATTCGCGGCATCGTGCAGTCGTACGAAGGCGACCGCAAACGTCTGGAAAGAGGCGCGGCAATCTTCGACGATCTCTTTGAGTTTTTCCGGAAACAACGCGCGTAGGAGCATGCGTCTGCCGGACGTGTCAGCATGCCGGAGGAGGATACGATGAAGTGGATTACTCGGGAGCGGCCCAAAATCGATCGCATTGCGTGTCCCTGGCTCATTGCGAGATTCATCGACTCCGAAGCGGAATTCCTTTTCGTTCCGCCCGAGAGCGTGGCGAGTGTTGCACGGGAGTCCGGGGCAGTCCCATTCGACGTCGAGGGAGTCGAGCTGTCTCACGACGGCCCTCTCTGCAGCTTCGATGCTTTCCTCGAAAAGTATCAGCTCAAGGATCCAAGCCTGGCGACGCTGGCGAGCATCGTCCGCGGAGCGGACACCGATCGGCTCGATACGGCACCGCAATGCGCGGGTTTGCTTGCGATTTCGTTGGGACTGTCGCGCTTGTTTCAGGACGATCACGAACAGCTGCGTCACGGTCTTGTCATCTACGACGCGTTGTACGCATGGCTGAGAGAAGCTCGGTCGGAGCGACACTCTTGGAATCCGCAGCAGAAGCCAGCGTTGCATCCGTAGATTTCGCAGCAAGACCCACCGCTAACCGGACCGCAGTCTCATGCTCAGCCTCATCGGGATCGTCATCGTCGTCATCGGATTCGTCCTCAGGATAAATCCGCTTCTCGTGGTGATGATCGCCGGGATCGCGACCGGAATTGCCAGCGGCCTAGGTCCGCTGGAGGTGGTAGCTGCGTTTGGAAAGGCATTTATGACCAGCCGGTACGTGGCGATTGTTTGGCTGGTCTTGCCGGTAATCGGATTGCTCGAGCACGCCGGCCTCAAGGAGCGCGCACGCGCCGTGGTCGCAGGACTGCATGCCGCGACGACCTCGCGCATTCTCCTCGCCTACTTTGCCATCCGTCAGATCACCGCCGCACTTGGCCTCATATCGCTGGGCGGACAGGCTCAGATGGTCAGGCCCCTGATCGCGCCGATGGCGGAAGGGGCGGCGGAGAATCAATACGGCGAGCTGCCACAATCGGTCCGCTACAAAATCCGCGCATACGCCGCCGCTACCGACAACATCGCTCTCTTCTTCGGTGAAGACATCTTTATCGCGATCGGATCCATCCTGTTGATAAAGGGGTTTCTCGACCAGAACGGGATTCACGTAGAGCCAACGCAACTCGCAATCTGGGCGGTTCCAACCGCGATCTCTGCACTCATAATCCATTGCACCCGATTGTTGCTGCTGGACCGGAAGCTTCGGACGGAAGTCGCGACCAAGATCGAGAAAGCGTGATCACTCTCGAGCACGTCTATTGGTTGACCGGCTTGATGATGGCGGGCGTCGCCGTCGTAAACTGGGGCGACCATAGCAACGCCCGCCGCTTCAACAACACGGCTTTCTGGGGTGTCTACGCGATCACGTTTCTGGCGGGCTCGCATCTGCCGGATCTTGCGAATGGTTTTCTGGTCATCGCGATGGTGCTGGTCGCCAGCATTCGTGGACTCGGCCAGGGGAAGAAGGAAAGCGCGACTCGCGAGGAGCGCGAGGAGCGCGCGCGGCGGTGGGGGAACAAGCTGTTCGTCCCAGCATTGGCCATTCCGCTTGTCACCGTAGTCGGCACGGTTCTGTTCAAGAAGATCACTATAGCCGGAACGCCGGTTGTGGATCTCAAACAGGTGACCGTGATCTCACTGGCTATCGCCACCGTGGTCGCGCTTGCTCTTGGGATGATCATGCTCCGGCCTCCGCTGCTGGCGCCGATCAAAGAAGCGCGCCGGCTACTCGATGCTGTCGGGTGGGCCGCGGTTCTGCCGCAAATGCTGGCCGCCCTCGGCGCGCTCTTCGCGATCGCGGGCGTCGGTAACGTCGTGTCCGGATTGGCGCAGCGTTGGATACCACTCGACAACCCATTTGCGGTTGTAACGACCTACGCGATCGGTATGGCAGTCTTCACGATGATCATGGGCAACGCCTTTGCCGCATTTCCAGTCATGACCGCGGGGATCGGCCTCCCGCTCATCGTTCACAAGTTCGGCGGCGATCCAACGGTCATGGCCGCGATCGGAATGCTGTCGGGGTTTTGTGGGACGCTGATGACGCCGATGGCCGCCAACTTCAACATCGTTCCGACAGCTCTGCTCGAGCTTCCCGATGAATACGCCGTCATCAAGGTCCAGATTCCTACAGCGCTGATGCTGCTCGGGGCGAACATACTCTTGATGAACTTTCTGGTGTTTCGCCACTGATGTCGACGTCGATCTCGCCACCTCCACGACACACGACAGCTCTAACGCCCGCGCTCGGCGCAGCGTTCGCGCGCGTCGCGCTGTCTCACGTGACGAAGGAGTATCCAAACAAACTGGATCACGTGCTCAACAAGCGCGGCGATCTGAAAACGCCAAGTCAGCTTCATCCCGTTTTCTTCGGCAGCTTCGATTGGCATTCATGCGTGCACGGGTACTGGCTGCTTGCGACTCTCTTGCGCTTGTTTCCCGAGATGCGCGAGGCTGCAAAAATCGAGGAGCTGTTCGACCGTCAGCTCACGCAAGCGAAAATAAGGGCGGAGGTCAGGTACCTCGGCCAACCCCTGCGCGCGACGTTCGAGCGGCCATACGGGTGGGCGTGGCTGCTGATGTTGTGGGCCGAGCTGAGCAGGCATTCGAGCAGCGAAGCCGAGCGTTGGAGTGACGCACTGGCCCCGCTCGCGGATGCGTTCGTTCAGCGATTTCTCGATTTCCTTCCCAAGGCAACGTATCCGACCCGAGTCGGTACGCACTTCAACAGCGCCTTTGCCATCGCTCTGGCGCTCGAGTACGCGGAAGTCGCGAGCAATGACAAGCTTAGGAAAGCTTTGGAAAAGAAGGCGCTCGCGTGGTACACGCGCGATTCAGACTGTCAGGCGTGGGAGCCGAGTGGGGACGACTTTCTGTCGTCGGCGCTGATGGAGGCCGAGTGTATGCACCGGGTACTCGGGGTAAGTGACTTCTCGACTTGGCTGGATCGCTTCCTTCCCAGGCTGGCAGTGCGAGAACCCGCGACGCTGTTTACGCCCGCGGTTGTGAGCGACCGCAGCGACGGAAAAATCGCGCATCTCGACGGGTTGAATCTGAGCCGTGCCTGGTGCTGGCGGTCGATCGCGGCTACTTGGCCTGTTAGTGACCCACGTCGAGTTGTAGCGCTCGAGGCGGCGGAGACGCATCTCGCCGCTAGTCTCCCGCACGTTGCGGGCGATTACATGGGAGCCCATTGGCTGGCGACGTTTGCACTGCTCGCGCTTCTCTGAGATGAATTCAGCATGACCGAGTTACCTCCGCGTGAGTCGCGGGCGCTTCGCAATGCGTCCGGCAGCGGCACCGGTGCGGATGCCACGAGGCGCGCGGCGCTGGTCACGCTCTTTGCGGCGATCGCCGCGATTGCGCTGGGATACGCGGCAGCCTTCGGAGCTCATGGAACACCGTCGTGGGCGCCATGGCTTCTCGCGCTCGGGATTCCCGCGGCGCTTGGCGCCATCATGATCCTCGGTGCCGCACGAGGGGATCGAGGTGTGGGGTCGCTCAAGATTCCGTTCGCATTCGTAATCCTGATGCTCGTGATCGGATTCGGCGCAGCGCTGGCCCTTCCGGCCACCGAAGGACCGCTCAGCAGGCTGTGGCTTGGACTGCCGGCGCGGGCCGCGATTGTTGTCTACGTGGTCGGACTGTTGCCGATCTTCGTGCTTCCCATCGCCTACGCGCTGACGTTCGAGACGCAGACGCTGAGCGCCGAGGATGTCGAGAGGGTACGGAAGCTCGCGCGGGAGAATCAAGCGGCCAGGGACCCGTCGATGGCGCCATCGCGATCGGTTCGCTCAGACGCGACGCAGGAGCAAAGCGACGAAAAGGCTTCCGAATGATCTCGCGCATCGGAGTGAGCACACTGCTCCAGGTTGCCTTGCCGAACGCTGCCAGGCCCGCGGTCGTAGCTGTGGGAATTCTCTATTTCGCCGTCGTCCTCGGCATAAGCATCTGGGCAGCGCGGCGAACAAATACCGCGAGAGATTTCTTCGTTGCCGGGAAAGGAATCGGACTCATCGCGCTCACAGTAGCGTCCGTCTCCGTCTCCGTTTCGGGATTCGCCTTCATCGGCGGCCCCGGGTTCATCTACGCTGTCGGACTGGGCGCTATGTACATCGTGCTTCCCGCGGCGGTCACGAACGTCATGGGCGCCTGGGTTCTCGCCAAGCGGATGCGACTCCTCGGCGAGGCCCGCGCGCTGATAACAATCCCCGATGCGATCGGCGCGCGATATCGATCGCGTGGCGCACAAGGACTGTCCGCGGTCGCGATTCTCGTCGGCATTGTGGGATACATGGCTACGAATGCGCTCGCGATGGGAGTCGTCATCAACTCGATCTTCGGGGTTGGCCTCGGGTGGGGGATCTGGATCGGGATGGGAGTGACGCTTGCCTATTCGGCATCGGGCGGAATCCTGGCCGGCATCTACAACGATGTGTTTCAGGGAACGCTGATGGCTGTGGCGTCCGTTCTCGTTT
>Ga0193727_1001036_pt1 | contig 11393 bp, 13 predicted proteins | sample H2c2metaG_FD_143051 | JGI IMG/M metagenome (GOLD analysis project Ga0193727, IMG submission 143051) | Soil microbial communities from a riparian zone of the East river system, Colorado, United States - H2c2 | ecosystem: Environmental > Terrestrial > Soil > Riparian zone | place: USA: East River...
GGCGATCTCAACTCCGCCGTCCGTGTCCCGGCGGAGTTCGTAATAGCCAACGAGAGCGTCGTCATAGTATCCCGCAAATGTCCGCAGCTCCGCCGCCGCATATTTCTTCCATTGCTCGTCCGTCCATGGTCGTTTGTCGACCCAGTCCCACCGCTCGCCAACACGAAGATAGAGATCGCGATTGAACCGCCAATCTCGCTCCGTCTTTTCACGAACTTGAAATCGCGCATCGGAGTGCTTTGGGCGCAATTGATCCCGCGACCGCATTTCGAGATAGGTGGTGATTAGCGGTTCGGCTGCCATTGGGGCTACGTTATGGCTTTAAAGGGACAGCGATAATCACAGTCGGCTTTAGTCGCCCCGGATCTTTGATGTTCCCATTCGCCTGAAAGTGACCGACGTACGAGTTTGCGATGACGTATAACGTGTCGGCCGCGATCGCGCCGGTCGTAGGCTCTACGAATTCAGGGTGATGACGCGATTGCAACACCGTGATTCCTGAAATCCGTGTTCCCTGATCGGCGAGCACAATGCGAATGACGCGCCCTGGATTTGTCACGTTCTGGATTCCAACCAGGCCGCCCGTGTGCCAGTAAAGCCCATCGCAGCCGGCGGTCACAACTGTGTCTGGTTGCGACAGGCGCGTGGGCGATCCGGTCGAGGGATCGATTGTGGCAATGCCGGTCGACATCGCAACGTAAAGCTTACCGTCCGGGCCGAGAGTGATGCCGTTTGCCCCTGGGAGCGCGCCCTTGGCTCCAAACGACGTGAGCGTTTTCTCATCAGGCTTTTTTCGAAAGAGCGTTCCGCCGGCCGAGTCCGTGGCGTAAATTGTGCCGTCGGCCGCACTAGTGAGATCGTTGAGCTGGCTAGCGTCCGGTGCGTCGTAGCGATTTACAAGCAATCCAGTCTTCAAATCGCAGCGAACGACAGCGTTTCGCCGCTGCTTTTGCGCTTCATCGAGAAAACCGTTCGTGCTCACTGCATACAAATGCTGTTGAGGGCTATCGACAAACAGCCCGAGCACGCAGTCCAGATTGTCCCCCGGCGCGGAGAAATTCTTGACCTCGCCTTTCCGATTCGCGCTTACGATTTTCTTTTGCGCGACGCTGCCAATTAAGAACCGGTCTTGCTTTGGATCGTACGCAATTCCTTCCGGGATCAACTTCGGATCGGCGAGGCGAAACGCGACAGAGGCATCCGGCGTTCGCGGCTCTTCGTTCGCTAGCTTTTCCCGAATTTTCTGGAACTCCTGATCGTTCCACGTTGCTTCGAACCCGGCGTCGCGCACTGGAACAAGTCCCAGCTTCCGCCCTTGCAGACTGCGTAACAGTGCGAACGCAGCATCGCGGTCATCCAAGTCGATTCGAGTAATCGCTTCATAGAAGATGAGCACACCATCATTGGGTCGCTCTTTTCGCAGCGATTGAATCCGTTCCAACCGCGTGCGCGTTACGGACTTGGAGTCGTCAGTCGGATCGGCTGAACAGAAATTCGTCGCTACCACGCAAGCGAGCAGCAATCTGCCGACCACCGGCGCGCATGACCATTTCACCATGGCAATACACGTACGTGTTTTGCCAGTAATTTCATCGCCAAAAGCTCTCAGCCTATTGCCATCACCATTTGCTTCGGCAGTTTGGTCTTATCTGATGAGGAGTATAATCAGGGGAAATTCGCGCAATTAGCATGCCTAAGAGGAAATCGCGCCCGCAGAAACGCCGCCGCCGTTCGATCATCGCATTTGAGATGATTCGGCTTGACCGTACGGCGACGGAACCGCTGCATGAGCAGCTTTACCGTCAAATTCGCGACGAGCTGAAATCGGGAAGGTTTAGCGATGGCTCATCTCGACTCCCCTCCTCGCGGACGCTCGCTACAGACCGGGGAATCTCAAGATCGACGGTTAGACTCGCGCTTTCAAAACTTCACGCCGAAGGTTACCTCCTCTCAAAGCCCGGGTCCGGAACATTCGTCGCGAATCTTCTTCCGGAAACCTTTTTGACCGCGGACCAACCGAAAACCTACCAACCAGTCCAGCGACTAGCTCGCATCTCTGACCGCGTAAAAGCAATACCGGATGCACGCGTAGGAAATCAGTTTGACCTCGGGGCGACGGGCGCAGGACCAGGCATTTCGCTGGTCCCGAGTATTCCCGCAGTCGACGAATTTCCAATAGCTGTATGGGAACGCCTTAGAGCTCAGGTTCTGGCAAAAAAAGGCGTTAACCTGTTGCGCTATTCATCGAATCGCGGCGACCTCGACCTGCGCAAGGCAATTGCAGCGTACTTGTGCGATTTCAGAGCGGCGCGCTGTCATGCCGATCAGATCGTCATCGTGGCTGGTATGCAGCAGGCGATGCTGATCAGCGCAATGGCTGTGCTCAATCCGGGTGAGGCCGCATGGATCGAAGACCCTTGTTATCAGCAGACCCAAAGAGTTCTCAGTTTGGCCGGCGTTAAAATAATTCCCAAGCCGATCGACAACCAGGGAATCGTGATTGCACGGTCGCCAAAAGAACCACTGCCAAGGATGATTTACGTAACACCCTCGCACCAATTTCCTCTCGGCGTTACCATGACTTTTCAACGCCGGACCGCCTTGCTCGATTTTGCGCGTGCTCACAACGCATTTGTTTTCGAGGATGATTACGACGCGGAGTTCCGTTTTGTCGGGCCGCCCCTCCCTTCGTTACAAGGGATGGACAACGCCGGTCGAGTGATTTACGCAGGCACGGTGAGCAAGATTCTCTGTCCCTCTCTGCGTCTGGGCTACATCGTCGCGCCAGAGCCGTTGATCGATTCATTCGTGAAAATCCGCAGTGCGATGGATCAACACTCCTCTCCAATCGACCAGGCGACGCTGGCGCGTTTTATCACCGAGGGCTTTTTCCTCAGTCATATCAAGCGAATGCGAAAAATCTATGCCGAGCGTCGCGATTTCTTCATCAAACAATTCAATGAATTGCTTGGTGACCGTTTCACTTTGCAGGTTCCCGAAGCCGGATTGAACATCGTAGCCTGGTTGAAACGCGAGGAAGACTTCCCAATGATCAAAGGTATCACGTCTGAGATCGGAGTAAGGCCCTCGACGCTCTCGTTCTTTTGCATTCAAGCGAAGCTAAAGCCGGCGTTCGTATTCGGATTCGCGGCCTGGACACCGACACAGATTCGGGAAAGCCTGGTTAAACTCGCATCAGCACTCAGCAACCGCGCCAAGGATCTAAATCAAGGCCGCCAGTCACGGTAAGCCTCGTGCGCACCGAGGGTGAGACTGGTTCGGGCGTTGCTATGCCGGTCGATCTGTTCGGCGAGCCATTGAAACCATTCCCAATTCTTTTGCGAACTCGCGCGCTCACGTTCGTAATCGACGTAGCCGCGCAATTTGCGCCAGGCGACGCGCACTGTGCCGCCCAGCAGTTCGTCGACTACGTTCAAAGGAACCATGCGCGCAAACACGGCGTACCCAAGCGATTCCAGAATACAAGCTATGGACTGGACGGCCTGAAAGAGACGCGGATCGGCCTCGATTTGTGAAGGCGTCGTACCGTCGGAAATTGCTTGGACCAGGCTCATCGATTCCATCCACGCCGGCGTCAAAATCGCCTGGACAGCTACGAAGGCAGCGCGTTCCTCTCGCTCCTTCCGCGCGCGCCGCATCTCAATCACGCCGAAAACGACAGCCGTCAATACCGTGAGGGCCGTTGCAATGTTTGCAACCGTCGAAAGCTCCACCGCAGCAATTTGCGCAAACGCGTCGTTTGATGCCACGAAAATTTGGTCTTACGCGCAATATAGGTTGAATGATACAAAAAGCCGCAGGGTTCGCGGGAACCCTGCGGCTCTTATCGTAATATCCCAGATCGCGCGTTGACTCAGTCTATAAGAACCACGTGATCAATCATACGCAAATCGCCCATGTCTGCGTAAAAAACGCGCACGCGCGTGCCGGGTTTGATCGCTGTTTGGACGATTTCCCCTGCCTTGTTCACAACGTGACCACGTCCGTTGAGAACATAACGGCCCGGATTATTCGAACTATCCTCCCGAACAACGAGTGTATTGCGAGGCTGATAACTGGCAGCCGCGCCTTCCGCAATCATCGTTCTGATGATCGTTCCTGTTACCTCTATCGGTTCAGTTGTAGTTGTTCGTTGTTTCTTTTCTGTCGAACTCGGCTGGGCGAATGCCAGTAGCGCAATCAGCACACAGCCGAGAGTGACAATTATTTTTTTCATGTTCGTCTCCTGTTGTTAATGGTTATCTGCTGAGGGAGTCTCTGGAGCAGGTGAGCCTTCAACAAGAGCCACTTCATGCCTTTCCTACAGCCCACTTTTCGCAGCGCTGGTAGGATTAATTGGGCGCCATGCTTGAGAGCGGTTCAAGGCGTTGAGAAGTACGCGGCCAATCGCTAACGTGTTGTTCAATAGCGAGTGGATCGTGTCGAAATCGATCCCATGTTCGCCACGCTTGAATCAACCTGCGCTCGGAAGAAATTCTTCGCGAACGATCTTGCCGTTCTTCACAGTGTAAACGCCGACTTCGGACATTTTCCTGCGCTCTTTCGTTTTCTTGTCCGAAACGTCAGCATCGTACTGCACGACGAATCGATCGTGTCCGACGAAAGGTCCCCTGGCATCGAAGGTGTGGACTTCCATCGCGTTGACCCACCAATCGACTTTGCCGCGCACTCCTTCTTTGCCGCGAGTTTCCGGCGAGCCGCCGCCCATACTGTAGGCTTCGACGCTGACGACGTCATCATCGTACAAATCAAGCGCTTCGTACCACGCTTGTTTTCGAGTTAGCTCCACCACTTTTTTTGCAACTTCTTCCGTAGTCATATTTTCCTCCTTTGTTTAGATGAGAACTTATTTGCCGAAGAATTTTTCTAGTCGATCGAGAATGCTGTTCCAACCCTCATTGTGGCGATCGCGCGATTCCTCACTGGGCAATTGCTCGTGCTTGAAGAGCAGTTCGGTACCACCATCCCGATCGAATAACTCCACTGTGACGATGCTGTTGTGCGTTGTCCAATTTTCATCGTCATCCCATTTCCAAGTAAAGACAATCTTCTTTCCCGGAATAAGCTCCCGGTATTCGCCGAACGCGCTCATTTCCTCCCCTTCCGGGCTGGTAAGGTCCCAACGATATTCGCCACCGACGCGCACGTCCGCTGTGATATTTCGGGTACGCACGTTTTCTGGTCCAAACCATTCTCTTAATTGCGCCGGATCAGTCCACGCATCATAAACGCGCGCGGGCGGCACGTTGATGAACCTGATGATTTCCAGTGATGTTTTCTCTGCAGTTTTCTCGTTCATGGTTTCGCTTTCGAGCTTTCAACGAATTGTTTCAGCTCCGATCCGATAATTGCAGTCCAGCCAGCTTCGAAATTCTTCCGCGCATACGCGGGGGTTTTCGGAAACGTTTCGATTCCAGTGTGCGTGAGTTTCAGTCGCGTCTTATTACCCTCGGGAAATAATTCAAACGTGACGAGAGAATTTCCCGGCTCGCCTTTGTATCGCCAGGTATAAGCGATTTTCTTTTGCGGAATCAGTTCGGTGACTTTGCAAAGGTGGTGATGAGTGTTGCCTTCGTGCTCAACCACAAATTCAAACTCAAAGCCGATCTCCGGCTTGAATTCCTTCAGGTCGAAATACCACTCCCGCATTTGATCAACATCGGTTAATGCCTTCCAAACTTTTGCGACCGGCGCGTCGAGGGTGCGCTCCATGATGATCGCTTCAGCTACATCGTTTGTTTTAGTCATACTGTTTACTCACTTTCATTTGATATCCGGCTCCATCGTCTTTATTTCCTTTCTCCGACGGCCCTGCATTGTTTGTTCCCTTTCGTCCGCACGTTCGATTCAGTTCCTCGATCAGCTCGCTTGTGACGTGAGCGGTCACGTGGTGTCGCCGGCTGCGCGGCCCCGGTGAACCTGTTCGAGGACCTTGGTGGACGCTTCGTCGTTGCCGTACTCGTCGTGCCAATTCCACCACTCATACGGCGGCGTCTGAGGGTAGCCCTCCGGCGACTCTTCCCACTCTTCCTGACGCCCGAGGGCAGTGATGTCGAGGTAGTTCCAAGTGTTCCCCATCTGCTCGTCACCGCGGCTGTTAATGAAGTAGGTGCGGAAAACGCGGTGCCTGTCGCGTATAAATGCATTCGTGCCGTGCCACTCATCCACGCCGAACTCCTTGTCGAAGGCGTCCGTGATCGTGTACCAAGGAATGAACTGCCAGCCCATTCGTGCCTTTAGGTGCTCAATATCCGTCTGCGGCGCGCGAGATGCGAACGCGAGTGTGGTATCGCGGGCGTTCAGATGAGCGGGGTGAGCCACCTGGTCGGCCACCATGGAGCAGCCGACGCATGCATGTTCGGGCCAACCGACCACGCCCGGCTCGAAGAATGCGCGGTAGACGATCAGCTGCCGGCGACCGTCGAACAGATCGAGCAAGCTCGCCTTACCTTGTGGTCCGTCAAATTCGTATTCCTTCTCCACGGCCACCCACGGCATTCGCCGACGCTCGGCGGCCAGCGCGTCACGAGCGCGAGTCAACTTTTTCTCTTTCACGAGAAGCTGCTGACGCGCAGCTTCCCACTCCTTCGCTGACACGACTTGTCGATCTAATTCCAGTTCTGTTGTTTTCATTGTGGTGTCTTTCTTGTTTCGCTTGTTTGCTGTTCCGAAATGTTTTGAATGCAATGGCTGCTACTCCCCCGCTCGATGTCGTCGCCAAAACAGCGATATTTGCGATGCACAACGGACACATGAGTCAGGCCTTTCCCTTTTTGCCAGCGGCCTTGTTCGTTTTCTCGAGGTAAGCCGCCAGTCGATCGAGCGATCCCTCCCAGAACTTTCGATACTCCTCCACCCATTGCGCGGCTTTTTTTAAAGGCTCGGCGTTTAGCCGCATTTCATGGACCCGTCCATAGCGTCGGCGCCGAAGCAGTCCGGCATTTTCGAGAACCCGTAAATGTTTTGAAACCGCCGGAAGTGACATGTCATGCGGCCGGGCGAGATCGGTAACGCGCGTGTCGCCCCGCGCCAGGTGCGCCAGGATCTGCCGGCGCGTTGGATCAGCCAGCGCGGCAAAAGTTCGGCTCAACGTTCTCGAAGAATATTTAACCATCTGGTTAACTATTTAGCAGAATCATTACAACGTGCAAACATTTTTTTGCTACAATTTGTAGAAGCCTGATCGCGGCGTGTGTTTCGCCGGATTAGCGATTCTCAAGAGAATCGACAGCGTGTGAGTCGATCAGGTGCGCCCGGACCACTGACCGCGCGCTCCAGTGGGCGTTTCATTTCAATGAAGAGGCGTTTGTGTCAAACGCCTGCCCTCCGGCGCCTGGCACAAGCGCCGCTGCAACAACGTCTATGAACCTGATTGCGCGAACGCTTCTTTATTCACGACGTACGGCATTTTTGTCGGATCACCGCCATAATTGCCTTCGAGAACGTCGATGAGTCCCTGTACGCAACGGCCCGCCATGCCCTTGTCCGGATCGACATCCAGACGTGTAATCTGCGCGCCGCTGGCGAAATGATGGAAGAGCCGGCAACGATCAGCGATTTCGGGATCAAGCAGTGGCGAATCGGGCGGCAGCGGCTCTTTCTCGAATACATCGAGCGCTGTGCCCGCAATGACTTGTTCTTTTAACGCTTTCGCCAGGGCTTTCTCGTCCACAACCGGTCCGCGCGAGGTGTTCACCAAATACGCGCTCGGTTTCATCAGCTTCAGCGTATTTGCGTTCATGAGGTGATACGTCGGTTTGTCCGCTTCGCCCTCCCTTAACAGCGGCACGTGCAGACTCACGTAATCGGCGCCACGCAAAGCGTCCTCGAACTCGACATACTTGATCCACGTTTTCTCTTTCTGAATGCCACGTGCATGGCGCAAATCCATTAACTCCTGAATCGCGTTGATGTATTCGTGATTTTGATACGCCGGGTCGTAGCAAAGGATATTCATGTCGAACCCCGAACATTTTTTGATCATCGCCAGGCCGATGCGTCCTGTGCCAATGATGGCGATCGTTTTGCCCGTGACCTCATCGCCGAGGAACGGCAGGAACGGATGCCACGACGGCCACCTCTGTTCGCGCACGAGTCGCTCGCTCTGCCACATTTTCCTCGCGAGCATGCCCATCATGAAGAACGCAAACTCGGCAGTGGCTTCGGTGAGCACGTCGGCCGTATTCGTAAACGGGACTTTGTATTTGTTCGCGTCGGCCCGATTGATGTTGTCAAATCCCACAGCGATTTGCGCCACAACCTTCAGCCTCCCCTTCCCTGCCGCGAATACTTTCGCGTCAATCGGATCCCGCAACGTGGTGATTAATCCGTCGATGCCGCTCTTCACTTTCTCGATGATCAATTTCTTCGGCGGCGCCTCAGGTCCCGGGAACACTTCAACGTCGTAACCGCGCGCGCGCAAAAGTTCTTCCGCAGCGTCGCCGATGCGCGACGTCGCAAAAACACGGAAGCGTTCTTGTTCTGCCATAGTTGTAAGGAATGTAATCAGGAACTCACGATTGCAGGAAATTTTCTATCGGAGGGCCTGTTCTTCGCTAGCGCCCGCATTAACGCGACGGATGAGGACCGGAATTTCTGACAGGCTTCCAATTACATAATCGGCTTTCATTTCGTACTCCCGCGGATCCACAAAGCGCGTGTCGGGAATGGCAGCGACACGCATCTTCGCGGCTTTCCCTGCGGCGATACCGGCAAGCGAGTCCTCGATGACGAGGCATGCCTCAGGAGAGATTCCGAGTTTCTTCGCAGCTCGCAGGTAAATGTCTGGATGCGGCTTGCCTTGTTGAACTTCATCGCCGGTAATCAAGACACTAAATAAACTTCTGATTCCGGTTCGGTCGAGTAACGGACGTGCGGACGCACCCACCGAACTGGTGGCTACCGCCAGGGGTAACTTCATCTCGCGCAATTGCTCCAGCGTCATCTTTGCGGAAGGAAACAGACTCACACGGTTCGCGAAAAAATCGGTCGCGATCTCTCCGCGCCGCCGCATCAATTCCTCAACCGACGCGGAAATATGAAAGGCATTCTTGTAAAACTCGACTGCGAGCCGGTAACTTACGCCGAGGACGTTTCGGTGATATTCGCCGCGGTAACTGACTCCATATTCCGCGAGCAATTTCGCGTCGATCTGGTTCCACCACGGCTCGGAGTCGGCGAGCACGCCGTCGAGATCGAAGATTACCGCGTAAAACCGTGAAGGCATGGTGTGCTGCACCTGTTACCCACATGAAGCCGATGAGCAATAATTACGCGGCAATTCAACGACTCTCCCAAAAGAGGGAGCCTCAAATCCCACGTATTTTTAAACGGGCTCGGATCGTACACGGTCTTAGATTTGTGCTGATCGAACCGAACGGGGGGGCACTATTGTCTGCGGTCCAGTTGGGGCAGACCGTCAAATCGCCAATCTACGACGGGCGCCAAAAGTTTGCTGCGGCAGACAAACCGCTTCGCGTCAGTGTTAATGTTCTCCGCTCACCTACGGCAGCAGTAATCGAGTCCGCTTTGCTGATGCTGCTGATTGGCTGGATTGATTACAAGACTACCGACTTCGCTATCACACTTTTTTATTTCGCACCCGTGGTGCTGGCCACGTGGCGCGCAGGACGCAAAGCGGGCTGGTTTATCGCGGCACTTTGCGGAGCGACAGTGCTCATGGCGGACTTGATGGTGCCCCGCAGTGGACGTGTCCTTGCGCTCGCCTACATTAACGCCGGTATACTCGTATTGGCGTCGGCCGCTCTGGCTGAACTGGTAATTTCGTCCCGTCGTGCACACGAACGCCTGAAAACGCTACTCGCGCTAAAGACTGTTTCGCTCACCGAAATTCACCACAGGGTGAAGAACAACCTGCAAATCGTATCCAGCTTGCTCAAGCTTCAATCGAACAAATTTGCTGATCCCGCTGTTCGCGACGTTTTCACCGAATGTCGCGATCGCATCAACGCCATGGCTCGTCTTCATGAAGAACTCTACAACGAGCATGGGCAGTCACACCTCGATTTCGCGCCGCATTTGCGTGAGTTGGCGGAAATACTGCTGCGCTCGCACAAGCCCGCAGGTTGCAACCTCACACTTAACGTTTCCGCTGATCGCGTTCCGCTCGATCTCGATCAAAGCATTTTGCTTAGCCTGATTGCCAACGAATTGCTGCTTAACTCTCTGAAGCACGCATTCCGCAGGCGCGCTGCTGGAAAGATCGATGCTGAACTGCGCAGGACTCGCGATCGAGTAACGTTAACGATCCGTGATGATGGCAACGGAATTGTGCCCCGGCGGAACGAAATTGAAGGCCAACGCGGAACCGGCATAGATCTCGTCCAGGCAATGTCACGCCAACTTGGCGGCGAGTTCGTCGCCAACCGCATGCCCGCGGGCGGAACGTGCGCGACCATTTCGTTTCGAAGCAAAATTTCACGCCAACAACCAGGCGTTCATCTGTAACTCTAAATAACTACATTATGTCAAAAAAACGTATTCTAATCGTTGAAGACGAAGCGCTGACTGTGTTAGCGCTTCAACAAGAGCTCGAGGAGCTTGGCTACGAAATCGCCGGTAACGCGAGCACTGCTGCTGATGCGCTCCGCGCTGCCGAAGACAATCGCGCCGATCTTATACTCATGGATATTCAACTGGAGGGTGGGATTAGTGGTATTGCAGCCGCCGCCGCAATCCGCGGGCACCTCGATATTCCGGTTGTGTTTCTGACCGCGCACGCATCTGCTGAAACGGTAGGGCGCGCAGTCGAATCAGGTGCGTTTGGGTATTTGCTGAAGCCTTACACTGTGCCGGAATTGAAAGCGTCTATCGACATCGCACTTCACAAACACAACACGGAAATCGCGATGCGGCGGGCGCTCAGTTCACGATTGCCGGCCGATATGGCACCGCAGTTCCTCTGAGCAGCCCAACAGCGGAAACAGAGTGCGCAAAGGGCGCGCTCCAAAATTGCGCGACGGACGCAGATTGTTTGAGCCAGTTGGAATCGCAACAACTCAGCGAGCTTTTCATCAACGAAACCGTTCGTCGGCGCACTCAGATAGAACGCTTTTAGTTGAACGTTGAGCGTTGAGCGTTTAAGCGTTGGGAGATTGAAGAAGATCGCGATCTATGGCGGCACCTTCGACCCGGTCCATCACGCGCATCTGATTCTCGCCCGGCAAGCGATTGAAACGCTCGACCTCGACAAAGTCATCCTGGTGCCGGCGTCGATTTCCCCTCTCAAGAAGTCCGCTCCGGTGGCGAGCGGCGAAGTACGATTAGAAATGTTGCAGGCGGCGATCAAAGGCGAGCCGGAGTTTGAAGCGAATGAATGCGAGCTGCTGCGACCGCCGCCTTCGTACACAATC
>Ga0193727_1001037_pt1 | contig 11393 bp, 10 predicted proteins | sample H2c2metaG_FD_143051 | JGI IMG/M metagenome (GOLD analysis project Ga0193727, IMG submission 143051) | Soil microbial communities from a riparian zone of the East river system, Colorado, United States - H2c2 | ecosystem: Environmental > Terrestrial > Soil > Riparian zone | place: USA: East River...
GGCGGCGGGCACCAAGACATATAGAGCGGAGGCTGCCAATCCGCGCGGGGTCAAGAAGTCGACCAAGAACACCGTAACGGCTAACGCCGCGGGCATCCAGTTGAGCAGCCGTTTTGCGTCCGGCGGGCCGAACGCGAGACTCAGTTGGGTGCGTTGTGTCCAGCATGCAGTGGTCATGAGGTGCCCCTTATTGGTATGCCGTTCCCCGGACAGAACTATAAGCAGCAGCTTAAGCCAAGTCTGGTGCCGAATGTGGATTCCCCCTCATCACCATAGAATCAATCACTTAGTCACATTAATCGCAAATGGCGCCTGCGCTCATCCATCGCAGGGTCGATTCGCAATGCTTAAGGTGTCTTAAGAGTTGACCGCGCTGAGCGCAAATTCACGCGCCTGAGCGGTGACTTTCACGACGATTTTCAATCGCTTAACTCTCGGCTCGCAAAGCAATGCTTTTTCTTGCCGATTCTTTCGCATTTCAACGTGCTGTCACATTGAAACCGTAACTTGGTACTGCAAAGGGAAGCACAAACAAAGTCGGCAATGGCGCCGATTGCAGCGCTCCCGAGGGTGCGACATGTCGATATTCAAATCGGGCGCGGCGGCAGTGGCCGTGCTTCTGTATGGCGCGTCTATCGCAGTTGCCGACACGCCTGCGCCGGATGCCAATCAGCCCACCGACATCGGCCGTGTGCGCACCGGTGCGGAAAAGGAGCAGGGCGACCAACAAGTCGTCCCGAACGCGACGACAAATCGCGCCGCTGCGATCGAAATGAAAAAGCAAGCGCCAAATCTCGTGGAGATTCAACCGCTGAGCGAGATCATCAAGCTTCCCGATATCAATACTGCGGAGGCCTTGGGGCGAATTCCCGGCATCACGCTCGAAACAGATAGCGGAGAAGGGCGCTTCGTCAGCATTCGCGGACTGGACTCCGACCTCAATGGCACGAGTTACGGTGGCGTGCGTCTGCCTGCCTCCAATCCGTCATCTCCGTTCGGCGGCGGTCGGGCCGTTGCGTTCGACACGTTTCCGACCGGAATCATCGGCGGCGTGGAGTTGACCAAGACGCTCCAACCGGACATGGACGCCGAGGCTCTGGGCGGTTCAATCAATCTCGTTCCTCGAACCGGCGCGGAACACGGCGGCGCGCCATTCCTCGATGCGGATTTCGGCAGCGGTTACGAACCGTTGCGCCGAACCCCCGTCTATCACGGCGAGATCAGCGCGGGGCGCGGGTTCGACGGCGGGGACGGGATCGGCGGATGGTTTGCGGGCGCCAACGCATTCAGTGCGGTCGTGACTGCCGTATACCATGAGGACTCGCGGGGCATCGACGATGTCGAGGAAAGCTATACCGATCAACAATCGAAAGGTGTCCCGGACAAGGTATTCAGCGATTTGCAATTCCGCCGCTATGAATATCACCGCAAACGCTACGGGCTCGCCGCCAATTTTGAAGCCAAGGCGAGCGAATCGACGAATTTTTACCTGCGGCTTCTCTGGTCAGGCTACATCGAGACGGCCAACAAACATTTCTTGGTGCTCAAGAATCTTGATTCCGACGCCGGATGCACGCCGCAGCCAAGCTGCATTCAGGATCCGAACAACCCGAACGGCTTCATCGCCTCCGCTGCGACACTACAACAGAGCACCACCGATTCGACCGAGCGCATCCAAAACGGCTTGGGCGTCATTGGCGGCAGCAGTGTGTTCTCTGCTTTCAAGCTTGATTATCACGCTTCTTTCGCGCTGGGCACCGATCGTGTGTCCACGAGCTACGGCAGCACCTGGAGCGATCCGAATTCCGTGCCGGTTGCCTACGCGAATACGGATCCGCGTTATCCAAGTTTCAGCACGCTCGACGGAACGAATCCGGCCAATCCAGCCAACTACACATTGGACCAAATCGGTCTCGGACAGTCGTTCGCGCACGATGGCGAGACAGCCGCCGTGCTCGATGCCACGATTCCGCTTCCGGGCGCCGATACCGCGGAATTGAAGGTTGGCCTGTCGGCGCGCGAACGTCACAAGACCAACGAATCGACTTCGCCTGTTTTCACGCCGAATGGAACGATCTCTTTGCAGTCCGCCACGTACGGAGCGGACACGATCTACTACAACAATCACTACAACATCGGACCCGAGATCAGTTTGGTATCAGTTAGAAATCTGGCAAACGGCTCGCTGGGAACCATCAGCGACGACGCCGCAGCCGATGCGTCGGGCAATTCCGATGACCGTGAAAATGTATTTGCCGGATATGGACAGTATTCGGCCACATTCGGCAACGTTGGCCTATTGGGCGGATTGCGCGTGGAGGCTACTCGAGCAACCTACCAGGGAAACCTTTATAACGGCGACACGGACGTCAATACCCCGGCATCCCAGAAGAGTTCGTATACCGACGTGTTTCCGAGCCTGCAGGCACGCTTCAAGGTGCTCGATAATCTGCTCGCGCGCGTCACTTACTCAACGGGGATTGCGCGCCCGGGGTTTCAGCAAATCACTCCGGGCGCTTCCTTCAGTGTTACCAACGCGAGCGTAACCGTTGGCAACCCAGCGTTGAAACCGACGATTGGGCAGAATTTCGACGCCACTGTGGAGTGGTATCCGGGCGATGGGCAAATCGCTTCGGCCGGCGTTTTCTACAAATGGTTCCATGATTACATTTTGCTCTCCCAGCAAATCGTGCCGGGCTATCCGCTGCCTGGGCTCGTCGACACGATCACCACCGTGCAAAGCTTCAGCAATGGTCCCGCCCACGCGGATGGAATCGAGGGTCAATACCAGCAGCAGTTCAAGTTCCTGCCTGCACCTTTCGATGGGTTCGGTGTCAGCGGCAATTTCACCTTGGTGGACTCGAAGGCTGAAATTCACCCGGGCATGACGGGCCTCCTGCCTTCCACGTCCAAAGTCACATGGAACGCGGGTGTGTTCTACGAGAAGGATCCGATCCAAGTCAAGCTTGCCGCCGGTTACAGAAGCCAGAACCTTTTCGCGTTCGGCAGCACTCTCGGCGATTCCACCGACGTCTATTCGCGCCAACGGACGACACTGGATCTGGGGGCCACCTATGCAGTTGCTCACTCGGTCAAGCTGTATTTCGATGCGAAGAACCTGCTCAACACACCGCTGGAATTTACTGAAGGCCGCAGCGACGCCCGTCCGATCCAACGCGAGTTTTACGATGTCACGCTGCTCGCCGGCGTTCGCATGAGCTTCTACTGAGGCGCGCCGCTCCGATGCAAGCATTCAAGTGTATTCCCGCAGTTGTCGCAGCCTTGGGCGCCGTGTGTGCGGCCGCAACGGCCCATGGCGGCGAGGCGCCTGCGCAAATGCCGCGCTATGAGCATATTTTCTTGATCATCGAAGAGAATCGAAGCTACGTCGAAATCATCGGCGAGCAATCGATCGCGCCGAACATCAATCGACTTGCCCATCTATACGGATTGGCAACGCAGTTCTATGCGGAAGTGCATCCAAGCGAAGGAAATTACGTCGCGATGCTGGGCGGCGACACTTTCGGAATTCACGATGACGACGCCTTCTATTGCAAGCCAAACAGCAGCGACCCTTACTGTCCCGGTTCGGGACGGCCGGGATATGTCGATCACTCGGTTTCCCAGCACAGCCTCGTAGATCAGCTCGAGACGCGAGGATTGACTTGGAAAGCCTATATGGAAAGCATTCCTGCGGCGGGCTCCGGCGTCGCTCGTTGGCCGGCGAAAGCCCAGCCCGGCGTTCCGGCGGAACTGTATGCGGTCAAGCACAATGGCTTCATGACATTCAGCCACGTGCAAAATGATCCGCAGCGGGCGCAAAAGATCGTCGGGTTCGACACACTGTCCGCTGATTTAGCCGCGGGAAAGATGCCGAGCTATGCCCACATCGTGCCGAATCAGTGCAATGACATGCACGGCCGCGACGACGGCCCGATGACGCCCGAGGATTGCCGGAAGTCGAATATGGCCGGTTTGATCAAGCGCGGCGACAAAGTGGCCGGCGACTTGGTCGAAAAAATCATGCATTCGAGCGTATGGCAAAAGCGCGAGAACGTCGCCATCGTCATCACCTTCGACGAGAACGGCAAGGCGGAACGCAATGAGGGGCCGCAAGGATGCTGCGGTTATGAGCCCAACAGCGCCGCAAATTTTGGAGGAGGCAGAATTCCAACCATCGTGATCACCAATCACGGCGTTCGCAGTGTCTCTGATCCGACGCCCTACAATCACTATTCATTGTTGCGCACGACCGAAAGCGCGTTCGGGATCGATGAAAACCTGGGGCACGCCGCGGATCGGGCCGCCGGCGTTGTCGACATGGCGCCCTTGTTCGCGGTGCAGAATGGCGCAGGAGTCCGGCACAAATGAGAACCTGGCCATCACGTCCCTACAAGCCGGTTCGCATAGAAGTCATTCCGATGATTGATGTGATGATGTTTTTGCTCGTCTTCTTCGTGCTGATCAGTGTTCATGTTCTGCCGGCGCTGGGACTCAAGGTTGCCCTTCCTCAATCAAGCGCAGCCAGCCGAATCGACGAACCGCGCCGCATCACGATAACCCTGACGAAGGAAGGCGGAGTGTACTTGGATGGCAACGCGACAACGCTGGAGGAGTTGCCAAACCAACTGCGCAACTTGAGTTCGCAGTCCAAGATCGCCGTGATCATCGCCGGCGATGAACTCAGTAATTTACAAGCGGTGGTCGACATTCTCGGCGCATTGCAGAAAGGCGGGGTGGCGGCGACGACAATCACGACCAAGGCGAAGTAAATCCATTGTCTCTGTCCACTCCCGAGACCGTGAGTCATGCTCTGGCGCTTGCACTGACCGCCGGAATAGGCGCGTTTTTGCTCACGAATCAACGGTCACCCGCCTTGAACACCGTCGTTGCCGCACGAGCCATCCAGATTGCGGTGCAGGCGGAACCGTCGCCGCCCGCCCCGCCGCGGCCCGTGCCGGAGCCGCCGAAGGTGACGCGGCCGGTCGCGCACCGCGAGATCCGGCAACTCACTGTGCCGCTCATGGCGGCTGTTGTGCCGGATCCTGCGGAGTTCGCACCCGCGCAAGACCCCTCGCTCAGCCCGGTGCAGACGCCGCCTTCCTCCAGCGCGCCCCCGGGGACCTTGGAGGCGCAGTATGCGGCGACACTTCACACCAATATCGACTCACGCACGGCCCCGCCCAGTTCGACGGAATACCGCCTGCTCAAACCTCACGGGGAAGTCCGCGTCTCTTTCACGCTGGATCGTTCCGGGTTGATCGTCGCCTCCGAGCTCGCGCGCAGCTCGGGCTCCAATCTGCTTGATCATCATGCGCTGGAAATCGTCAGAACGGGCCATTACCCACCGTTTCCCGGCGACGCGTTTCAAGGCGAGTCTCGTCATTCATTCCTCATCACGCTCGAGTTTCATTCATGAACTTTCCGCTATATCACGATCTGGCTTTCGACTTTCTCTACGCCTTCGCCGGCATATTGGTCTTTGTCATATTCGAACGGGCTTTGTATCTATCTTACTTGGGGCTCAGAGCGCGCCGCATCGGCCGTAGCGTACGCGCCGCCGATGAGGCGCTTCCTCTCACGCTAAAAAAATCCAGCGCACGCGACCCAATCACGCGCGCGGTCATGCGCTACTCCGGCCTTGCAGCGACACATGGCGTGACGCGCGGACAGCTCGAGGATTTTTCGGCGGCGCTCTATATAGACGTCGACAAGAAAATCAGCGCGCGGCTGTGGGTGCTCGACACGATCATCACTGGTGCGCCGTTGCTCGGCCTGCTGGGCACGATTTTAGGGATCATGCAAACATTCACGGCTCTTTCCCAAGGCGGGATATCGGATCCCACCGAAGTCAGCCACGGCATTGGACTTGCACTCACGGCGACCGCGTCCGGCATCGCGACAGCCCTGCTGGGTCTGCTTGGTCATAACATCCTTAACCGGCAAGCTCAGCTGCTGACCGAGGAGTTCAAGTTCCTCGTTCTGCGGTTGACCCCGCCCTCAATTGGCTAGGCGCTACTGCGTGCGGGCCGAATCAACCACCAGGACCACAAACGTACCCGGAAGGACCGGAGCATCCGACTCTTCTTTCGCGCCACTGGCCGGACCAAACGAGGCGGTCGGGAGGTATATCTTGTGAGTCGCATTATCCAAGGCGATCGTGCGCGCACCCGGTGCCGTCGTGACGACTTGCGCTACGGCAAAATGATCCGGGTCGGTTTCATGCACCACCGTCAACGTGCCGTCGCCGTTGGCGCTGAAAGCGTCTTGCCGGTCCCGGTCGAAGGCCGCGCCGTCGGCATGTGCGCCGATCGGAAGCGTGGCTATCGCTCTGCCCGTATTGGTATCCAGAATCGTCATCTTGGCATTCGCGCACACGGAAAAGCTGCGGTGGTGCTGGGCATCGAGCGCCAACCCGGTAGGCGCGTCGCATCCGGGCAGCGGCCAATGCGCCGTGACCTTGGCTTGCCGCGCATCCACTGCGGCCAATTCATTCTTGCTTTCGATGTTGACGAAAATCATGCCGCTTCCATCGGTTTGAGCGAACTCCGGGCCGCCGCCCAAGGCGATCGTTGCGGCTACCGAGGAAGTCTTGGCATCGATGACGCTGACATTGTTGCTGTGCCCGTTGAAAACGAATACCCGATGAGTTTTTTCATCGTAGAGAATGGCGTCCGGCTTGGAGCCGACGTCGAGTGTGGCGAGGACTTGCCGTGTATTCAGGTCGAAGACCTTCACCTGGTTCGACTTTCCGGCGCTGATGTAACCGCGCCCGAGGTCAGCCGCAATTGCGATGCCGTGCACCCCGGGCGTATCGGCGATATCGCCGACCACCTTTCCGCTGACCGTATCAACGACCGATACGTGGGTGCCGCGAGACAGGTACAAGCGGTGCGATGCGGAATCCAAGGCCGGGTAGTCCCATTTGCCGTCGCCGCCGATATTGAGCTTGTCCAAGACACCGTAGGTCTCGGCTTGCGCGGCCTGCGCACTGAATACGATGGCAAGCAAGCAGGAGGCGAGTCGCGGACTGATCATGGGAGTGCTCTCTTGAGGTTGACGAGGAGCCTATGCTCGCAGCCGGAAATTAATTTGCCGTTAAGAGATCAGCTCATTTGTGACAGTCATCGGCGGCGGCAGTGAAGGTCTTGTTGATAGAGGACGATCGCATGATCGGATGGTCGTTGCGGCGCGGACTCATGGACGAGGGATTTACCGTTGATTGGCTCGACGACGGCGACGCGGCGGTGGTCATATGCGCCGAGCAAAGCTACGACGCGGCCATTCTCGACCTGGGCCTTCCAAGCCGGGACGGATTAAAGGTGTTGGCTGAGCTGCGCCATCAAGGGAACTCATTGCCGATCGTCATCGTAACGGCTCGCGAGACGGTGACCGATCGCATCAAGGGACTGAACGCCGGCGCTGACGACTATCTGTGCAAGCCATTCGACTTCGACGAATTGGTTGCGAGACTGCGCGCAGTCATGCGGCGGCGGGCGAGGCTTGTCGCCGCAGTGCTCGAGTACCGCGATTTGAGCCTCAACCCCACCACCCGCCAGGTCGCTCACCAAGGCAGGCAGGTCATTTTGTCTGCCAAGGAGTTTTCGCTGCTGGAAGCTCTATTGGAGAGGCCCGGGGTGGTCCTGACACGCGATCAGCTGCGGGATAAATTATATGGATGGGACGGTGATGTGGGCAGCAATACGGTTGAGGTCTTCATCCACTCGCTGAGGCGCAAGATCGGCTACGATTACATTGAAAACGTTCGCAGCGTCGGATATCGGATCCCGGCGCCATGAAATCCATTCGTACTCGGCTGCTGCTGGGACTGCTGGCAGGCGTCATTGTTGCGCAGGTGTTCATCTATCTGCTCATCTACGCACGCATCGAGGATGAAATCGACGACCTGTTCGATTCTGAATTGGAGCGCAGCGCGCTCAGCGCAAACGCCAATGGGCCTCAAGCGAGCACACCGCTGCCCGATCGGGAAGTCGAGAATCCCCAGCAGGGAATGGTAATTGCCGGATGGACTGAATCAGAGATCCCTTCGCGCGATCAACCCGAACCGGTCGCGGGGATTCCCCGGAACATCCCATCGGGATTTTCCAAGCGCATGATTCACGAGCGGGAGTGGCGCCTGTTTGCACTCGCCGACGGCGAGAAACGAGTCGTGGCAGCGCAACCTTCCGATATCCGCGATATTGCCGCGCGAAAAATCACGCTGCGCGCCATGGGGCCCGCGTTGGCCGTGTTGCCGCTCGCGGCACTGATGATTTGGATAGCCGTTTTTTATGGATTGCGACCGCTGGCGAGGATAACGCAGGATTTGCGCAGGCGGTCGCATCGTGACCTGTCTGCGATCGACGTTACCGAATTGCCTCCGGATTTGATGCCTGTTGCCAAGGCGCTCAATGAGTTGATGCAACGATTGTCGGAGACCATCAGCGCGCAACGGACGTTCATCGCGGATGCCGCGCATGAATTGTTGACGCCGCTGACTGCGCTGAAACTGCAGGCGCAGATGTTGGCGCGGTCAAAAAGCCCTGTCCGCGAGCTTGAGGCCATGGCCGAATTGCAAGGCGGGATCTCGCGTACGTTGAAGCTGGCGCAAGGCCTTTTGACCCTGGCGCGCCATGACAGCGAGGCGGATTCGCACTACAACGAGGAATTTGATCTGTCGGTGGCCGTGCGCAATTCGCTGTCCATTTACATTCCGTTGTCCGAGGAGAAGCATTTGGATGTCGAGACCTGCCATTTCGATCAAGTGTTCGTGCGCGGCAACCCGGAGGCGGTCGCCATCATGAGCTCCACTCTCATCGACAACGCCGTGAAATACAGCGATCACGGTGGGAGGGTCCGCATCGGAATCCACGGCGGGCAGTCGCGTGCTGAATTGCGCATCGAGGATTCGGGAGCGGGAATCCCGGAGGAGGACCGCGAGCGCGTATTCGATCGTTTTTACCGGCGGCGCGATACGCTCGCCGCCGGCAGTGGTCTGGGTCTGGCGATCGCAAAGGAAATTGCGGCACGTTGCGATGCGACGATCGTGCTGGGGTCTTCCGATGACCTTGGTGGGCTGAAGGCGAGCGTCTATTTCGCGCGGATATCCGATTGCAATACCAAGTGCACGAGAGCTGCGAGCATCCTTTGATTCCTCTCGTACGCCTGTTGAATGCGGGGCTCGACCTTGGGGCAACATGCGAAGACATCACGGTTGGCCGGAACCACCGGCCGATCCGTAAATCTGCCCGGTTGCGAAACTGCTCTGATTGTCCGCAAGCTGCACATAGATACCGGCTAATTCGGCCGGCATTCCCGGTCTGCCCATAGGAGTTTTATTGCCGAATCGCGTCTGTTTCTCGGGAAATGCGCCGCCGCTTATTTGCAGTGCCGTCCATATCGGGCCCGGTGCGACACCATTGACTCGAATGCCTTTCGGCGCCAATTGCTTTGCCAGTGACTTCACGAAGTTCATGGTGGCTGCTTTGGTCTGCGCGTAATCATACAGATCCGCGGATGGATCGTAGGCTTGCTCTGAAGCTGTCGCGATGATGCAAGAACCCGGCGGCAAACTGGGCAGCGCGGTCTTGATGAGCCAAAACGGCGCGTAGATATTGGTCTTCATGGTCCAGTCGAATTGCTCCGTTGAAATGTCCAGGATCGATTTGTGAGCTTGCTGCCGACCGGCGTTGCTGACCAAGATGTCCAGGCCGCCCAATGCTTTGACCGCGCGCGCCACCAGCTCTTCACAAAACGCCTCCCGCCTAAGGTCGCCCGGAATCGCGACACCTTTGCGGCCGGTAGCCTGAATCAACGCAATCACTTCATCCGCATCGGACTGCTCGTCGGGAAGATAATTGATGGCCACATCGGCTCCTTCGCGTGCGAAAGCGATGGCTGCGGCGCGGCCCATGCCCGAGTCCCCGCCTGTGATGAGTGCCTTTCGGCCTTTCAAGCGGCCGTTACCTTTGTAACTCGTTTCCCCGTGATCGGGACGCGGCTGCATTTTGGAGGCCAATCCGGGCCAGGGTTGGTGCGCTCAAGGGAACGGAGGCTTCGGATACTTGGACGTCGGATCTTCGAGGCGCGAACCGATGGACGGTTCTTGAACCGAGGCGGGGGATTGAGCGCTCCCATTCGTAGCGTAACTCGCGTCAGCAAATGTCCGGCATTTCATCGAGCGATATGCTTCTTTGTTTTTTGATAGACGCGTGTAGGCTGATGTTTTATGCGCGTACTGTGCTGGCATGGTCGTGGCGACGATTGCGAAATGTATAAGAAATTCCGCGACAAGAGAGACGGCGTCATAAAAGTTCTGCTGCGATCTGCGACGTGACTAGGGAGAAGTTAGCAACCCGCCTCAAGACCTCTCTGGATGAACTGCGTATGCAAGTATTGGGCGCGCAAGTCCTGCTCGGATTTCAGTTTCAAAGCTTGTTTCAGCCCGCATTCGAGAGGAATTGTTCAGCGAGCCGGGCGGTGGCTGCGATCGGCCTCGTTGCTATTTGCTTATCAGTGGCCGCGCTGGTTGCACCGCCCGCACAGCATCGGTTGGTTGAGCGCGGAGACGCTAGCGATCGGATATTGCGTATCGCCAATCGCTGCGCTGGAGTGTCACTGGGATTGCTGGCAATTGCGCTCGGCTGCGACGCTTACGTTGCTGCCGCTGCTCAGGGAAGCAGTGCGCGGGCGATCGGGTTCGCTTGCCTTGTGGTTGGCGTGGCAGTCGGCACGTGGTTCGGCGTCGGCCTCATGTGGAGGAGGCGCCGCTTTCGGGGAGGCGATGACATGGGCGAGCGCGAGACCGTTGATCTGCACACCAAGATTGAGCAGATGCTGACCGAATCACGGGTCATTTTGCCCGGGGCCCAGGCCATGCTGGGGTTTCAGTTGATCGTTACCATGACCGATGCTTTTGGCAACCTTCCGCCTGCTGTGAAAGGCGCCCATTTTTCGGCGTTGAGCGCCGTGATGCTCAGTGTCATCCTGCTCATTACGCCCGCCGCCGTGCATCGCTTGAGTTTTGAGGGAGAGGACTACGCGCGCTTCCATCGCATTGGCTCGTGGCTCCTAACCATCGCGTTAGTACCTCTGGCAGCCGGCATCGCATTGGATTTCTCCGTGGCCACATGGCGCTTATCGAGTAGCGCCGTCGGGGCCATATGGGGCGGCGTTGGCATGTTCACCGTGCTGATCGCCGTTTGGTACGTTTGGCCCTTATCCCTGCGAGGGCGACGGAAGCAATCGTAGAAGCTGGCCCCCAAGGGAATCCACACGACGTCACGCTCGTATCTGCGCTTCGTTTCCGCTCGACGCCAGCCAAATCCTACAGTGCCTGGCGATAGCCGGGGTCTGGGAGCCCGGCTATCGCCAGGCACTGTAGGATTTGGCTG
>Ga0193727_1001038_pt1 | contig 11392 bp, 13 predicted proteins | sample H2c2metaG_FD_143051 | JGI IMG/M metagenome (GOLD analysis project Ga0193727, IMG submission 143051) | Soil microbial communities from a riparian zone of the East river system, Colorado, United States - H2c2 | ecosystem: Environmental > Terrestrial > Soil > Riparian zone | place: USA: East River...
CCATTCCTGCGACAGAATTACGGCCGCCAGCTGGGCGATGGACAGCTTGGCGCGCGGATTCCGCGCCGCGTCAAATGTCACCGGCTCACCCGCAATCACCGCTAGCCGCACATACATCGAGCCTTTGGCGAGCGCCTCTTCGGGAATCCTCAGGCTCGCAATCGCTCCCGGCTCGACACGGCCGAGTACCCACTCGCGCTTCACGCCTATCAGATAAACGTCCACTCTCTCACGGCCGGTGTTGTCGAAGCGGATGGTCAGTGGAAGAGCATCGATCGATATCGGTGCGTTGGGCGCCGGGCGCGGTGACGCGCCGATGCAGGCGCCGAGCGCGATGGTCATTGTGACTGCGATTGAAACGAAAGCACGTCGGCGGGACGTAGTCATTGGTATCTCCTGTGATGGGAACCGGCGCGTTTAGCGCCTTTCCCATAGCGCGCAGAAGAGAGTCAAACCCAATCAGCGACTGCGCTGTCCAATTGGGGAGACCCCACCCACATCCCATCGACCAGGGTGAACATTCCGATCACGCCAACCGACGTCGCCCCAACGCCTTCCGCTGCGCCGACCGCCGACGCTGCTGAGGCCGCGCGGCACCCGGCGCAGGGAGTCACCGAGCTCCTGCGCGCGTGGAGCGCGGGCAACGTTCAGGCGAGCGACTCGCTCGTCCGGCTCGTGTACGCTGAGCTTCGCCGACAAGCGGAGCTCGTGATGCGGCGCGAGGACGCGGGACACACGCTTCAGCCTACCGCGCTCGTGCATGAGGCGTGGCTGCGTCTCGCCGATCAGCAGGATGCGCGCTGGGAGAGTCGCACGCAGTTCTTTGCCATCGCCGCGCAGATGATGCGGCGCGTGTTGCTGGACCATGCGCGCACGCGCCATGCGCTCAAGCGAGGCGGCGGCGCCTTGCAAGTCTCGCTCGGAGACGGGGACTTCTTCGCCGCGACGTCCGACGTGCGATCAGGACAGGGCACACCTATCGACCCGCTGGACGTGATCGCGCTCGACGACGCTCTCGCCCGGCTCGCGGTGCTCGATCCGCAGAAGGCTCAGCTGGTGGAGCTGCGCTACTTCGCGGGACTCAGCATCCCCGAAGCCGCGGAGGCACTCGGCGTCTCGACCGCAACTATTGGTCGCGAATGGGCCATCGCGCGAATGTGGCTCCGCCGGGAGCTCGACCGGTGACCGCACCGTCGCTGGAGACAGGGGCGGACCGCGCGTCGTCATTGATGACGCCCGAGAGATGGCGTGTGATAGACGCAATCCTCCGTGCATCGCTCTCCTGCGAACCGGCGCAACGCGATGCCTTCGTTGCGGACGCGTGCGGCGACGACGAGGATCTCCTACGCGAAGTCGCATCACTGCTCGCCGTGCACGATCGTGTCGGCGACTTCCTCAATCGACCGGCCGCGGAGATACTGGCCCGCGGAATCGCGCCGCCATCGCTCACCGCGCGACTCGCGACCGCGCTCGCGGGGCGCTATCAGATCGAGCGCGAGATCGGACGCGGTGGCATGGCCACGGTGCATCTCGCGCGGGACCTGCGGCACGGCCGCTGGGTAGCGATCAAAGTGCTGCGCGAGGAGCTCGCGGCAGCCGTTGGTGCGGAGCGTTTCCTCGAAGAGATACGCGTCACCGCGTCTCTCCAGCACCCACACATCTTGCCGTTGTTCGACTCGGGGAGCGCGGAGGGGCTGGTGTGGTACGTCATGCCCTTCGTCGAAGGCGAGACTCTGCGCTCGCGGCTCGCGCGCGAGCGTCGCCTCCCCGTGGATGACGCCCTGCAACTCGTGCGCGAGATGGCGGATGCACTCGAGTATGCGCACCGCCATGGCGTCGTGCACCGCGACGTGAAGCCCGAGAACGTTCTGCTGCAGAGCGGCCATGCCCTGGTCGCCGACTTCGGAATCGCCCTCGCGCTCGAGAACGCGGGCGGCGCGCGAATCACGCGCACGGGCATCACCCTCGGCACTCCCTCGTACATGGCGCCGGAGCAGGCCGCCGGCGACCGTCCCATCGATGCGCGCACCGATGTCTACGCGCTCGGCGCGGTGTTGCACGAAATGCTCGCCGGCGAGTCGCCATTCGCAGCGGCGTCACATCAGGCGACGTTGCGGAACGGGATGCACGATCCGTTGATTCCGCTGGCTGCGCGTCGCGCCGATGTCTCGCCGTCTCTGGATGCCGCAGTGCGGCGGGCGTTGGCAAAGGAGCCGGATGACCGGTTCCCGAGCGCGGCAGCATTCGCGGCGGCGCTCACCACGCGGGCCGTCGGTGGCCAAGCGGGTCCGTCACGCGGGCGCATGGTGTCAGCGCGCGCGATGCTGTACGCGGTCGGCGTCATGCTCACCGTCGGCCTCGTGGGTGGCTGGGAGTTCGCCCGCTCGCCAATCGTCGAGCGCTTGCCCGCTGCGCCGTCCGAGGTGGTGCCGCAGCCGATCGGCAGCGACGCCGACCGGCGATCCGCGAGCGATGAAGAGTTGACGCTCACTGTCGTCGATCGTACCGGCCGGCCGCTACGCACGATCGCGGCGAACCGTCCGTGGACTCCGCGCTTTTCGCCGGACGGTCGTCAGGTAGCGTACGGCGCGTTCGGCAGCGGGCAGAGCACGAGCGATGTGTGGGTGACGGATCTCTATGCCGGCACAACGCGTCGTCTCACCGACGACGGAAACGACAGCAACGATCCGCAGTGGAGCCCGAAGGGGACGACGGTCGCGTATTCGGTGAGCGCTCCCGATGGGAAGGACCTGGAGATGCGGCCGGTTGGCGCGGGCAATCCGAGCGTGCTGGCAACACGCGCGGGAACACAATTCCCGAGCGACTGGCTGCGGGATGGCAGCGCGCTGCTCGTCACGGAGGAAGCGGGCAGCAACCAGCACGACATCCTGGTGCAACCTGCGGACGGGTCGCCGGCTTGGCCGTACGCGACGACATCGGCGGATGAGACGGCAGCGCACGTTTCGCCCGATGGGCGGTGGGTTGCGTACACATCCGACGAGTCGGGGCGGATGGAGGTCTATCTCGACTCGTATCCGCGACCCACACGGCGTGTATCCATCTCGCGGAACGGCGGCGCGCATCCCGTCTGGCGCGGTGACGGACGAGAGTTGTACTACTGGAACGACGGGCGACTGGTGGCGGTTCAACTCGACGCGGTGGCGGGCAAGGGAGCGCCGGAGATCGGGACGCAGATCGTCTTGTTTCACGCGCGGTATTACATCGGTCCCAACACGATGTACGACGTGTCGCCCGATGGTGAGCGGTTCGTGATCGTCCAGTCCTTGAACGCCGGCCATTAGCTGGCGGGGCGTTGGGCTATTACGGTGGTCCTGGTTGCGGCGCGCCCTGTGGTTCTTCCTGCTGCTGCGGCCGGAGCTTGAGCGCTTGACCGAAGGTTCGAGACATGGCGACGAATACCGCCCGCTGCCCGAAGTGCTGCGTGTTCAATTCGATCACACGACCGTCGGTCGTTCGAAAGCCATACTCCATCAGATTGAATGGATCCGCGACGCGGAGCGTCACACTGCCCTTGTCGCCCCATAGCTTGCGGCGCAGCGCGAAATTCATATAGACGAACGCGGTCTGTGACCCGCCTTCCGTTGCCGAAGGCGCGCGATAGTTGGCGAAGGTCTGCAGGTCAGTAACGGGGTTCAGTTTTATTGTTGCGTTCAATCGGGTGTTCCAGACGACGGAGTGTGTCGAAAGATTTCCGGCAAGGTTCGACGCGTCACTGCTGTAGTGATAGATGCTGCCACCACCGAAGAGAGTGAGCCACGAGTGACGGTAGGTTACGTTGAGATCAGTACCCGTTACGAGCGTGCTGGCAACGTTGTCGAAGGTCGCAACTGAAATTCCAGTGGAATCGATCGTCTGGATGAAGCGAACGGCGTGCGCGGTCTTCCGCAGATAGGGATTGATCTGAACGGATCCCCATGAGCGCGTGTCCTGGAATGAGATCTCCATCGCGTCGGTGTACTCCGGACTAAGCGACGGATTACCATGGAACAAGTGACGCGCATCGTTCCGATTCACGATCGGGCTCAGCTGCCACGGATTCGGACGACTGATCCGTCGCGAGTAACTCAGTTTCACCTGCCGCATGTCGGTGAAATTGTAAGAGAGTATCGCGCTCGGGAACGCGCTCGAATATCGATTGTCGTACGACTGACCCACGGTCGGCAGCGTGAATCGTGTGGTCGCTTCCTCGAGTCGCAGTCCGCCCTGTGTCTGGACTTTGCCGATTTGTTGTGAGAGCACGGCATAGACGGCGCCGATCCGCTCGTGATAGTCGAACATGTTCGCGCGGCTTGCGTCGGGCGAGTAGACTCCGCTCAAGGAATCGAGGTACGCGACGGTGGAGTTGTCCCCGGTCGAACGCGTGGTTCCCTTGAATCCCGTCTCGAGTTTTGTACCAGTCCCCCAGGGATGCGTGTAGTCGGTCTGGAGGTTCCACGCCGGCACATGATCGTGTGATGTATCGTGCTCCCACGGCGGCATCGCCGATCCGGTGGATGTGTCCGCCTGCAGGAGCTCTCCGAACAGATTGTTGTCGTTCGAATTGTTGTCGTTCGAGTATCGCAGCTCGGTCGAGAGAATCGTTAGCGATGGGCCAGCGGTGCGATGGTACGCCACCGTGTAGTTCTGCGAGAAGCTTCGCCAAACCTGGTCGTTGCCCTGATTGAACAACCCGATCACACCCCGCTCGGCGTCCAGATCGCTGTAAAAAGCGGTGTTTTGGCGGGCGAATCGACCTCCGGAGAGCATTGCATCGGCCGAGAACGCGTCGTTTTCCGTAGGCTTGTACTGGGAACGAAACGTCATGCTCTGGAAGCGCGGCTGCGCGTGTCCATCGGAGTGTGACTCGACGAAAGCCGGGACTGGAATTGCGAGATTCGTCCGGTCCGACGATCCGCTGATGTTGCGGTGATCGCGGTACAAGCTTGCGGAGAGGTAGAGCGTGAGCGGCCCCGATTGGCGACCAATGTTGCCAGAGAGGTTGGCCTGTCGCGTGGTACCCGTGCTGGCGTTGAGCCCGCCACTTAGTCCGGCATCGGCTTGCTGGTTTAGAACAATGTTGATGATCCCGGCGGTGCCCTCCGGGTCGTTCTTCGCCGATGGATTGGTTGCTACTTCGACGCGCGTTACCGTGCTCGCCGGAATCTGTGCCAGAAATTGAGCGAGCTGTTCGCCGCTGAGTGGCGATGCTCGGCCATTGATCTGGACGACGACATTGGCATTGCCGCGGAGCGTCACGTTGTTGTTGCCGTCGACCTCGACGGATGGAACGTTGCGCAAAACGTCGACCGCCGTTCCACCGCTCGCGGTGGTCATGTTTTTCGTGCTGTAGCTATTCCGATCGGGCGAAAGTGCTACGTCCTGACGTTCGCCCGTTATGACCTGACTTTGCAGCGTGACCGCGAATGCTGACAGTGTGAGCGTGCCGAGGTCGGCAATCGGATGTTCGCGCGAGATAGTCACATCGGATCGCACGAGCGGCGAGAAGCCCAGTGCCCGAACGCGGAGGGCGTACAGGCCCGGCTCGAGGCCGGTAACGTGAAAGGCGCCGTCGGAATCGGCCGCCGCGCCAACGACGAAGCTCGTATCGGTGGCGCGACGGACACTGATCGAGCCGGTCGTGATCGCCTGCCCAGTCCCGATCGCAACGATGCGGCCGCGGATCTCGCCCGCGTCAGTCGCGGCGGGCTTAGCGGAATCGGGGGTTGATTGCGCCCAGGTTGCCGAGGTGAGACCAAGAAGAAGAATCAATCCCAACGCTACTGCAGTCTGCCACGTCCGCTTCGCGCGACGCTTTCCGCCAAGAACACATGTCATTTGACTGTCTACGTAAGTCGGGTGTGGTCTGCTGACTCTATTCACAAAAGTGCGGGCCACAATTAGACAGCCTAAGCGGAAAAACGGTTTGGTGCGGCTAATGATTTAAGGCAGGAATAAAAAGGGAGCGCTCTTTCCCTCGCGCCCATTGAACCAACCTCTCGCTATATACTTGCCAGTTGTCAGCGGCCAGTGGCCAGCCTTCCACTGACTCAGAGTCATCGTCTGTTCGTTGTACTCGGCGTGATGAGCTGGGAACACGTAGACAGAATCACCCCACCAGTCAGTCCCGGGTCCGGCACTGAAAGAGTTGCTGTCTCTGGCGATCCGAAGGCTTCCCCATAGTCCGCTATGCGGGATCGGCGCATTACCAAAGGTAAAGACATAAGGCGGCCCGCCGCTGACCACTCGAATTTCGTGGTTCGTCTTATTCCCCACAAAAACGCGCATGTGGAGGACAGTAGTAGTGTCGCGAATACTGATGAAGCTTGGGGACACTTCCGTCCAGACGCTTAGCCCGACGTCGGTATTGGGAGCGATAATGCTATCGCCGCAGGAACACAGGCAGAGGAGGGCTGAGACCAGCAGCGCAAAACGCATGGAGGCGTTTTTGAGGAAAAACTGTGCCGCCCTGATAGGCCGAGCGCTATCTAACGCCTAAGCTCAGCCTGGCGAACGATCTACTAATCGGCGTCCCACCTGTATACCACATACTTGATGCGGTCACCTTCAACATGAAAATAGACTGTCGATCCTGACATGATGTGCATCCCGCATTCGTACATGTAAGTGTCATTCCTCCGCTGCTCAGGCTCGCCCAACGCGCTGACGATGTCCGCGGCACGCGCTCCCACTCCGAGCGCCGGGTATTTGAGATAGCGATTATCTGATACGTCAGCCTGGAGCAGGATGTCGGTTTCTCCTTCGGTTACTCCCAGAACGACGTATTCAAGGCGAAGACCGGGGTAGAACATATCTACAACCGTGTCCATCTGGACCGGCCGGTGGTTGTTTGGGATCACATGCGACCGCAGGCTGTCTGGCCGCCCGAGTTGAGTCACCACTGCCTTGCGTCGGCTATCAGGAATAAGAAACCCGTTCTCTGCGAACTCGCCGCAGAGTGAATCCTTCTCGGAGGAGAAATGGACGCTGGGCGCAGTATCCCTATGGACTATGGGCGGAGCGCCGAGAGAAGGGCTCAAGGTTGTCGGAGTGCTAGACGCCTGCGAGTCGGTACTGGAGGTTGTCGTAACGACTGACACCGACGAGTCGACGGAGGCATGCGCTGGCGGAGTTTCGCGACGACAGCCGCCTAACACTGCGAGAAAGACCAGTGTTGGAATTCTAATTTGAGCTCCCCGGCGGAACGCTACGGCAAACACAACCCAGCAACCTTGTCGCCTCCGTCTGCTGCAAACAAAGTCAGTTGGCTGGCTGCAACAGCGCAGTGAGGGTCACGGTGTTCACGTGACATACATTGCTTGTCACTCGGACGTTACTCTGCAGCCATGCGGCGTAACCAGGTTTCGAAACCGTTACCTGGTACGTTCCACTTCGTTCACCAGCGGCTGACAGGGGAGAGTTGTCCAGGTCTGGCCTGGAATCCGGAATTGCAACTGAGTCTTTGTAACTTCCCTCGCGAACGACGAGGCTCGCACCAGAGGCGACACCGGCCCTTGTCAGGGAATCTTTCACGTACACGGCTAGTCCCGGCCGAAACTCCTGCGTACAAACGGGCGAGGTGGATCCTGAACAAGCGATCGCCCCAATCAAGATCGAGTACCAGCCAACAAAGGGTTTTCTCATAACCATTAGTCTCCGCGTAATCTGCAACGTGCGTTAGGGGTCCGGCGGAGCAGGAAGCGGATGAGTCATTGCGCGAAATCACTCCCCGCAATGGAAAGGAATGTCAATAACGCGTCGACTGGGATTCCGCTGCCCGAGGAGTGCCGTCGATACCCGCAACGGCGAGCATCCGGTGTCATATAGGAAAAACGCGACGTAAGCATGGCCTTTGTCGCTCAGGACGCTAAGACCTTGAGTGCGTCGGAACGTCTCTCTGTTGCCCTCGCGCACTGCCAGTTCAATTTTCCGCGCTGGGTCGAAGCTACCTGGCGGCCCCGAAACTTCTACGACAACGAGTGTCGCGTTTGAAGGTGCTCCTGCGTCTCCTTCACCAATGGTGGTGTTCCAAAGAGCACGAATCTTCGGATTACCGACCAGGTTCTCAGAGAAAGTTGCGCCGCTCGAGTAGAAGAGATGAGCCCGGACGTCTGTGATCGAATACGGCGGCGTAGCCTGGGAATACAGTGGGAAAGAAACAATCGTGCTGAATCCGATGATGCCCGCGAACGCTCGAACCATAGCCACTCCTCGAAAGGATTTCGCCCGCTACTGAGTAGTCAATCCCAGACGTAGGCCCAAGCGCCGAGACGAGACACGCTTCGACCGGGATATCTCGCGCTAAGACGGAGCTGCAACTCATCATCTGCGCCGATGCCGCGGTTGCACTCCGCAACCAACGCTGGTTCGGCGCCAGCCTCCTTACGCATCTCGAGTCCTGTACATCCGCGAACATCAAGAACGGGCGCGTCCGAAGGATTGGCACCCGTCGACCGCAGATAACTAACTGCCTGCGGTGTGAGTCTGCTCGTCACTCGTCCCAGTCCCCATAGCCGTACTTCCGGCGCAGCGTAGCACGAGAGGATGAAAACAACGGGGCCGAGCACTTCCAGGCCGACGAGTCTCATGGTCGAGCGCCAGTTCGTTCCTCGGCGTCGCTGCCTAAGCAGCATTCCTATGGCCGCGACCAGCCCAAGGATCGCTCCAAGAAAGAGCAGGAATGGCGCGAGATAATACGCCCAGAGGAACAGCCAGCCTGGCATGCTGTTCGGCGGACCGGGCGCGACGGCAATCAGCTCCGCGAGGAGCGTGAGTCCGGCCGCGATGAGGAACGGTGCGGTGAGAATCTCAGTGCTTCGCATCGTCAGGCATCGTGCTCGGAACACTTTCTGATTGCCCTCTTTTTGAGACCAATTCTTATTGACCATACTCCGAGCAACACTCCGGCTAGCAAAGCACGACCGGAAGACAGCCGATGGCTTGTAGCCCAGAGATAGTACGCGACAGTTCCCACGAGCAGCAGCACGCCGATCGCAATAAGCGCGGTGGGCGGAAATAACTCAGTCGGGCCCATCTTTCCGGCAATGAGTCGCCCGCTCAATAGGAGCAGGAAAGGAATAACCGCGAGTAGCACTACGCTCCACCACTGCGGGTCATATGACAGCGGTGTTTGTCCTTCGAGCAGCGTGGTGACTGCATACCAGAGGGCAAGAATCGTCGCGAGCAGCAGCATTATGCCAAGCGCGCGCTGTGCCCAGGGTGGGACTGTGGTCTCGAGAGTCCTTTCGTTAAACCCGGTCATTCCACGATACCTAACGCTTTAGTTGGTTGTCAGCGTCGGGAATTCGCGCTGTTGGCGATCGGAGTTATAAGCATGCTCAAGATCCCGACGAACACGCCCAACGCGAGCGCGCCGAACAGAGCACGCATTGAGTGTGTCAAGTCGGGGTACAGAAACCAGCTCACTGCGAACAGAAGAACAACGAAGGCCAAACACTCGCAGAACACCAATAGCAGTCGTTGTCTGTGCGTGAGAGTCGGGTTAGCCGACAGCGTCATTGGGACGACGGATCCGATTACAAAGACGGAGCTAGCCAGAGGCCAGTCAAGCCAAACTGTGATCGCGAAAACCACGAGCCAGAGTGCGACGGCGAACAGAAAGCTTCTAGCCCCTATTCGCAGCAAATCTCGGTTTGTCAGCACTGTCGAAGAAGTTGGTTGTCCCATCCGAGCGCACGTTTCAAAACACTCTCCTGGGAGGAGTCGGCCTAACGCCTTTGTTAGGCCGCACTAGACATTTCTGCTCGGATACCATACGCCACGCATAGCTACAAGGCCGATGTTGGGAGCGACATGTCTTTGATCGAGATTCCGAACGTCAACGTCCTGCACAGCCAGACCAAAAGGGCCCGCATCCGGCCAGCACTCGTGCCTGGCTTCTTTGGCGAGTGTTGCAGCCTCCTCTAGAGTCTCTGCCGTAACGCCGACTCCCCAATGTCCATCCAGAGGAAACCAGAATCGTCGAAGCATCGTATTGATCGGTCTAACGCCCAAGCTGACGCGCGGACGAGTCTAACTCAACCGCGACGTGCCGCCTCGATTGCAGCAACGTCGATCTTTTTCATCGTCATCATCGCATCGAACGTGCGCTTGGCGACGGCGGGATCGGGATCGGTGACAGCCTTCGTCAGGGCGATCGGCGTAATCTGCCAGGACAAACCCCATTTGTCCTTGCACCAGCCGCACGCGCTCTCCTCGCCGCCGTTGCCGACGATCGCGTTCCAGTAGCGATCCGTTTCGGCCTGGTCAGCGGTTGCGACCTGAAATGAGAACGCTTCGCTTTGCTTGAACGCGCTTCCGCCGTTGAGCCCGAGGCAAGGAATTCCCATCACGGTGAACTCGACCGTCAACACCTGACCTTTTTTCCCGCCCGGAAAGTCTGCCGGTGCGCGGTGCACCGCGCCGACCGACGAATCGGGAAAGGTCTTGGCGTAAAACCGTGCCGCGGCCTCGGCATCGTGATCGTACCAAAGGCAAATCGTGTTCTTTGCTGGCTTCGCCATGTCACTTCTCCTGAGATAAGTCACCCGAGGCCGGAGTCAACGATGTGTTAGCAGTCGAAGGGCATTGGGCCTCAGGCAAATGCTTTCTTCTGTCAAAAATGACCGCCAAAAAGTATTTGCACTAGCGCGTCAAAGGCCACCTCAAATCCGGCGCCTATCAGATCGAAGCCCGTACCATTGCGGGGCTTGATGATGCCAGGACGTTGAATCTCAATGCGCTTGCGAACGGCGTCATACTCCCCGGCATCCAGCCAAACGCCTTTACAGTACACGCATCGCTCGATTTCCACGCCTTCGACCATTTGAGATTCGAGCGAGCGAAGACACTCTGGGCATGCTCTTACCTTGCGGCCACGCCTCTTCGGAGTGTGGGCCCGTCGGCTTTCGGCAGGCAGCGCGGAGGGTTCAACTGAGGGTGCCTCGAGCGCCTTCCGCGTAAACCATACTCCCGCGCACTCACTGCAAGTCGCAACAGACACCGCGGCGATGGCCTGCACGGAGAGAGGATGACGATCGACGGGGCAGAGGATCATGATCGAGCGGCCTGAGTTGTGACGCTTAACGCTTTAGTTCGGCTGCAAGCACGCTAACCAACTGCGGCGAAGCGGCATCCGAAAAGTGATAGCCAGCTGCAACGTTCGTTAGGCGGTGCGCCACAGCGAACGTTGGCGCACAGAGTATTTGCGAACGAATGGGTTTCGGGATGCCCACGTCGCGAGATCTTCACGGAGCGGCGTTCCTGCTCCAATCGATCTGAATCTCACGGATATCTTCCAGTAGCCCTCTTCGTCTCCGCCCGCCAAGAAGTAAATCGCGTTCGGAAACTCGCGTTTGAGCTCCGCGTCAATCCCGCTCAGTTGCTCGGTAGTGGC
>Ga0193727_1001039_pt1 | contig 11385 bp, 5 predicted proteins | sample H2c2metaG_FD_143051 | JGI IMG/M metagenome (GOLD analysis project Ga0193727, IMG submission 143051) | Soil microbial communities from a riparian zone of the East river system, Colorado, United States - H2c2 | ecosystem: Environmental > Terrestrial > Soil > Riparian zone | place: USA: East River...
CACGGCGACCCGGTTCACGCCGTTGTCTACGACCCGCTGCGCGACGAACTGTTTACTGCAAGCAAGGGCGATGGCGCCTTCCTCAACGATCGGCGCATGCGCGTAACCAAGCGCGAGAACCTGGCCGGCACACTGCTGGCGACCGGCTTTCCCTGGCGCCAGCGTGGCCACCTCGACACGCAGCTGGCGATGACGCGTGCGCTGCTGGTCGAAGCCGAAGACATCCGCCGCACCGGCTCGGCCGCGCTCGACCTGGCCTATGTCGCCGCCGGCCGTCTCGACGGCTTTTTCGAGATCGGCCTGAAGCCGTGGGACATGACCGCCGGCTGCCTGCTGGTGCGCGAGTCCGGCGGCCACTATTGCGACTTCGTCGGCACTGCCGGCATTCCGGCCAGCGGCAACCTGATCGCCGCCAACCACCACGTCACCGCAGCCATGGTCCGCTCCATTGCACCGGTGCTCTCGGCCGAATTGCGCTAGAAACCCGCCCGGTCAGACCCGCAGGCCCCCCGTTCGACGTCTTTACAAGCGTTTGCACACATTTCACGCGAGCGGAGTACACTCGTTCATGCAATTCGGGGGGAATTGCATGTGATTCCGATGAACGACAACCTGCAATTTGCCGCGGAGCCAGTCGCCGAGACGGCGGCTCCCTGGCATGTGCTGGTCGTCGACGACGATCCCGAGGTGCATGAAGTCACGCGGCTCGTGCTCGGATCGTTCCGCTTCGCCGACCGCCCAATCGATCTGATCAGCGTCACCTCGGCCAGCCAGGCATTCGAGCGGTTGCGCGCACGCGACGACATCGCCGTCGTGCTGCTCGACGTCGTCATGGAATCCGAGCAAGCCGGGCTCGAACTCGTGCGCCGCATCCGCGAAGAGCTGCACAATGGTTTCGTACGCATCGTGCTGCGCACCGGCCAGCCCGGGCAGGCGCCCGAGCACGAGGTCATCGCCGCCTACGACATCAACGATTACAAGGAAAAGACCGAACTGACGGCGCAGAAGCTGGCGACGACGCTTTACGCCGCGCTGCGCTCGTACCGCGACATGCGCACGATCGAGGCCCAGCGGCAGGGCCTGGAGCGTGTCATCGATGCATCGGCACAGGTGTTCTCGCACCAGAACGCGCGCGAGTTCGCCAACGCGGTGCTCGACCAGCTCGGCGACCTGGTCAATTCGCAGCGCGGCGCGCTGCTCTGCGCGATCGAACATCCGGGCGAATCGTTGTCCCATTTCCGCATTGCCGCGGCGACCGGCGACTACCGGCACCTGGCCGGCACCAACGCCGACGAGAACCTGCCGTTGCCGCTGGCCAAGGCACTGCGCGATACCTATCGGCGCAAGAGCCATCACTTCGGCGACGATCACTACATCCTGCATTTCACCGACCGGCAGGACAACGAGACGCTGCTGTTCGTCGGCCACGGCGGCGATTTGACCGCGCTGGACCAGCGCCTGGTCGAACTGTTCTGCACGAATGTCTCGATCGCGTTCGAAAACCTGCACCTCGCCGACGACTTGTTCGACTCGCAGCTGGAAATGGTCTACCTGCTTGCCGGCGCCGCCGAAACACGCTCGCAGGAAACAGCCAACCACGTGCGCCGCGTCGGCCAGCTCGCCCAACTGCTCGGTCGAGCCAGCGGTCTGGATCCGGCGCTGTGCGAGCAGTTACGCTACGCCGCGCCGCTGCACGACATCGGCAAGATCGGCATTCCCGACGCGATCCTCGGCAAGCGCGGCGCACACACCGCGGAAGAAGCCGCGATCATGCGCACGCATGCCGAAATCGGCGCGAAACTGCTCGGCGACTCGCGCCGGCCGGTGCTGAGCATGGCCGCGGAAATCGCCCGCAACCATCACGAGAACTGGGACGGCAGCGGTTATCCGGTCGGCCTGGCAGGTGAAAGGATACCGATCTCCGGCCGCATCACGGCCGTGGCCGACGTGTTCGACGCGCTCGGCAGCCGGCGCTGCTACAAGGAACCGTGGACGAGCGAGCGCATCCGCGAGTTCATGCTCGAGCAGCGCGGGCGCAAGTTCGACCCGACCCTGATTGATCGGCTGCTTGCGCATTGGGACGAAGCACTGGCCATGCGTGCCTCCCTGCCCGACCGCTGAGGCGAGAGGCAGACGCGAAGGCCGAAAGACAGCCACGAAGACACGAAGACCACGAAGAGGAGCAAGGCTTTCTCAATGGACGAGCTGGCGATCGCGCGGTCTGCCTCCAAATGCGGTCGCATCCCGTTTTACTCGGCCTTCCTTCGTGATCTTCGTGCCTTCGTGGCAATCTTGTAGCTCCTTTCAAATCGATCACGCCGGCGTCGTGGCCGGCAAAACGATGCGGAACAACACGCCCTGTCCCGGCGCGCTGATGCATTCGATGCTGCCCTGCAGTGATTGCGCGACCAGGTTGTAGACGATGTGCATGCCGAGGCCGGAACCGCCCTGGCCGCGGCGCGTCGTGAAAAACGGTTCGAAGATGCGGTTGCGCACCGTTTCGTCCATGCCGCGGCCGTTGTCGCGGTAGTCGATGCGCACGATCGCCTCGTCGCGCTTCACGTCAATGCGGATCTCGCAAGGCGCTTGCTCCCCGTCGCCTGCAGATTCCGCCGACCTTGCTCGGTCGTCCCTGGCCTCCACGGCACTCAGCCTCCTGCCCATTGCGCTTGGGCCCCTGACCGGCGCGAAAGCGTGCGTCAGCGAATTCATTACCAGGTTGGTGATGATCTGGTAGAGCGCACCGGGCGCTGTTTCCACAATGATCGTTTGTGGACAATTCAGCACGATATGGCAACCGGAACTCTTCATGCTGGGCCCGAGCGTGGTAATGATCTCGTCCAGGTTTGCACCGAGATCGACGATCCGGCGCTCCTCGCTCGACTGGTCCACCGCCACCTGCTTGAAGCTCTTTACCAGGCGATCGGCGCGCTGCAGGTTGCGCAACACGATGTCGGTACTGTCGCGCGCCGTGTCCTCGAACCGTTCCAGCGCGCTGCGTGTCAATTGTCCGTCGGCGATCATGCGCGAGAGGCGCCGCGTCTCGTCCTGCAGGTGCGAAGCGGCCGTCACGCTGATGCCGAGCGGCGTATTGATCTCGTGCGCGATGCCGGCCACCATGCCGCCTAGCGAGGCGAGTTTTTCCGTTTCGATCAGCTGGCGCTGTGCCAGCGTCAGGATGTCGAGCGTGCCACGCAGTTTGAGGTTGGCGTCGCGCAGGTCGGTCGTGCGCTGTTCGACGCGCGATTCGAGTTCTTCGTTCAACGACAGCAATGCCTCCTCGGCTGCCTTGAGGTGATTGATGTCGTGGTTGGTCCCGCTGATGCGCACGGCCCTGCCGTCCGCGTCACGCTGCGCGCGGCCGCGCGTCAGCACCCATATCCAGTTGTGCCGGTCGTCAAGCGTGCGGTAGCTGCATTCGAACGTCGGCGTCTCTCCGCGCAGGTGTGCGCGCAAGGCGGCAGCAAACGTGCCGAGGTCTTCTGGATGCACGAACGGCGTGTAGGCCTGCATCGTCTGATCGGTCGCTTCGCTGTTGGCGGCCAGGTGCTCGAGCCGGTTTTCACGCACCATGCGTCCGCTCGCCAGATCGACGTCCCACAGCTCGCTGCCGCTACCCCATAGCGCCAGTTTCAGGCGCTCGGCACCATGACGCATCGCGTCCTGCACCGCGGCACGGCGGCGCAACGTTGCCCGCGCGATCAGCCAGACCAGCAGCAGCAACAGCGCCAGTGCGCCCGCATAGATCGCGTATGCCAGCGGCGAGCGCCACGGCGCGGGCAAGACCCGAATGTCCAACGGAACCGCACTCTCGATCCAGTCGCCTCCCTGCGGGCGCACACGCAGATGCAGGCGATAGGCGCCCGGCGCAAGGTCCGTGTAGGTTGCCAGTCGGCGCGCCGCGGTCGTTTCGATCCATTGCTCGTCGTGGCCGTCGAGCTTGTAGGCGTAGCGCATCGATTCCGGATCGGAATAGTCGAGCGCGCTGAACTCGAACGTGACGTTATCCTGCTCGTGATTCAGAACGACTTTGCCGCCATGCCCGAACCTGCCCTGCAATGGCGATTCGCTACTGTCGCCAGGGCCGGCCGGAAGGTTGCTCAACAACAGCGTCGTCACGAGCGGATGCGGCGGCGGCGGCGGTTCGATCGCGTGCGGATCGAGAACGGTGATGCCGTCGAGCCCGCCGAATGCGATGCGCCCGTCCGGTAGTCGCGCCACGGCATTGACCCAGTAGCCACGTTGCTGCGCGCCGTTTCTCGCTCCATAGTTCAGGATCCGCGGCGGCGCGCCGGCTGCACGCTCGACGCGGCTTATTCCGGATGTCGTGCTGATCCAGAACACGCCGGGCGTGGTCTCGACGATGGCGCCGATCGCATCGCTTGCCAGGCCGTCGCGCGTATCGATTGCCTCGAAACGCGTGCTCGCGCCCCTGCCGACCCGATGATCGAGCCCGCCGCCTTGCGTGCCGACCCACAGGTCGCCATGCGAATCCTCTGCGATGACCGACACGACATCGGCGCTGAGCGAGCGCGGATCGCCCGCGCGCGAGCGGAAATGCTCGAAGCGTCCGCTGCGGCGATCGAGCAGGTCGAGCCCCGCGGTGCGATAGGAAACCCAGAATTCGCCGTTGCCGAGTTCGCGCATGCTGGCGACCGCATCGCCGGCTGCACTGCGCGGGTCGGCCGCGTCATGCCGGTAATGGCGAAAACCGCTGCACCCGGCACAACGCTCGTCCAGCCCGGCATCGGACGTGCCGACCCAAAGCGTTCCGGCCCTGTCGTCACTGACGAACAGGATGCGATCACTGGCCAGGCTCGCCGGATCGGCCGCGTCATGGCGCAAGTGCTCGAATCCGCTGCCGTCGGCCTTCAGCCGATCGAGGCCGCCACCCATCGTCGCGACCCACAAGCTGCCATCGCCGGTGCGCGTGATGTACTGGACGAAATCGTGCGCGAGCGAATCGCTGCGTGCCGGATCGTGCGTGTAGTGCCGCAGCATCTGTCCGGAAAGCGTCAGATGCAACAGTCCGCCGCTCGGCGTGATACCGCACCAAAGCGTGCCGTCGGGGTCGGCGCTGATCGTCAGTGCGGATTGCAGCGGCGTGATTTGCGCTCCGTCGGCAACGCGGTCGATCAGCGCCAGCGCATGCGTGCGCGGATCGTGCACGCTGAAACCGTTGGTCCAGGAACCGGCGAACAACAAGCCGTTGCGCTCACGGATCAGTGCCGCGAGTCGGTTCGCGGCAATCGTGTCGCTGCGCGTGGCGTCGTGTTCGAACTGGGTGAAACGCCGATGCGCCGGATCCAGGTGCGCCAGACCGTGGCTGTTGCCGCCGATCCACAGCCCGCCATCGGCTTCGGCGAGCAGCGTGCGCAACTCATCATCGTGCAACGTCAGCGTCGGATCGCCCTTGGCATCGTGCCGGTAGTGGTCAAGCAGTTCACCGCCGGCGTTGAGGCGGTACAGGCCCGACGCATCGCTGCCGACCCACAGGTCACCGTCGGGTGTCTGCGCCAGCGCATGAACGTCGAGCGGCTGCTCCTCGCCGGCGCGCACCTCGACCAGCTTTCGCGCATCGGCGCTGGTTCGATACAGCCCTTCATAGGTGCCGATCCAGATCGTGCCGTCCCTGGCCTGCAGCATCGCACGCACCATGCGCAAACTGGCCGATTCGCCCAATGGCGTATCGACCAGAGTGCCGCGTTTGCGATCGACCCACTGCAGGCGCCCGTCGCCGTTGGCGACCCAGACACGGCCGCGGTTGTCGAGCATCAGGGCGGTTACCAGGTGCGAAGGGGCGGCAACTGGTGTCTTCGAGGCATAGGCTACGAAGCGGTCATGCGCCGGATCGTATCGATCCAGCCCGCCAGCCTGGGTGCCGATCCAGACGCTGCCATCTGGATCGGCAAGAAGCGCCCAGATGTGATTGTGCGACAGCGTGGTCGGATCACTGCGGTCGTGCTTGTAGACGCGGAAGGTGTAGCCGTCGAATCGGTTGAGGCCGTCCTGCGTGCCTATCCAGACGAAGCCATCGCGGTCCTGCACGAGCGCTCGTGCTGTGGCTTGCGACAGACCGTCGCTCGGCGTGTACGTACGAAAGCGCACCTGACGTGCGCCGACGCCGTCCTGGGCGCACGCGATCGCCGGAAGCATGAAGAGAAAAATGAGCGCAAGGCCCAGCAAGCGCGCAAGCGCGCCGCTACGTGTCGCTGGCCGGTCCCCCGTGGACATTCAGGCAGGTTAGCGCGCGGCAGCGACGCCAACAAGGGCGCCGCGCGCTGATTGCCGATCGCTCGGCTCTTGCGATGTCGCGTTCGCGACCGGCGGCGTCCTATTGCCGCCGAGCGGAATCGCTCTGCGCCGTTACGGCCGGCGCGCGAGCTCCGGATTGTCGCGCGTCACCGGCATCAGGTCCTTCTTCGAAACACCGAGCCAGAGCAGAATCGGGTTGGCGAAGAAGATCGACGACAACGTACCGATGACGATGCCGATGATCATCGTCAATGCGAAACCGTGTACGACCGGACCGCCGAAGAAATACAGTGCGACCATCGTCACGCCGGTGAACAGTGCGGTGATGATCGTTCGCGACAGCGTCGAGTTGATGGCGCGATTGAGAATTTCGGCCGGCTCGCCCTTGCGCGACGAGCGGAAGATTTCGCGCACGCGGTCGAAGACGACGACCTTGTCGTTGATCGAGTAGCCGACCACCGCCAGCACCGAGGCCAGCACGGTGATGTCGAACTCGTGCTGGGTCACCGCATAGAAGCCGACCGTCAGGATCGTGTCGTGGAACTCGCTGGCGATCGCCGCGACGGCGAAGCGCCATTCGAAGCGCAGGCCGATGTAGATCATGATGCCGATGATCACGAACAGCACGGCGATGATGCCGTCGCTCTTCAGTTCGTCGCCGACCGTCGCGCTGACGAAGTCGGTGTGCTTGATCCTGGCGTCGGCGCGCTTGGCCTGCAGCGACTTGAGCACTTCGGCGGCAAGCTGGTCGTTCTTGGTCTTGGACTCGGCCGCCGCGGTGTTCGTGTCGGCCTTGATCTGCCGGTTCTGCAGTTTGATCGCCACCTCGTGCGCGCCGGAGCTGACAACCTGTGCATCAGCGAAGCCGGCATCGGCCAGCGCCGCGCGCACGTCGCTGACTTCGATCACGTCGGTGTACTGCGCTTCGACCAGCACGCCGCCGGTGAAATCGAGGCCGTAGTTCAGGTTCTTGATGAAGATCGCACCGAGCGCGATCACTACCAGCACGGCCGAGATGGTCATGCTGACCTTGCGCCAGCCGAGAAAATCGATGTTGCTGTTGGGGTTGAAGACTTCCATTGCCTGACCTTATGAAATCAACTTGGCGCGCCGAGCAACATCGGCATCGACGCGCTGAAGAAAAACCATGTGCTTGAATTTTTTTCGTCATTCCCGCCAGCGGGAATCCGTTGTCGTTTGTTCAATCGTCAGACCAGATCAAGATGGATCCCCACTTGCACGGGGATGACGCCACCCGGTATTTTCCGCCCTGCGCTTCCTTGCCTCTTCCTTCGCGTCCTTCGTGCCTTCGACGTGAATCTTCTTTGATCCCGTTCCGAACGTTCAGGTCGCCTTCGCGCCACGCGCGTAGCCGCCGCCGACCGCAAGGCCCTTGAGCTTCCTGCGCCCGCTATAGACCAGGTTGACGATCGCGTGCGTGACCGTGACCGACGTGAACATCGAAGTCAGGATACCGATCAGCAGAGTGACGCCGAAGCCGGCGATCGGGCCCGAGCCGAATACCAGCAGCGCCAGCGCGGCGAGCAAATGGGTCACGTTGGCGTCGAGAATCGTCGCCCAGGCTTTTTCGTAGCCGGCGCGGATCGACGCCAGCGGCGTGGAACCGTTGCGCAATTCCTCGCGGATGCGCTCGCAGATCAGCACGTTGGCATCGATCGCCATGCCCAGCGTCAGCACGATACCGGCGATCGCCGGCATCGTCAGCGTGGCGTGGAAGACCGACAGCACGGCGACCAGCAGGATCAGGTTGAGGATCAACCCGATGTCGGCGATCAGGCCGAAGATGTGATAGTAGATCGCGGCGAGAACAAGCACTGTCAGCAGGCCGAGGATCACCGCCTTGACGCCCTTGTTGATGTTGTCCTGGCCGAGGCTCGGGCCGATCACGTGCTGCTCGATGATGTCGGCCGGCGCGGCGAGCGAGCCGGCACGCAGAAGCAGCGCCAGTTCGGTCGCGTACTTCATGCTTTCCAGGCCCGTGGTATGGAAGCGGTTCGAGAACACGCCCTGGATCGTCGCCGCGTTGATTACTTCTTCACTGACCTTCGGCGGCGCCGGTACTTCCTTGCCATCGACGATCTTGGTCTGCGGAATGCGTTCGATGTAGACCACGCCCATCCGTTTGCCGACGCTCTGGCTGGTGAAGTCGAGCATCTTCTTGCCGCCGGCGGCATTCAGGTGCACCAGCACTGCGGGCAACCCGGTCTGCTGATCCGGCTGGGCCGAAGCGTCGACCAGATCGTCGCCGCGCGCGATGACTTTCTTGCTCAGCACGATCGGTACCGGCTTGCCGTCCAGGCCAAGCTTCTTTTCGTGGTACAGGCGCGACTCGGGCGGGACATTGCCGCTCTTTTCGACCTCGTATGGATTGGTCACGCTTTCGTCGACGGCGCGCCATTCCAGCGTCGCGGTCGCACCGAGGATCTTCTTCGCCTCGGCCGTATCCTGCACACCGGGAAGCTCGACTACGATGCGGTTGGTACCCTGCTGCTGCACAATCGGTTCGGACACATGCAGCAGGTTGATGCGCGTACGCAGCGTGGTCAGGTCGCTGGTGATGATGCTGCGCGACTGCTCCTGCAGCACACTGTCGCGCAGTTTGGCGACCAGCGCGAAACTGTCGGCGCTGGTCGTGCCTTCGCTGATTTCCAGCGGCGGTTGGGCGCCGAGTTTTTCCGCCTGATTGACTTCCTTCGCGATGATATCGCCGGCCGACTTGCGGTCGGCTTCCGTCTTCAGCGTCACGACGATACCCTGCGCGCCCGGATTGACGGTGCCGCGGATGTTCGCCTTGCGCAGCGCCGCGCGGATGTCGTCGACATAACGCTCCGACATCTTGTCGAGCGCGGCCTTCTGGTCGATTTCCATCAGGAAGTGCACACCGCCCTGCAGGTCCAGACCCAGCGGCATTGCGTTGGCGCCGATCGCGGTGAGCCAACGCGGCACGGTCGAGGCGAGGTTCGGTGCGACGATGTAGGCATCGCCCAGTTCGGCCTTCAACGCGTCTTGCGCGGCAAGCTGCAGGTCGGGATTGGCGAAGCGCGCCAGCAGGCGTTCGCCTTCCAGGTTGACATCGAGGAACTCGATCTTCCTGGTCTGTAGGACGCCGAGGACCTTCTCCTTCAGCGCCGCATCGACCTTTGCGTCATGGCTGGCGGAAATCTGTACTGCCGTCACCGGCGGGAACACGTTGGGCAACGCGTAGACGAAGCCGAGCAGGATCACCACGGCGATCAGCGCATATTTCCACTTTGGAAAATCATTCATAGAGCACTACTCTTCGGCCGCAGGCGGCGTGGAAATCTGTTTTGGGAACGAATGGCCAAGCGGGGTTGCCATCCGGTCTGTGCGATCAAAAGAAGATCGCAAGAAATTCAGTTCGATTTAAGCGAGCCTTTCGGCAAGACCAGCGAAATCGCACTCTTCTGCAGCTTTATCTTGACGCCCGTGGCGATTTCAAGGGTCAGGAAGGTATCGCCGATGTCATCGATCCGTCCGGCCATGCCGCCGTTCGTGACCACTTCGTCGCCTTTTGCCAGCGCGGAAATCATGCCGCGCTGCTCCTTTGCGCGCTTCATCTGCGGGCGGATCAGCATGAAATAGAACACGCCGAACAGCACCAGCAGCGGCAGGAACGACAGCAGCGGGTTGGGCTGGGCGGCCGCGTCGGCGGCCTGCGCATAAGCGCTGGAGATCAGAAAATCCATAGAAGTCCGTATTTTATCGGCCGGGCGCGGACGCGGCCAGCCTGCCAAAAGACCGGCAATTATGCCATGGGCAGGCCGCCCTTGCACCTTGGGCGCCGCCAGACCCCGCCAGCAGGCGAGAACCGCACCGGATTGAACCACGAAGTACGGCTGGTCTGGCGCAAAACCGGCATATCTGAGATGTCTGTTTGCCAAGCGCCTGCAGATTCGGAACGGCAACCCGGCAGGCTCAACGGAAAAATGCGCGTTCTAGCAAGAAAGTTGTTCGCTCGCTTCGCATTCTTTCGTGTTCTTTGTGTTCTTCGTGGTTCAGCCTTTCGCGGGCGCGACTCAATCTGACGATACGCCGGCAGCGCTCTGCGCATAGAACGTCGCGACGAAGTCGGCGAGGTGGCCCGCGACGATCGAGTCGCGCAGGCCGCGCATCAGATCCTGGTAGTAGTGCAGATTGTGGATCGTCGCCAGCATCGGGCCGAGCATCTCGCCACATTTGTCGAGGTGGCGCAGATAGGCGCGCGAAAAACCGCTGCGGCAGGTGTAACAGGCGCAGGCATCATCGAGCAGGCGCGTGTCGCGCTCATAACGGGCATTGCGGATGCGCAGCACGCCATGGCGCGTGAAGATGTGGGCATTGCGCGCGTTGCGCGTCGGCATGACGCAGTCGAACATGTCGATGCCGCGCCGCACCGCCTCGACGATATCCTCAGGCCGGCCGACGCCCATGAGGTAGCGCGGGCGTTCCACCGGCAGCAAGGGCACGGTTTCTTCGAGCGTGCGGTTGCGTTCGGCCTCCGGTTCGCCGACGGCGAGGCCACCGACCGCGTAACCGTCGAAGCCTATATCAATCAGGCGTTGCGCCGATACTTTGCGCCATTGTGGAAATGTGCCGCCCTGCACGATGCCGAACAACGCGTTCGGATTGTTCAGGTCGTTGAACGCGCGCCGCGAGCGTTCGGCCCAGCGCAGCGACAGCTCCATCGATGAGCGCACCTCGGTCTCGGTTGCGGGGTACGGCGTGCATTCGTCGAAGATCATCGCGACGTCGGAATCCAGGACGCGCTGGATGCGCATCGATTCCTCGGGCGACAGGAACACGCGCGAACCGTCAATGGGTGAGGCGAAGCTGACGCCCTCCTCGCTGATCTTGCGACGCTCGGCCAGCGAGAACACCTGGAAGCCGCCCGAGTCGGTGAGGATCGGCTTGTCCCAGCCGATGAAACGATGCAGGCCGCCGAATTCACCGATCACGTCGAGGCCGGGCCGCAGGAACAGGTGGAACGTGTTGCCGAGGATGATCTCGGCACCGACATCGAGGAGCGACTGCGGCGTCATCGCCTTGACCGAGCCATAGGTTCCCACCGGCATGAACGCCGGCGTTTCGATCGTGCCACGCGCAAGCGTG
>Ga0193727_1001042_pt1 | contig 11366 bp, 12 predicted proteins | sample H2c2metaG_FD_143051 | JGI IMG/M metagenome (GOLD analysis project Ga0193727, IMG submission 143051) | Soil microbial communities from a riparian zone of the East river system, Colorado, United States - H2c2 | ecosystem: Environmental > Terrestrial > Soil > Riparian zone | place: USA: East River...
TTGGCCACCACCTCCGGGTTTCCCGCCACCACCACCGCCGCCTTGTCCACCACCTCCGGGTTTACCGCCGCCGCCACCACCACCTTGTCCGCCGCCACCACCGCCGCCAGGCTTGCCTCCACCACCGCCTTGGCCGCCGCCGGGTCCACCACCACCACCGGGCCCGCCACCGCCTTTCGCACCAAACTTCTCTTCCGTACCTGCCATTCTTCTACCCTCCGGAGTTGTTTGTTACTGGCAGCGAAAAAAGCAACGCATGTGCCATATTAAAACATGCAAAGAGCTAACTCACTGCGTAATTCGCGCCACAAGCAATGAATTCGTGCCAATAAAACATTTTCGTCGAGTGAAACCGCTCGAATCAGGAGCGCGGGTTGCGCTCGTTGCGCCCGCTGGTCCGCTGCAAAAACCTGAAGAGCTCGCGCGCGCACAGGAAAACACGCGCGCACTCGGTTGGGAGCCGATCGTCGCCCCGCACGCGAAAGATCGGACCGCATATCTGGCGGGACACGACCGCGATAGGCTCAAGGACATCAACGCCGCGCTGCGGGATCCAAACATCGACGCGGTCTGGTGCCTGCGCGGCGGCTACGGAATGATCCGCATCCTGGCCGGCATCGACTACGACGCCATCTCGCGCATGCCCAAAGCGATCATCGGATACTCCGACATCACGGCACTGCACGCAGCGGTGCAGCGAATGTGCGGACTGATCACGTATCACGGACCCACCGCGCGGGAGTCACTCACCGATTTCTCGCGCGGTTCGTTTGAGCGCGCCGTCGTCAGTCAAACGGACTCGTGCGGCGTGGCGCCCAGGGCGCGGGAGATCAATCCCGGCTCGGCCGAGGGGAGACTCGTCGGCGGCAATCTGGCCGTGCTCACTTCGCTATGCGGCACGCCGTTCATGCCGGATCTCGCCGAGGGAATACTCATTCTCGAGGACATCAACGAGCCGGTGTACAGGATCGACCGGATGCTTCAGCAGCTCATGCTCTCGGGCGCACTCACGGGTTGCAAAGCGATTGTGTTCGGCGAATGCGTCAAGTGCCAGGAAGACGCAGGCGGCGGCCGCTCTTTCGACGACGTGCTCGGCGAAACCGCGCACGCGCTCGGCGTCCCCTGCCTGGCGGGAATTCCCGTCGGACACATCGACGAGCAGTGGACGATTCCGCTCGGCGCCACGGGAGCGCTGGACACGAAAACGCGAACGCTCACCGTCACATCATACGCATCCTGACGCACATGACCAACAAGACCGGACAGGACCTGATCGACGAAGCGAAGCAACAGATTGAAGAGGTGACGCCGGAGCAGGTGCGCGACATGCAGGCGCGGAACGAGCACGTCGTCTATCTCGACGTGAGAGAACCCAACGAATGGAATCTCGGACGGATCCCGCACGCGACGCACCTGCCGCGCGGAAATCTCGAGACGAAGGTGGAAGGAATCATCGACCGGAAGCAGAAGGTCGTGGTTTACTGCGCGCGCGGAAACCGTTCGGCGCTCGCCGCACTCACGATGAAGCAGATGGGGTACGAGAACGTCGCGTCGATGGCGCGCGGATTTCAGGGGTGGGCCGACATCAACGGTGATGTCGAGGGATGAAGGGCCCGACCGCGAGTGCCATCGAGCCGGAACTGTTCGAGATCCCATGCCGCGATGGACTTGTAATCCGCGGCGAAGCCTACAAGGCGGAAGCGTCGCTCGGATCTGTCATCATCTGCCATGGCTTCAAGGGATTCGCGCACTGGGCGTTCTTCCCGTATCTCGCGCGCACGCTGGCTCAGGACGGGCTTACGGCTATCACGTTCGATTTTTCGGGGAGCGGGATCGGCGCCGATCGCGAGTCGTTCACGCAGGCCGCGGCTTTTGCCGGCAACACGTTCTCGCGAGAGCTGGAAGACCTGGAGCTCGTCGAAGAGTATGCACGCCGGAAGAAATGGATCAACGGAAAGTTCGGCCTCTTCGGCCACTCGCGCGGCGGAGGCATGGCGATTCTGTTCGCGGCATCGGAAGCGGCGAACGTGAATTCGTTGGTCACCTGGGCAGCGATCTCGTTCACGAATCGCTGGTCGCAGGAGGACGTAATCACGTGGCGGAAGCGCGGCCACACGGACATCACCAACTCGCGCACAGGGCAGGTGATGCGGCTGGAGACGGACCTATTGGATGATGTCGAGCTGAACGGGAAGACGAAACTGAACATCGAAGCCGCCGCGGGAAAAATAAAAGCGCCGTGGCTGATAATTCACGGGACAAAGGATGAGACGGTCGCTGCCTCGGAGGCGGAGCATCTTCATTCGCTGTCGAAGGGAATGAGCACGCTCAGGTTGATCGAGGGCGGGAACCACGGCTTCAGCGCAACGCATCCCCTGAACGAAGTTCCGTCCGTTCTGGAGAAGGTCGTGCTGGAGACGGCAAAGTTCTTCATTCGCAACGCGACGCCGAAGGCATAGCCGCAACCCGATGGGATGCTCGACAAATGCCGGGGCCTGAGGAGAAACGAGCGGAAGGGAGATTTGCGGATCTCCTCATGCAGCCGAGTGTGGTCAAGCTCCGTTCAGCGCTCGCTTCTCACATTCCCATCGTGGCCGAAGAGGAAGCAGGCGTGCGGAGGGCGGCGGTTGCGCTGATCGTTCGCCTGGGGAAGGATCGTGCGCTCGAGCTGCTGTTCATCAAGCGGGCGGAATACGAAGGGGATCCCTGGAGCGGGCAGATCGCGTTTCCCGGGGGACGAATGGAAGCGGGAGACGCGTCGCTCGCGGACACCGCGATCAGGGAGACGCGCGAGGAAACGGGCATCGACCTCGCTCGAGAAGGCATGTTGATCGGAACGCTGGACGATCTGCGTCCGATCAGAGTTAGTCTTCCGGCGATAATGGTGCGGCCGTACGTGGCGCTGCTCGATCGCAGCGAGCCGCTCGTGCTGAGCAGCGAGGTGGCGCTCTCATTCTGGCTTCCGTTCGCCGCTTTGGCGCGAACGGAAGCCTGGCATGAAGATACGGTGTTCGCGCGCGGAATTCAGATCAACGCGCTCGTGTTCAAGCACGAAGGGCATGTCGTCTGGGGAATGACCGAGCGAATACTGACCCAACTTCTGGCGCTGCTTCGTTGATCTGGTAAATACATTACAAAAGCGACCAGCTGCCTGCCTTGCAGCTGATCGCTCGGAGCTAAATCAGGTGGTGCTCAACGATCCAATTCGAGTACTACGAAAGTTCCCGGAATCATCGGCGGGCGTGGACGCGGACGATCAGCGGTTGGCGCGGGCGCCGGCCCGAACTCCGCGGATACCGTATACAGGCGATGTGTCTTCGGATTCACGGCCATCGTGCGCGCGCCACGCTGAGTCGGCACGGTCTCGACGACTGTGTATTTGTCGGGCGTATCCTCGTGCACGACGGTGATCGAACCCTCGCCGTTCGACGTGAACGCAAGCTGTGTCCCCGGATCGAACCCGGCGGCGTCGACTCCATCTCCCACCGCGGGACTCGCGACGACCTTGCCGGTCCGCATGTCGACGATCGCCATCGTCTTGTTCCCGCATCCCGCGAAGAGGCGCTGGTGCACGCGATCGATCGCCAGCCCGCTCGGCTCCTCGCACGGCGCCAACGGCCACCGCGCCTGAACGGCAAGAGTCTTCGGATCGAATACCGCGATCTCGCTCTTGTCTTCGATGTTCGCGTAGATCTTTCCGCCTTCACTGACGGCGGTCTCGGGTTTTCCGCCGAGCTCCACCGTGCCGAGGACGGTGCCATTGGTCGCGTCAATCGCCGTCGCGTTGGAGCTGCCACCATTGAACGTGAACACGCGCTTCGTTGCCGGATCGTACAGGATCGCGTCAGGGTTTCTGCCCGGAATCTTGACGACCGCGATCGGAGCCAGAGTCTTGTAGTCGAAGATCGTCACGCTCGAGTCGCGGCCATTGCTGGTGAATCCGCGGTTCAGTTCAGGCGCGAGGGCGACGCCATGAATTCCGAGAGTGTTCGGAATGTCGCCGATGACCGAGTCGCGGCCGAGGTCGATGACCATCGCGTGGGTACCGCGCGACAGGAAGAGCCGGTTGCTCTCAGGGTCAACCGTGATGTAGTCCCAGCCGCCCTCGCCGCCGGCGTTGATGCGCCGGATGACGTGATACCCTGGCGCTTTGGCCTGCGCGCTTGCGAGCGATGGGGCGGCGACGAGCGCCACTGCGGCGGCGCCGAGCGACAGAATGAGTCTCGATTTCAACGGGCTCTCCGGATTTTGACTTGTCTAATTAAGCCGCCGCCAGCTTACAGCAGGATTACTTGCGGCTCGCTGCTCTCCGGGAAAAGGTAGCTCGATTGGAGCGACTAATCACCCGTATGTGCACGAGCTTCCGCGGCGACTCCGGGGGGCAGCCCGGGCGGTGGGTCCTTCAAATGAATGATTGGTGCTTCGTGGATGATCTTGCCGCCGAGGTAAGCGGTGTAGGCCACCGTTCCAACGGCGGCAAGTGCCCCGACGACAACACCAGCGCGCATCCAACCCGGAATGAGATCGGCGGGCCGCTTCAGAGATCGCCACCACGAATAGGCCGCGAATACCCCGACAATCAGTATGACCGTCAACGCAATGCTGGCAGCGTCGTCGTGCGCTTCGATCGTGCCTGCCTGGATGTACCAGGGATCGCCCAGAGCGTGATCGGCTTTGTCGCCGGTGAAGTGAACCGGATAAATGAACGCGCCGGCCACGGTTAGCGCGCCCATCGCCGTGAGCCAAAGTCCCCTCCGTCCCAGCAACATCGCGAGGATTGACACTCCAAGCGCGAAGACGCTGAGCACGACCGGAAAGTGATTGATGAGGAGATGGGCGTAAGGCCAGGACAGCATGGTCGTCGTTCTCTCGTCGATTCGGAAACCTTCTTGCGACTCGTGTCGCCGAGAAAAACTACGATCCTCGAAAACAGATGCTGTCGGTTGTCGCGCGAACGGCAACTCGGGGCGGGTGAACATCACCAAAACCAAGTGCGAATTACCATTGCGCCAAAAGTTAGGGCACACTAACTTATTTCGTAGGTTCTCAATAAATCGGAGCTATACCCTTTGGCGACGCAGCTCAACCAGACACCTCGCCGGCCCAAACTGGAGCCGCCGGCACCACCACCGCCCGGGTGGCGGCGCGCACGAACCACTCCCTCGCTGGTCGAGGTCTATCGGACTATCCCGGTCGCGGGAAAGGGCTGGTGGCGCAAGATCCTTGCGTTCGCCGGACCGGGATATCTCGTGGCAGTGGGCTACATGGATCCCGGCAACTGGGCGACCGATCTCGCCGGTGGAGCGCAGTTCGGCTACACGCTCCTGAGTGTGATCCTCGCGTCGAACCTGATGGCGATCCTGCTCCAGGGACTAGCATCGAAGCTTGGAATTGTCACAGGACGCGATCTCGCGCAGGCGTGCCGAGACAACTACTCCAAGCCAGTTGGCTGGTTCCTGTGGATAGGCTGCGAGATAGCGATCTCGGCGTGTGATCTAGCGGAGGTAATTGGAACCGCGATTGCGCTCAACCTGCTTTTCGGCATTCCGATCGCTTACGGCGTCATCATCACATCGCTGGACGTGCTGCTCGTCCTGTACCTGCAGAACAAGGGATTCAGACTGCTCGAGGCGCTCGTCATCGCCCTCATCGCGACCGTCGGCGCGTGTTTCCTGTTCGAGATCATTCTCTCGCAGCCGCCATTCGGCGAAGTGATGCGCGGGTTCATTCCGAAGCCGGAGGTATTCAGCAATCCGGCGATGCTTTACGTCGCGGTCGGGATACTCGGCGCCACGGTCATGCCGCACAACCTCTATCTGCACTCATCGATCGTGCAGACGCGACAATACGAAGAGACGCCAAGCGGTAAGCGGGAAGCGGTCCGCTTCGCGTTCATTGATTCGACGATCGCGCTTTCCTTCGCACTGTTCATCAACGCTGCGATTCTCATCATCGCGGCGGCAACGTTTCACACGTCAGGTCACGCCGAGGTCGGTGAGATTCAGGATGCCTACAAGCTGCTGACGCCGTTGCTCGGAGCCGGGGCAAGTACGGTATTCGCCCTGGCGCTGCTGGCCTCGGGACAGAACTCGACCCTCACCGGCACGCTCGCCGGCCAGATCGTGATGGAAGGGTTCCTCAACATCCGGCTCCGTCCATGGCTGCGCCGGCTCATCACCCGGGCGATCGCGATCGTTCCCGCCGCGATTGTCGCGATCATGTACGGCGAGAGCGGCACCGCCAAACTGCTGGTATTCAGCCAGGTGATCCTTAGCATGCAGCTGTCGTTTGCTGTCTTCCCGCTGGTCAAGTTCACGTCGGACAAGGTGAAGATGGGTGAGTTCGTAAATCCCGTCTGGCTAAAGAGTCTCGCGTACCTGGTTGCGTTTATCATCGCGGGTCTAAATGTTTGGCTGCTGTTCCAATTCTTCACCGGATCGGTGGGCTGATGTACGAGCGTATTCTTGTGCCGGTCGAGCACACGCCGTATGACGACGTGATTCTGGCGCACGTCCGCAAGCTGGCCAGCACGTGCAACAGCGCCTCGATCGTGCTGATCCACGTCGCCGACGGTTGGGCTGCCCGCAACATCAACGCGCTGGACCTCCGCGAGTCGGAAGAGATGAAGAGCGACCGCGAGTACATCGAGGCGATCGCCGACTCTCTCGAGAAAGATGGGTTCGAGGCCGAGGCCATTCTCGCCGGGGGTGATCCGGCGAAGGAGATCGCGGCCTGCGCGGTGCGGGAGAATTGCGATCTCATCGCGATGACGACACACGGCCACCACGGAATCTCGGACGTCATTCGTGGCAGCGTCGCGAGCGAGCTTCGTCACATCACGATGGTGCCGGTACTGATGGTGCGCGCGAGTCCTCGTACGACTCCGGCATCGCCAACCGTGCCATCGTGAGCGCCGCCCGAGAGGAATCCAGAGGATCGCGATCTGGGCGCGAGCCGCTCACCGCGCCGGTGGAGGACTACCTCAAGGCGATCTACACGATCGGCAAAGGGACCGGCGCAGCCGCGACAAATGAGATCGCGCAGCGACTGGCACTTGCGCCTGCGTCCGTGAGCGGGATGGTGCGTCGTCTGGCCGATCAGGGTTTGCTCGCGTACGAGCGCTACCATGGAGTCAAGCTCACTGAGAGCGGTCGTCGCGCTGCGCTTCGTACTCTGCGGCGCCATCGCGTGATCGAGGCCTATCTCGCCGAGGCACTCGGCTATCCGTGGGATCGGGTGCACGCGGAAGCGGAGAGGCTGGAACACGCGGCGTCCGATGAGCTGGTGGACCGCATGGCCGCCACGATCGGCGAGCCGGAAGTCGATCCGCACGGCGCGCCGATTCCCACGAAGGATGGGTCGGTGGACGAGACCGAGTACACGTCGCTGGCCGATCTTCCCGTCGGAGCGTCGGGCGTGGTCGTGCGGGTTGAGGATGAGGATCCGGAGATGCTGAGATATCTTGGAGACCTGTCTATCCTGCCTGGGAAGAAGATCACGGTCAGATCGCGCGCGCCATACGGCGGACCAATCATACTCGGTTCCGGGCGACAGGAGATGTCCATCGGCCCTTTGCTGGCGGCCCACGTGCTGGTCGCTCCGATTGCAGACAAGGCAGGGAAGCGCGGCTAGTTTTCGGGCGTGCTTCTCGCCGCGCTCTTCACGTCACTCCTCGTACAAGGCTCATCACCGGTCGGCAGGGCACCCGAGACGTCGATGGTGCAGCGACCGCGCACGATCGCAATCGACGAGGCACTGGCCGCGCGGGCGCATCTAAAGGTTAGCGACCGCGTTACGGTCTCAGCGCGTCCCGGAGCGGCTGGTGACAGCGCGATAGTCGGCGCGATAGTCCGGCGCGGGGCCGATCCATCCGAGGTGGCGCGCGCGGATCTGCGCGTGAGGATGCACCTCGATCAGATACAGGCCGTCTCGGGTTACGGCGATCGGGTCGATCGGTTCGCAATCGCAACCAGTCCGTCGGCCGACATACCGCGCCTGATCGATCGCATCAACCGCGTCGCCTTCGGCTTCAGGGCGTATCGGTCGCGCGACATCGCCGTCGAGACGTCTCGCACGTTTCAAGTGGTGAGCCGCTTCCACCGCGCGATCGGGATCATCACAATCGTCGCCAGCTCGGTTTTTCTGCTCTGCATCATGGTGCTGAAAGTAGAGGAGCGGAGAAGGGACATCGCGGCGCTCCGTCTGATGGGGATTTCCCGCGCGACGGTGGTGCGCTCCATCATCATCGAAGCCGCCGTGGTCGCGGTGCTCGGAAGCGCGCTCGGTGTGGTGCTCGGCTGGGCGGTATCGCTGGTCGTGAATTGGCACTACCAGGCGCTCTACAACACGCCGCTCGCGTTCTCGATCGTTACTCTGCCGACGATAGTCTTCGCCGTTTCACTCTCGCTTGTGCTCGGGATCGCGGCGGGAGTAGCGGCGTCGCTGCGCCTCGTGCGCACGCCGCCACTCGCACTGTTCGGACGCTGAGTGAGACGAGCACTCGCGCAGGCTTCCCTGATCAGGCATCGCGCCCGCACGGCCCTGGCCGTTCTGGGAGTAGCGGTCGCCGCGGCAATGCTGCTCGACATGGTGATGCTGGCGACGGGGATGCGCGAGTCGTTTCGCTCGCTATTGCTGTCGCGTGGATTCGAGATCCGGCTCGCTCCAAAGGGCAGTCTCCCTTTCGATAGCGACGCGACGATTCCAGGCGTGAGTGCGATTACGAGCACTCTGCGGGCAAATCCCGACATCCGTGAAATAAGTCCGGTTCTCGGCGCATCGATTCACATTCTCATGGGCAGCCGCGATGTGAGCGGCTCCGCCCTTGGAATCGACCCGAGCGTGCAGGGCGACTACGAGCTACTCTCGGGGCGCGATGTCACTACGGCGGATGCGATCGTCGTCAACGACTACCTGTTACGCCAGCTCGGCGCCCGCATTGGCGACACGCTTAACGTCGCGACAGGCTACGATCCGCAGACTCGCACGTATTCCGGGCAGCGAAAACTGGTTGTAATGGGCCTCGTAAAGTTCATATATGGAGCGAACGATCAGTCGTCGTCGGCAATGCGGCGGGAGACGCTCGAAGCAATGAGGCCACAGACCCGGGACCGGGCGTCGCTGTTCATGGTTCGCGTGCGCGACGGTGCGAACGCGGAGCAGGTTCGTGACTGGATCGAAAAGCAGCTCCCCAACGTCACGGCGATCTCGATCGCGACGGCCATCGCGCAGGTTGATGAGCGACTCAGCTACTTCCGCCAGCTCGCGCTCATACTCGGCGTCGTCAGCCTGTTCGTCGGATTCCTGCTCGTGACCACTCTGGTGACGGTGTCGGTGAATGAGCGGGCCGGCGAGATAGCGGTGATGCGCGCCATCGGCGTGTCACGACTGCATGTCATCCAGCAGGTAGTGCTGGAGGGCGTCGCGATCAGCTTCGCCGGCGCGGTGCTGGGCCTGGGACTTGGTCTCATTACGGCGCGATATCTCAACACCATTCTCTCGGCGTTTCCTGGCCTGCCGATGGCGATCGATTTCTTCCTCTTTCAGCCTCGGGCCGCGTGGTCGGCGCTTGGACTTCTCATCGCCAGTGGAATTGGCGCCGGCATTTATCCGGCGTGGCGCGCGGCGTCGCTGCCGATCGCGGAATCGTTGCGACGTGAGGCGATCGCGTGAGCTGGCCGGCGGCCGCGGAGGTGGAATCTCCCATCGTCTCGCTTAGAGAAGTGCGCCGAGACTATGCGCTCGGGGCGGAGCGGGTTCACGCGCTCCAGGGTGTGACGCTGGATGTCGATCGTGGAGACTATGTGGCGATCGTCGGTCCGTCGGGGTGTGGCAAGTCGACATTGCTCAATCTCATTGGCGTGATCGACCAGCCGACGTCGGGCACCGTCTCAATCGCGGGCAAGCGGGTCGATGCAATGAGCGATCGCGAGGCGACGCAGTTCCGGCTGCGCAACATCGGCTTCGTGTTTCAGCGTTTTTATCTGTTGCCGATTCTGTCGGCGCTCGAGAACGTCTCGCTTCCGATGGCTGAGGCGAACGTCTCCAAGAGAGAGAGGGCCGAGAGGGCGGCGGAGCTGCTCAAGTACGTTGGGCTCGGCAACCGAGAACGGCATAGACCATCGGAGCTGTCGGGGGGCGAGCAGCAGCGCGTCGCGATCGCCCGGGCATTGGCGAACAGGCCGACGCTTCTTCTGGCGGACGAGCCGACGGGTGAGCTCGATGCCCGGACGGGTACGGAGATCATCTCGCTCTTTCAGCGTCTCAATGCGGATGGGACGACGATCGTCGTAGTGACGCACGACGAAGACCTGGCAAGCGCCGCTGCGCGCAAAGTCCACATGCGCGACGGCAAAGTGGTGGTCGGATGATCGTTCAGCTCGCGCTCCGGAACATCACCTATCGCCCGTGGCGATCAGTCCTGCTTTTCTTCGGCTTCGGCGTGGGCGTCGCGGTGATGATCGTGCTGCTCTCGATCGGTGAGGCGATGCTGTCCCAGGCGCGAAACGAGAAGTTGGTGGGCGGGGGGACGATCACGGTGTTGCCCGAGGGGCTCGACGTCGAGGTAATGAAAACGGGCGGCATCGGCGGCCTCTTCTTCTCGATCGATCACGCGTCGTTCCTCTATCGACAGGTGCTGGCGTCGCCGAGGTACGAGGATGAGATCGCGGCGGTGGCGCCGCAGATTGAGGGGAGACTGCTCTATGTGCGGACGGCCGCAGGCCAGGAGTTCCCGGTTTACGCGAGTGGCGAGATTCCGTCAGCGACGAAAGCGGTTGGCGCTGCGCCCGAAGTCGTGGACGGGATCTGGGACAACGATGATGGCGACCGACGCTGGGTCTCGCCGGCACCCTTCGAGCTGAGAAACGAGATCGATCATTTCCATATACCATCGGACAGTGTCTCTAACCGGGACACGTGGGCGGAATGGCACTACTTCAATGTCCTGTCACAAGACCAGAAGCGGTGGGCGTTCATTTCGTTCATCGTCGGTGGTGACGTGACGAGCACGAAGTGGGGTGGCCAGATCGGTATTACGCTGCGAGAGCAGAATGGCGCGACGCGCCGATTCGCGGCGATAATCGATCGGTCGCGCGTTCGATTCTCGACGACGGATGCGGACCTAACGTTTGGAGACTCGCACGTCATGGTAATGCCCGATGGCGAGTACGAAGTGCGCGCCGCCGCGCGCGAGGAGAGCGGCGGGCAAGGGAGGATGTCCGTCGCGTTACGCGTGCATTCCGCTCCCTACGCATACTTCCCTGGCGTCGCGATGGGCTCGGGCGGGTTCGTCTCGGGCTACACGGTTCCCGCGCTGCGCGCGACGGCCACGGGAACGCTGTGCGTAGACAATCGGTGCGAGCAGC
>Ga0193727_1001043_pt1 | contig 11353 bp, 14 predicted proteins | sample H2c2metaG_FD_143051 | JGI IMG/M metagenome (GOLD analysis project Ga0193727, IMG submission 143051) | Soil microbial communities from a riparian zone of the East river system, Colorado, United States - H2c2 | ecosystem: Environmental > Terrestrial > Soil > Riparian zone | place: USA: East River...
GGGAGCAGCAGGACGTCGGACACGTCCGACTCGAGAGCCTCCTCGAGCAACCCCGCCGAGCCGTTCGACGCGACGAGGAGGATCGGGGCGCGGGTGTGCTCGCGGATCGAGGCAAGCTCGTCGCCGGGCAGACTCGCGCCCCGCGTCGCGTGGAGGACGGCGTCCAGGTGGCCGCCCGCCAGCGCGCCTGCGCCGTCAGCGACGCCAACACTCGCACCGACCATCTCGATCTCGGGGTGGTTCGTGAGCGACTCGCGCAGCTTCTCGAATCCCTCGCAGGATCCGGTCGCATAGATTCGGACGCGCTCACGCTGAGTTGTCTCCGTTGCGGAGCTCATCGTGGCCTCCTTCCGGGTCCGTCGAACTCCATCGTGTGCGAGTCCTGGACGGTGTTGGAACTATCGAGGGCGTTGTTCGGTGGGCGCAACGTGAGGTAGTAACCCTCGCCCTGGCCCACTCCGTTCTTCTCGATCCAGATGAGCTTCTGAGCCTGCGCATCGGTGACGCGGAGCTGGACCGACTCGCCACCGCCGGGAGTCGTGACCTTCTGGGACGACGTGCCTTCCGGTGCCCGCAGCACGAGCACGTCACGAATGACGACACGACTGACCAGCAGCTCGTTCCCACCATTCCCCTGGGTGACCCCCCAGGTGCCCACGACGTCCACGTGGTCACCGTTCTGGACCGTGCCGGCGAGGAGTTGATCGGCGGTGCCTGGAAGCTGGTACGCACGCTGCGTGCCCTTGATCTGTGCGCGAATGCCCTGCTCGCTCGGCGGGGCGAAGCGCCTGGTGCTGACCTGCTCGCCCTCGTACACGTCCTGTGTTGCGACGTACTGCGAGAGCTGGTCAGGCGTGGAGATTGCGCCCGCGACGATTGCCTTCCGCGGGACGGTCTGCTCCTTCAGCATCTTCTGGTCGATGATGTCCGCGCCAGCGGTTCCAGCCGGGATATCGCGTGCGGCGACGAGCACCGTCACCTTGTCTTCTCCGCGCTGGACGTGGCGCTTGTAATTGACTACGTAGACGCTCGTCAGAATGGCGGCTAGTGCGGCCAAGCCGATGGCGATCCCGATGTTCTTGACGCGGTAATTCATAGTCCTTTCTCTTTCATGAGAGGGGCCTGTGGACTAACGAGCTATCGGCTGAATCAGCCGACGAGTTGAACTGATCTGACTCCAAAGGTGTTCGGGGCTCCCGAGCCGCTCTGGGCGAGGATTCCCTGGGCGATGTATTCGGTGAAATAACCCTCGAGCGTTGCGCTGTTTCCGTGGGTCGTTTCCTTCGTCAGGTAGAACCCGATCCAGCCGATGATGTCGTACTCGGCGTTCTGGCCCGTTCCGTCCAGGGTCTTGAAGACCGGGAACAGGAGCACGGTGCCGACGCGCGCATCGAGGGCGCCACTGACGTTTTGCGAGCTGAACTTCGCGCCCGGGTCGGAGCGGTACATGCCGAGCGGCAGGTACTTGTCGTACCCGTGGAGGATCCAGTTTCCTTCCTCCGAGGCGCCCGGCGTTCCGTTTCCGCCGTCGAGGTTGAGCATGCCGAATGCTCCCGGCGCGCCCATCTTGTCGTAGTCCATCGTCGTCTGGACGCCGAAGGTCGGCGTGTGGTTGCCGTTGCAGTTCTGGATCAGCGAGTGACCGCAGTAGACGACCATCGGGGCGACGTAGCGCGCCTGCTGCGGCGAATCCACGCGCGCCTTCGCGTCGGCCTTGATATTGGCCGAGTCGATCCCGAGGACCTTGCTGAAGATGCCGGACTGGTTCTTTGCGGCCTTGACGCTGATCGTGTCGTTCGACGTGTACGTCGTCGTGACGCTGATGTTGGCCCCGAGGACATCTCCACCGTTCTGGTTCGCATAGGTCTGGGCCAGCGCCTTGGCGCCGGCGACATCAGTCGGCAGCTTCTGTGCGCCCGCGAGAGCTGCAGCATCCGCCGTGGCCTGAAGCCTGCGGTCGGTGCGCATCCAGATCCCGACGTCGAGTACCAGGGCGGCCATCCCGGTCAGGACAGCCAGCGAGATCACCATCAGAACAACTGCTTGACCGCGTTCGTTTGTGCGACTCATTCCAGACGCTCCTTCATCGTGGAGGTGAAACGGCCGCTCTTCACTTTCCAGTTGAGCAATTTGATGTCGTAGGGGTAGTCGGCGGTCACGGTGACGTCCGCGCCGGGTTGGAGGGACGAATACGTGCAAGAAAGGTTTCTGCCGAGCTCGGTCGTGTTGAGGCTGCCCGCCGAGGCTAGGACCTGCGCGCGGCAGGCGCCCGCCGGATCGGCGAGATTGCGAGAGACGGCACCTTTGCGCGCGCCGGCGCGTACTGCGTCGGTCAGGCTGACGTAGTTGTTGAAGACCACGCCGAACTGGGCGATGCCGAGCAGAAGGACGAGCAGCACGGGCAGAACCAGGGCGAGCTCCGCCATGGTCTGGCCTTGTTCGTTCTTCAGATCTTTTTTGGTGTTGATGTGCGGCATCTCCATCTCCAGTGAAAGAAGTGCGGGGCCCTCGCCGCCGGGCAAAGGGCCCCGCCTTTTCATGCTTGGGTGGCTAAGCGAACAGCCACTCCATGACGTTTCCTCTTGCAGCGCTGCTCGAGAGCGGGGAAGCGACCGTGTCTCCAGACAGCATCCGGGCGCACGCGCGGTGAGCGGTGAGCTTTCGAATCTGTTGTCTGCGGTGATGCTTCACGATCGATTGCCTGCTTTCTTTGTTACGTCGCTGTCGGTTTAGAGGAAGCCGGTAACGCGATTGATTGCGCCGGTGATGCCACCCTGGAGCAGAACGAGAGCCGCGACCACGATGGCTGCGATCACTGCCAGGACGACGCCGTACTCAGCCATCGTCTGACCTTCCTCGACCGAAAGCCGGGCGCGGAAGTAAGTAACCAGATCCGTGAACGTCACGATGATTCACCCCCTTTCCACAACTCGAGCGCGCGCTGCGCGCAAATTGAAAAGCCAGAACAAGTTGAGGAGAAATCGACTCGAAACCCGGCGAGACTGGAAGACACGCGTCAAACGTCCTTTCTCTGTCTTTCGGCGCGCCGCTTCGCCTGGTGGTCAATCTCGTCCCAGTCATCGTCGCTCCGGCCCGTGCGCGTATCCCTCTAGCGGGTGATCCATGCCCACGTTCCCCTGTGTGAGGGAGAGGGCCGGGGCTTCTGAGTTCGATAGCTACTGCACGCAAGCGGCTGCGGAGAAAAGGCCCAATCCGCGCCCCTAGTGGCGGCCAGGGGCTCAAACACAAGGAGCAAACGGCAATGCCACGTCGGTTCATTCGCAGAGAAAACTGGGAGTTCGGCGGAGCAGCGCCCGGCTCCGAAGAGACCAAGGAGCCCAGGTCGCGCAAGCGCCGGCTCGCCTCGACGCTCGTCTTCACCACGATCTTCTTCGCGGGCGCGTCACTCGCTGCAGTTGCGGGCGACCAGCTCAAGCCTCTCGTCGCGAACGACAGCCAGGAACTGGCTGCCGACTCGACGACCACCACAGAGGCGGCACCGGCTCCGGCGGAGACCACGGACGCCTCGGCGCCCGCGGCTGCCCCGGCGGACGAGTCCACAGCCCCGGACGCGACGGCACCTGCCGATGCGGCCGCAGCACCGGCGGATGCGACCGCAGCCCCGGCCGACTCCGCAGACGCTGCGACGACGGACGATGCGCTGTCACCGGAACATGCCTCGGGTGCAGCGCGTGCTGCCGCCCCGGCTCAGCCGGCTGCTGCTAACCAGGACACGAACGCACCGAAGCCGGCCGGAAAGGCGGCGCGTGCCTGGAAGAAGACCCAGCTGCGCACGCTGCTCCTGCCGAAGCTGAAGCCGGCCTCCAAGCCCGAGATCGAAGGCCCGGCCGATGCAGCGACGATCTGGCTCAACTCGCAGCTGCCCGATCCGACTCCGCCCGCACTCCGGCTTTCGCCGAAGTTCGCTACGAGCCTGAAGGCGGCGGCGAACGGAGCAGGGCTCGACTGGGCGACGATGCTCGGGATCCTCCGTGCGCGCGGCGCGACCGGCCACGAGCCGGCCGACGGCACGACGCTTCGGAAGCTCGCCGGACGCCTGGCGTCCTACGGCCCCGCCAAGGGCGACTGGGCACGCATCGTCTCGTACTCGGGCGACACGAGCTTCGCCGACAAGGCTGCTGCCCTTGCGCGGTACGACCGCGCGGTTGGCCTCGACGGACTAGTGAACGGCCTCGAGGCGGCCAAGAGGTCGATCGCGAGCCGCCTGCTTTCGGACTCGTCAGTGTCGATCTACGCAGCCGGGCGGAACGACATCGTCCGAAACAGGGTCGACGTTCGCGTCCTGACCGTGATCGCATATCTGCGTGAGTCATTCGGCCAGGTCAGCGTCTCGTCTCTCATCACCGGCCATCGCCTGTATGCGCGGCCCGGCGTGATCTCGGCGCACATCTCCGGGCACGCGGTCGACATCTCAGGCCTCAGCGGCACTCCGATCCTGGGCCATCAGGAGCCCGGCGGGATGACCGAGCGCGCCGTGCGCGACCTGTTGCTGCTCCCGGCGGAAGTCATGCCGCGGCAGATCATCTCGCTGCTCGGCATGGGCGGACCGTCGTTCCCGATGGCCGACCACTACAACCACATCCATCTCGGGTTCTAGTGGCGGAAGTCGTGCTTCGGCGCGAAGACGGAAGCATTGTGTGTGAGCGCTGTGTCCACGCGGACACAGCGCTCATGCGCATGAAGGGACTGCTCGGCCGGCGCGACCTGCCGAGGGGCGAAGGAATCCTCCTGAAGCCGGCATCGTCGGTGCACATGGCCTTCATGCGCTTTCCGATCGACGCCGTGTTCCTCGATCGCGACCTGCGGGTCGTGAAGATCGCAGCGGATCTCAAGCCGTGGCGCGCTGCAGGCAGCCGGGGCGCGAAGGCGGTGCTCGAGATTCCCGCGGGCGAGGCGGGACGCCGGGGTCTCAGCGTGGGCGATCGACTGGTCGCCGGCTAGTCACCTTCGACGCCGTCGCCTGCGACAACAACCATTCGGTGCGCAGCTCCCGTGTGCGAGCTTCGAGATCGGCAAGCAACGAGCGAACCTCATCGAGCTGCGGGCGGAGCTTCTCGACCCGGCGGAGCTCCGACGCGATCTGCGCCAGCGAGCTGGCAGGGCTCGCATTCAACCTGCGTAGCCGCCGTTCGCTCGCTTCCATCTGGCCGCTGACCGTGAGCTCCCATGCCTCTGCCTGCTCCTTGAGGGTTCGCAGCTCAGTCTCCGTGGCGGGCCGGTGGTCCAGGACTTCCCGGAGTCGTTTGATGAGGGCGAAATCGAGCGGCTCGGGCATAGACGGCGGCGCAAGCCTTTCAAATGCGGGCGGAGTACGCTCGGCCGGTCGTGAAACCGCCTGCCTACGAGTATCACGGCCTGAAGGCGGAGGCCTGGGACCTTCTCCGCGGTGACACCTCGGGCTGGGAGGACCGGCCCTTCTACCTCGAGCTGATCCGGCGCTTCGGGGAGCCCGCCCTCGACGTCGGCTGCGGCACCGGGCGGCTGCTCCTGGACTACCTGGCCGAAGGAATCGAGATCGACGGCGTCGACGTTTCTCCCGACATGCTCGCTGTCTGCCGGGCAAAGGCCTCGACGCTCGGACTGGAGCCAACGCTGTACGAACAGGCGGTCGAGGACCTGCAGCTGCCACGCCGCTACCGGACGATCATCGTCCCGTCGTCGTCGATCCAGCTCGTCATCGACCCGGCAACGGCGGAACGCGCGGTCGCCCGGCTCGCGGCGCACCTCGAGCCCGAAGGCGTGCTCGTAATGCCCTTCATGACCCTCGAGGGCGATGAGAGTTGGTCGACGGAAGCCGTGCGGCCCGACGGCGCACTCGTGCGACGCACGGCTCGATCCCACTACGACCCGGTTATGCGGCTCGAGGACACCGACGACCTGTACGAGGTGATCGTCGACGGTGAAGTCGTCGCGGCCGAGCGCCACGTGCAGAAGCCGGCGACCCGGAGCTACACGCTCGACCAGGCCCGTGCCCTCTATCTGCAGGGCGGGCTCGAGCTCGAGCGGATCGTCGACGAGTTCAGCGACCGACCCTACGAGGGCGGCCGCGTGTTCACGATCATCGGCTCGCGCCGATGACGAGCGCGGAGATCCGTCCGCTGCGCGACGACGAGGTGGCGACATATGTCGAACTGCGGAACGCAATCGATCCGCGCACAGCGACAATGGCCGGCTGGGTCGAGCAGCACCGGCGCAGTGAGACGACCGTGCGCATCGCCCTCGCGCACGAGGGTGACGACGTCGTCGGCGTCGGCAGCGCTCAGGAGGAGGCCGACCGTCGGGGCCTCGATGTCGGCTGGCTGTCATTGGGCGTCGTGCCGCAGCACCGACGCAAAGGAGTGGGCGGAGCGCTCTACCACGAGCTGTCGCGCCATCTCCGTACTCTCGGAAAAGCCGTGTGCGACACATCCGCTTGGACTGACGACGAGACGACACTCGCTTTCCTGCAGAACCGTGGGTTCGCGGAGATCGATCGCTTCGAGTTTGTGCGGCTCGACCTCGACGCGTGCGAGCCGCCCGAAGCCGAACCGCCGCCCGGCGTGACGATCGTCCCGCTCGCAGACCGTCCCGGCTCGGAGCTTGAGCTGTTCGAAGTCCATCGGGAAGCGATTGCAGACCTCCCGTCGACCGACGACCTGACGCCCGATTACGACAGCTTCTACGGCTGGGAGCTCGCCCACCCCTCGCGTCGTTTCGACCTCTCCTTCGTCGCGCTCCACGACAACGAAGTGATCGGTTACGCAATGCTCGGAGCGGTCCCAGCATCCGACGACGCAGAGAACGTCATGACAGCGGTGAAGCGCAACTGGCGCCGCCGCGGCGTCGCGTCGGCCCTTAAGGCCGCTCAGCTTGCGGCCGCGAAGAGTGCGGGGTTTCGCGGCATCGTCACGCTCAACGAATCCAGGAACGAGCCCATGCGCCGGCTAAACGAGCGGCTTGGGTACACAGCACAACCGGCGCAGCTCCGCATGCGAGGCCCACTCGCCGCCGCGGCGGGCTTAGGACACACGCCCACGAGATGATCGAACCTTGGGCCGCCCAGTGCCCAGGTTTTTCAGGATGCGGTCGTCGCGGTGGCGGCGGCAGAGGTTTTCGGCGCGGTTTTACGTCCTATTTCGATCGCGAGCACGAGCGGGAGGACGAAGTCGAGCAGCGTAAACACGAGCGCAGGTCCAAGGTAGCCGGCGTTGCCGTTCAGTTGTGTGCCGATGATGATGAGGCCGAGCGAGCCGAACCGCATCCCCGAGACGAGCCCCGTCGTCGTCCTCGTCTCGGCACTCTTTCTGCCGAGGAGCATCCCTAGCGCCAACGCAATCGCGGCGATCACGATGCTCGCGACCAGCACCCACGAGCCGAATAGGTCGACGATCGTCTGCCAGTTGACGCTGATCCCGGCAGCGAGCGCTATCACGAGTGCGATGTTCGCGATCTTCGTGAGACCGGCCGTCCACTCACGGGCATGGTCGGCGTAGCGCGCTCTGGCGATCAGACCGACGATCAGTGGAATCAGGACGAGCTCGAGCAGGCTCTTGAGGATGTCCCAGGCGCTGAGCGAGGCGCCGCTGACCACCTGACCGGCCCAGATCGGGACGGAGACGATGTTGACGAGTTGAAGGACAACCACCATCGAGACAGCGAGGGGAAGATCCGCGCGTTTCGCCAGCTGCGCCGCCTTGATCGCACCAGCCGAGCCAGCACCGAGGGTCGCGAGTACGAGCCCGTCGACGTACGTGTCTTTGATCGGAAGGCCGACTGCGATCCCCCATGCGATGGCCGGGATGACGACTGCGCTCAGTCCGACCATGGCGACAACAAGCCCAACACGCCGCAGCGGGGCCGTCAGCTGCCCGACCGTGAACGTCATCCCGAGCGCGAGGACCGTCGCTCCGATCGAAATCGCGATGCCAGCATTGAAAAGCGCAGTCAGAAGTTGATCAGCGGACATCGCTGCCGACTATCGCCGGGGCTTTGCACGAGCCGCATCATCCGCGGAGGATGAAAAGGCGCTAGAACGGCTTACGGGTCACACGAAGGCAGACACGACCGCGATCTACCTCCGCTGAACAAAGAGCGCTCGATGGAGAGCGTCCGAGACCTTTCGTGGAGCCATGACAGCTCGCCGCCGCGGCGGGCTGTGCCCGTCGCGGCCGCAACCGCCGTCCGTCAGCGCCCGAAACGTTGCGAAATCATCATGGCCCGCGGCAGCGGGCCGGATTTCGCAACGCGAAGGCGCCGACCAGAATCGAACTGGTGTGCGAGGCTTTGCAGGCCTCTGCCTAGCCACTCGGCCACGGCGCCGTTTGCGCGGGCCATGGTATCCGGAGGTTAAGGAACCCAGCGTTCGAGCGACGGCGTGAGTTGCAGCTCGTGCGTCCAGCCCCGCGGACTCTGGGCGTACAGGTACTTGACCGCCTTGGCGACCTCTTCCATCGAGGCGGATTTCTCCGGAGCCGCATCTTCGAGCCAGCCGACGGTCTTCTCGCTCTCGATCACCGCGTCGACGATCAGCAGCGCCGCGTGGACGCCCTGTTCGCGCAGCTCTGCGGCTTGCGCCTGAACGAGGGCGCGGGTCGCGAACGCGGCGGCCGCCCACGGCCCGCGGCCGGGATTGCCTCGCCGTGCGGAGCCTCCGGTCACCTGCACGAGCGTTCCTCGCCCACGCTCGGCGAGCACCCGGCCTCCGACGCGGAGGATGTTGAAGATCGCCGGCAGTAACTCGGTCATATATGGCTCAAGGCCATCCGGCGGCGCCTCGTGGATCGGGCCGCCGAAACGCGGTGTTGTGGTGATCGCGTTGACGATCAGGTCGACATCACCGACGTCGGCGAAGACTCGCTCGACCTCATCCGGCTTCGAGGCGTCTGCGGTGACGCCCACCGCACCCGGGACGTCCTCGACGAACAGCCTGATCGTCTCCTCGGTCCTGGCGACTCCGGCGACGCGCCAGCCGTCCGCCGCGAAGTCGCCGGCCAGGACGCGGCCGAGCTGTCGTGCCCCGAAGACGAGAAGCGTAGGCACCTGCCAACCCTAACCGCAGGCGAGCTTGCCGCCGCCCGCGATCGGGCGGTTGGACTCCATCACCTGGAAGCACCAGTAGCACCGCGGCGCGACGATCGCCGCAGCGAGGTCGATGAACCGCGACCGCTGGTGAATCGGCAGAGCTTCTTCGGTGACGTCGCGCTCGAACTGGTCGACCGCCTTGTTGACGACGGGGTTCCCGTACACCGCCTGTCCCTTGATCGTCTTGATGGCGACGCGTAGCTGTTGCAGGTCCCGCTCGAGCCGCTTGCGCTCAGCGGCCTGCTTCGCCTTCGACAGGCCGTTGCAATGCCTCGGCTGGTTTCCCTGGACCTCGACCGTCTGGACGGAGTAAGTCTTGATGTCGACGGAGTTGGACTGCTTCGCCTCACCGCCGCAGCCCGCGAGGACTGCCGTGACGGCCGCCAACGCCGTGAATCCGACCCCCCGGCCCATGACGCCAGGGTACCGGGAGGCTCAGGCAGCGACCCCAGAGAACTGCGGGATGATCTCGTCGCCGTACGCCTTCAGCGTGTCCTCCTGCCCGTGGGTCATGAGGTAGATGTTGAACTGGTCAACGCCCACCGACTCGAGCTCCTTCAGCTTCTTCGTCGCGTCCGCGACCGTACCGAGGACGCAGAAGCGGTCGACGATCTCGTCGGTCACGAACTCGCCGTGCGCTGCGCCGACGCGCGAATGATCCTTGTAGTCGTAGAACTTCCGCGCCTTCACGAACTCCGTCAAGTCCTTCGGAATCTCCGAGTCGTCTCCGTACCGCTCGATGAGGTCCATGACGTGATTCGAGACCATCGCTGGGAACCAGCGTGACTGCTCGCGCGCATCGGCGATGTCGTCCGAGATGTGGCTCGGGGCACCGACGATGCACTTGAGCTCGGCCGGATCACGGCCTGCTTCTTCGGCCGCACGGCGGGCGGTGTCCATGATCCACTGGATGATCACCGGATCGGCGAGTTGGATGATGACGCCGTCGCCGACACGGCCCGCGACGGCCAGCGCCTTCGGCCCGTAGCCCGCGACCCAGATCGGGATGTCGGGCAGTTCCTCCCGCACCCACTTCAGCTCGAGCTCCTTCTCGTTCCAATCGACCGCGCGGCCGTTCATCAGGTCCTTGATCATCGCGCAGCGACTCTCGAATTCCGCGACCTTCACAGGCTGCAGGCCGACGACACGGCGCGAGGAGTCGCCGCGGCCGATCCCCATTACCATGCGGCCGTCGGAGATGTCCTGCATCGTCGCGTACCAGCTCGCGGTGATCGTCGGGTCGCGGATCCCCGGATTGGTGACGAAGTGACCCAGTTTGATCTTGCTCGTCTGGGCGGCGGCGAGCGGAAGCGTCGCGTAGGACTCCTCCCAGAGGATGTGCGAGTCGTAGGTCCAGGCGTACTCGAACCCATGCTGCTCGGCGAGCTTCATCAGCTCGATCATCCGCTGGTACGGCGGGTCCGGCAGAACGGTTACGCCGAAGCTGAGCATCGATCCTCCCGGGTCGCTGGCAGGGGACGAGCATACCGCCGCGAAAACGCCTCGAACAGTGACATGGCCCTACGTCCTGTTTGCGTTCGCCGCCGGCGTCGCATTGCCGGTTCAGTTCGGGATCAATGCGCAGCTCGCGGCCTGGCTGCACAGTCCGATCCGGGCGGCGTTCGTCTCGTTTCTCACGGGTGCGATCATCCTGGGTGTCGCCGCGGCGCTCGTGTTCAAGCCCTGGCCGTCCCTGAACCGCCTGGGCCACGCTCCCTGGTGGGTCTGGCTCGGTGGCGCCTTTGGCGCGTTCTACGTGGCCGGATCGATCTTCGCCGCGCCCAAGCTCGGCGCCGCGGCCTTGATCTCGGTGATCGTCGCGGGACAGGCGCTTTCGTCCCTCGCGGTCGACAACTTCGGGTGGGTCGGCTTCGAGCAGAAGCAGATCAGCGCCGGTCGCATCGCCGGAATGGTGCTCGTCGGCGCGGGTGTCGCGCTCGTGCGGATCTTCTAGGTCGCGACCACGCGATCGATCGTCTTGGCCGCAAGCCGGTCGAGCGCCTGCACGGCCAGCTCGAGATGTTCCTCCTTCGTGTCCTCGAGCTTGGTATGCGAGAGGCCCCGGAGCGACTGCACGAAGACCATCACGGTGGGAATGCCCGCCCGCGCGACCTCGGCCGCATCGTGCAACGGCCCGCTCGGCAGCCGGTGCGACGTTCCTGCGACCTCGATGATCGCCTCGTCTGCGAGCTCGAGCAGCGCGTCGTCGAAGAGGATCGGCTCGATGTTCCAGATCCGCTCCCACTCCACCTCGATGTCCTCTTCTTCGGCG
>Ga0193727_1001044_pt1 | contig 11353 bp, 15 predicted proteins | sample H2c2metaG_FD_143051 | JGI IMG/M metagenome (GOLD analysis project Ga0193727, IMG submission 143051) | Soil microbial communities from a riparian zone of the East river system, Colorado, United States - H2c2 | ecosystem: Environmental > Terrestrial > Soil > Riparian zone | place: USA: East River...
GATTGCGCTGCTCACCGCGGTGTTGGTGTCGCCGTAGGTTGCCATCGCCGCGGCCGCGGTGTTGGCGCTGATGTTGCAGTTGACCTGGCCGTGCGCCTCGAGCGTTCCGGTGGCTCCTAGAGTCACGGTTGTGAGGTCGAAACAGAAGTTGAATGGCAGGTTGGTCGATGCCGTCGCGCTGACCGCCGCGGTGGTGATGGCGACCGGCGTGATTCCACCTTCTGTAATTTGGAAGGTCAGGGTTGGCGTGGTGGTGCCTGGGCTCGTGTAAATCCCGTACCCGCAGATCCGCAGTGTGCGGCCGGGGTAGTTCTGCAGGTTGGCCGGCAGAGCCAGGCTTGCCATGGTCTGCGCGGTTGTAACCGTCGTCACCGCCGTCTGCGCGCTGAAGGTGGCCAGCGCCGTCTGGTGGGCTCGGGCCACGCCCAAAGTCCCGCAGCTCGACATGATGTTGCTGAGGTTATCGATCATCAGCATAGGCGGCTGACCGCCAGGGCATGCGTTCGTGGCGTTCGGCCCATTCGTGATTTGAGCAAACTGCGCTTCAATTGCGGCTGGCATTGCAAGGACAAGGGCGGCCGCGAAAACACTGGTTAAAATTCTCACTTCGATTCTCCTCGCGGCCGCGCCGCCGTTTTCAGATGTCTAGAAAATGCTTCTTTTTCCATTCGTCATGTAGCCGGTCGAGTTTAGCCTGCTGCTCTGTAGTCAGTGGTTTCGGCGGGGGAGGCGGAGGCCGCTCCTTCCGCGGCTTCTTCCTCTTCGGCTTGCCCGCCATGCCTGGTTAGGCCGCCCGTTCGATCTCGAAGATCTTGCCGCCGGACGGGGAATTGTCGGTGGGGTAGTCGCTCCACTGCTTCCACTCCTCCCACATCTTGGCGTAAAGTTCTGGATCCTTCTTCTTCAGCTCGCGCGCCGGCTTCTCGACTTCCTTCCAGCACCTGGTGCACATGATCACCTGGCGCCCGTCCGGGTAGGTGTTCATGTTGATCGAGTAGCTGGTGCCGTCGCCCTTGCCGAAATTATTGTTCTTGCCGCCCTTGCGGTGTTTGCAATTGGCCTGGCGGCGCGTTTTCACCTGTTCACCTTTTTTGAAATCGGCAACCTGGCGTTCGCGCTGATTCTTCAGCCGCTCATCTTTGTCATCCTGCTCGGACAGCTGGCGCTGGAAAAGCTTGATTTGCATCTTTTTGAATTCGAGCTCGACCTGTTCGAACTCGGTGAGGTCTGACTTTGCCATCGGGGTATCTCCTTGAAAAATAGGCGGGCGGCTTCGGATGGGTTGCCGCCCGCTCCCCAGTTTTGCTTCGTTAGCTGATGAGTGTCGGCGCGTCGATCATGCGCACGCGGCCGGTGGTGTCGGGCACCACGCCCACAGCAAAGTTGAAGTTGTATGCGCAGCTTCCCCCGATCATCATCGCCGGATCGGAAACCGAAGCGTCATCGTAGCGCTTGGTGATGACCTTCAGGTTTCTCCAGTCGCCATCGCCGATGTCGGTGTTTTCCTTGGCGCCCATGCTGATCGTGATGATGCCGTCCTTGCCGTAGATGTAGGTTCGGAAGGCAGTCACGCCGGCGTGGCCGAGATAGGTTGCGGTCTGGGTCACAATCGAGGTTTCCCAGAACTTGACGCCCGCCCACTCGACGGCCGTCACATATTCGCCCTCACCGCCTGGCAGCTCACGCAAGATGTCGACGCCCTCGATCGAGCGCTTGAGCACATCCGTGAAGCTGTTGTTGGTGTTGTCGTTCAACGCATCGCCCCAGGCGAAACCGCAGATCAGGCCGCAGAAGTTGCCGCCTTCCATGGGCTTCACATTGCGCTGGCGCAGGCTGGCGACGGCGGTGGTGATGTTGGTCTTGTTGAACGGGACGTTGTAGGCGTTCTGCTCGAGCACCGATGCGTCGACCGTGTTCAGCCCATCTGTCGTGTTCTTGATCAGGTAGGCCACGGTCAGAGCGCACTGATAAGCAAGCTCTTTCCCGCCATTCTCGAGCGCCGGGTCAACGGCCAGCTGCATCGAGAAACGCGAGTAGTTGAGGTAATCGGCATAGTTCCCGATGACGATCTTGTCGGTGAGGATGTTGATCGTCTCGCCGGCCTGCACGGTTCCTTCTGGCGCCTGGCTCAGATCAGGGCCGAAAGACACGTATTCAAACAGGTTGAGGGTGTTACCGGAGTTTTCTGGGAGGGGCCGGCGTTCCACGCATCGATAGTGCGGAGTCTCGGCTTTGAGGTTCTCGACGAAGTTCTTGTCGTAGTAATTAACTTGAGTCTGGGTGAGGTTACTGGTTTGGTTCGATGCCGGCGAATAGCCCGCCCCGAAGCGCGCCTGCGTTGCCAGTCCGAGCGCTTCCTGCTTGATAAGGCAGGAGATTGCTGAGCCCCAGAGGGCCAGCACATAGAGCACAGGCAGCAGGATATTTTCTACCAGCCACGCTCTCTTCTTCATGAAAGATGGATCGTTTTGGAATTTCATCTGGCCGCTCCCGTGACGGGGGAGTCAGCTTGCCCGGCGTTTCTGCGCGTCCTGTTTCGCGTAGAAATCATTGCATCGGGCCAGTTCGGGGTCCGACATCATGAGTTCCTTGTATTTACCCGCGCTCATTTTGGCAATCTGCTCCCGCGTATATTTCAACCGAGTTGTGGGCCTCGGGGGCTGGCCAGAGATGTCGCTTTGGCGAAAGCCTGTTGAGGACCGGGTTGGCGTCCTGGCAGCCGCTGGCGTGGGAGCAGTCCGCTCTTGCCGCTGGTCCGGGGGCGCGTCGTTATTGTCATTCTCCGCGGGTCTGGCCTGCAGCAGTCCGGCTGCGCTCAGCTCCTCGAAGGCCTGGGAATAATTGTTGGTGTCGCTGGCGTTCAGGCCCATCCTGCGCATGTAGCCCACCAGCGTGTTCTTGTTATGCTCGCTCGGGTACCAGTCCGGTGTCGCCTCCGCGAAAGTTGTAGCCGCCTGCGCGGCCGCGCGCACGTTGCGCTCCTGGCGCTCTTCAGCGCGGTCTTGCCGTAGAGTATCTACGGGTCCAACCACGCTTTCAATAACGCGCGTCACTGCCTTGTCGACCGTGGCCGGGTTGTTAAGCTCGGCCACGGCCGTCATGCGCTCGGCCGCCGTCATCGGCTTGGGGAGGTCGCCAGAGCCTGCAACGGGGCCGAACACGACGGGCTTGGGGGCGCCCGATCGCAATTGCTTTATAAGCCGGTCGCCGTTTTGCTTGGCGTCGGCGAGCTTGTCGAGGATCTCGTCTTTGGTGCCGTATACCGCTATCGGTGCGACACCATCGTCGGGGTTGTCAGAAGTGATGGTCAGTTTCCACTGCCCGTTTCCCCGATCGGTCCATACTTTACCCATCTAACGCCTCCGCCCCTTGGTCCAGTCCGGACCGGGGGTTTACTGCCTGGAACGGTTGGCGTGCCTTTCGCATTTCGCTACTAGGCACGCCCGCCCGCTTTTTGCCGATCCCTCGTCAACTCACCGCTCACGTTCCACAGCGGACATTTGCCGAGTTTGGACTTCATCGGCCTGCTGTACGTCGGGGCCGGAAAACCGGCCCCTTTCGATAAATGTCTCTTCGCGCCACTTCATCCACATCGGCATCAGAATGCCGCAGGCTACGATCATCCCGGCAATCTGGGCCACTATCAACAGCAAGTCTCTCACTGTTCGGTCCCCTCCTGGGCGAAACCTTCGATTCCCTGCGCGATTTCTTCGAAGCTGGGTCTATGCTCCGGGTCCGCTTCGCCTGCACGTGTATGGTATGCATTTAAAACATGTTTCTGCACATAAGTAAAGAAAAGCCACGCCGATTTCGCCATGACGTGGCCGCCTAGTACCGTCTCCGGATCCCCAACCGGGGTGTTCAGGTGGGTGGTTTCGATCGAAATGCACGCCCGCTCCATCACGTCGAGCAGGGCCTCATAGCGCGGATCGGTGTAGAGCTGGGCGAGCTGCTCGCGCGCGTCGGTCTTGATCTCGAGTTCGGTGACCTTCAGGGTCCGGGTGGTGCGGAGTCTGATTTCCATGCGTCGGGGATCTCGTAGGGTGTCCAGTCGGGGTTGTTGGCGTTGATCTTGTTCGCCAGGGCGAGAAAGAGGATCATCTGGCTTGAGTCTTTCTCTCTGGCCGCACAGCCCAGCGCGTAGCCGGCCATCAAAAGCAGCCCTTCAAAGTCTTCGCGTTCGAGGTCGATGATCATTAGAAATGCAGGTGGTGTGGCGTGCTGCCAAACAGTCCGAGCAGCCAGCAAATCAGCAGGATGACAAGAACGGTTCCCAATCCGAAGCCGGCGCCGCCACCTGCTCCCCAGCGGTTGTTCCCGTACCAGCCGCCGCCTACGCCAAAGACCAGTATCAACACGATCACAAGTAACAGCATGATTGTTTAGGCTCCTTCTCTTACATCCACAAACGAACTGTTGGAGATTCTTCCGCCGGCGATTTCTATCGGTGGTTCGGCCATCTTGAGAATTTCATCTGGTGTGCCGTCGACGTTGTGCTCGTGGCCGTTCACCATGATCACCAGGCTTGTGCTCTGGTAGATGCTCAGGATCTCGACGATGTTGCGGGTGTTGACGACAACAGTGTCGCCATTGGTCTTTTTCAATCTGATTAGCATTCCCCTCCTCACGCCGGTGCGAATTCGCTCTTCTCGATCGCTTCCCGGTCCCACTTCCGTTCATCCCACAGCGCGGCTTCGTCGCTGGCTTTGCCCAGCATCTGCTTGGCCAGGTCCGCTTCATTCTGCTGGTCGATCTCCGCGCTCTTGGCCTGGTGCCGTGCCCCGATCGCCGCAGTCTGCGCCTGCAGCTTCTGCAGGCCTGGGTTGTTGGCCTTCCACTTCTGTTCTTCCTGGGGAGTCATCTGCCGGATCAACTCGCGGGCATCCTTCCATTCGCTGACTTCCATGAACATTTCAAGCAGTAGCCTGACGTCGACAACGTACCCGGTAGCGTTGAGCTGCTGGATCAACGGCATGTTCTCGAAGATCTGCACCATCAGCGGGAGTGCCTGCGCCATCGCTTTCTTTGCGGCGAGGTGCGCCCCGGCCAGGCACTCGAATCGATCCTCGCTCTCATAGAAGTTTTGTGCATCCAGCTGAAAGGCATCGCCCAGCTCGCGCCCGAGGATCTCGCGGATCTTCTCGAGGCTCATCTTCGACTTGACGAAGTGCTCAAGCAGCTGGATCAGGGGAAGCAGGATTCCTTTGACGAAGTGCCCTACAGGCCCTTGAATCTTGCCTGCGTTCGCTGCGATGATCCCGCCGGCTCCGGTGGCCGTGCGCGCGGCCGAGCTGCCCCCGCGGGGCGGCAGAGAGCCCTGGGTGAATGCCTCATCCGCGCCCGTGGTCGATTGCGCGCTCTGGGCGGCCATCTGCAGCGTGGGGAATATCTCGCTCGGGATCTTCACCTGTTCGATCACCCCAAAGGCATCTCGAACGCTCTGGCCTGGCCCGGTGTCGACATCGACAATCCCGCCAAGCCTTTGGCGAATCTGTTGCGTGGGCACGTTGGCCCCGCGGGCTCGCGCATACATCGGGTTGCAGATGGCGCTGAGCAGGTCAAGCAGCGCATCCACAACGCCCTTTTCAATGCGCTGGTCGCTGCCGGCCAGCCTCCCGGTCCCGATGCCCCAGCCCGCGTTGGGGATGTTCCAGAAGTTGGCCGAGAAGAAGGGCAGGAAGGGAAGGTCATGCTCTTCCTTGCGGATCAGCACCCCGCGATCGCCGCCGTCCGGTACCAGCACCGCGTAAACGTAAGTCGCATCCCAGCGCTCGAGCATTTGGATGGGCCGCTCTGTAGGCGCCGCGCTTCCTGGCTCCTCGTCGTTCTGCGCGTGATGGATGGAATAGTTCTGGCCGCCGAGGTTTAGCTGTACCTGGCTGGGCGCGCCGGCATTCTGTTCGTGCGTGAAAAAGAATGCCTTCAGCTCCTCTTCGTCGGGGATGTCGTACCCGCCCACCTGCTTACCGTCTTCGTCGAAGACGGCCTGCTCGCGCAGCTTGTCGAGGTCGGTGTAGGTGGGGTAACTCACGTGCACGATGTATTTGGCGCCGGTGTGCAGCGCGTTCGGTGTCTTCCAGGTTGGATCGACAAGCACACTGCCGAGTTCGCACATCTCGTAAGTCAGGCCCTCTTCGACAATCTCCGTCGGCCTGACCGCGATCTCATTTGACTCTTTGGTGTGCACCATCAGCTCGCCACCAAAGGGAAGTTTCATCTTCACGGGGGCGGCCTTGGGTGCGCGCACCTTCTTGATGCTCACGTCCTTGCGCCATCCCGCCTTCACGATCACGGTCCCGAACGTGGTCATGCTCTCGAGAGCCAGCTCGCTCGTATCTTCAAACTTCGCATCGTCAAGCAGCGCGCCATAGAGCGCGGTTTTGGCGCGCGCTGTTCTCTGGCTGGTCGCCGGCCTCGGCCTTATCAGGAATGGCGGCATCTCGTAAAATATGCCTGTCTTCATCGCCGGTACCAGGCTGTTGGTATGCTTGGCGACGGTGAAGCGGCTCACGTTGGCGCGGGCCACGGTCGAGCCTTCAAAGCTCTGGTTGGTGCGCGGGCTCTGGAAGAGCACGTCGGCTTCGCGCCAGTTAAGGTTCCACTGCTTCTGATCGAGGAACACCCGCGCCTTGCGCGCGTCCTGGATGGTCAGCTCAACTGCAGCATCGTCGGTATAGAGCGGATCGAGCAGGGGCACAAGTTCAACGTCGGCCTGCGTGATCTGCTCGCTCCCGTTCACCATGTTTCTAAGTACGGTCATTTATCGGCCTTTCAAAAAGCACTTAAATCTCCATCACGACGTTACTTGCCTTCGAGTACCTTTTGGGCAGCATTCAGGTTGGCTTTCAACGCCGCATCAAGCCTTGCTTCCGCTGCAATATAAGAAGTCTCGCAGTGAACGCAGCGCCCATTGTTGGAGCAGCAGAAAGAGTGCTCTCCATCGTGCCTTCCGCGTGTCAGCACAAACTCCGCTAAGGCTTCTCGCAGTGTCTTTACCTCGTTCCGCAACAGTGCTATTTCATCAAACATTTCCATCGTTTCGTTATGTCCCATTTCTCCCCTTTCGTTGGGAACGTAGTGCGTGCGGTGGCGTTACCTCAGATTTTCCCCTCGAGTGCCACGGCTGCATTCGCGGTCATGCATGCTTCTCGCACCAGGCGGAGCGCTGCCTGCTGGTCTGCGCAGCTGGGTGTGAGTGTGAGAATCGCGTTGGCGAAGTCGTAACCGGCCTTGCGGATCGCTTCGTATTGCTCGGTCTGGCCTTCCTTCGGCGCGTGGTACTTGAACACTTCATGCAGGTTGTCGCGTGTTACTGGCATCGGGTGTAGCCCTCCTCAAAAGCTTTGGCTGGGGAGAATGAAGCGTAACCGTCCTCATAGACCACGAAGTACCCACCGGCCTGTGGCTCGAACTTTTGCATCCACTTTTCGCCCATGTCGAGCACCCAATATCCGACTTGCTCATCGTGGAGCACTAGGAGCGGGCCACACTGGGCGGCCGGATCATGAACCGATGGCGGGACTTCGATCTTCTCGATTCGCGCTGCCTTCACAATTTTGTGACATTTCCACTCAGGCAGCTTCAGGTCTTCAGTCGTCCCGGTTTTCAATCCGGAGATATCGAATTGCGGTTCTTTGGGGTAGAAGTTCAAGACGTTCATGCCGCATCACCTTCGACTGGCGGCTCCATCTGGTCGGGTGTGTCTTCCTTTCCAGAGCTGAATGTGCGCGTCATTTGGACTATCTTGCTCTCTGGTATCCAGTAGTCGATGCGAATGCTCCACTTGATTTTCACGCCTTCTTTGCAGCCACAGATCCATTCAACCGAAAGCTGCATGAGCCTCGCCGCTGCAGATAACGGCGTTAAATAGTCACCTTTCGGCTTCTTCGACTTCGCCATCTCTCTCACCCCGTCAGTCCCGGCATCATGTCATCGAACTCCGCGCCCTCGGCGCCGGGCTGCCATTCTTCTTCTTCCTCGAATACCGGCTCAGGCGTGTTGTATTTCCCGCGGCCATAGGTCCGGTTGTAAGCGTCCTCTTCGATGTACGCCTTGAACGCCTCTTCGTCCTGCACTTCGAAGCCCTCGGCCGCGATCGATGATGGAAGCTTATTGACCACGCGCGCGATCACGCTCGCGACCTCGAACTCTTCGACCATGCCGAACTGATAGAGCTGGCGGAAAGCCTCGTCACCGTTGGCCAGGCCATCGGAAAACAGAAGCCGGCCGGCCAGCAGATGGGGCTCCGCGCTCTTGATCGCCATCGACCGCGCCGTGTCATCCTGCAGGAATTCGCTCCAACTGATCTCGAGATGCCAATCTTCTTCAAGCGCCGCGTTGCGGATCGCAGGCACAGAAGCGCGCGCGCCTGGCGTGTCCTCGATCTCGATGCGGTGCGTCTCCCACTTCTTCGCCGATCGCACCACGCGCAGCGCCAGGGCGGTCGGTGTGAACTGCCCGCGGATCACTTCGACAATGATCATGCGCCCGTTGCGCTCGATGCCCACGGCGCCGGCCGCGTTCTTCATCTCCGCATACTCGAAGCGCCAGGCGATGGTGGCCTTGTCCTCTTCGGGAGAGTGCTCATCTTCCACTTTCGCGTTGTGCAGCCGCTCAATCGGGAAGGTGGGCTTGAAATTGCCCTCGGCCACGTTCATATATTGCGTCCAGAAGCTATCTGGGTCGTCGGCCTTCACACTTCTCAGGAACTCCCACGGTAATAGTCGCGGAAAGAAGAGAATCACGTCGCCTTCGTTCAAATCGTCGTCGTCAAGCTCTAAAGCGTGCTTGCGCTTTGAATAAGCTGGTTTCCAGAGCGTCTTTGTGCGCGCGTTGGGGCGGGAAAGCATGCGCCCGTACACGTCTCCAGGTCCGTAGCGCGTCCCGGTGTGGTCGCGATAGCCCCAGTCGGCCAGCATCTTGATGTTGACGTTGAGATTCTTCCAGACCTTGTTCAAACCGAAGCTGGTTTGCGAGTTTCGGTTGTCCTGGATGTCCTCGGCCTTCAAAATGTCGGGGTGCCAGCCGCTCAAGCTCTGCTCGATCGATACGCCCTTGAGCGTGGGGTCGCGGCGGTAGTTCTGCCTGGCCGGCGTGGTGAACTCGCCTGCTTTAGGCAGCTTGTGAATGACATGCTCGGGGAAACAGAGATGAAGCGGGCGGAGTGGAGTGCCTTCGGCGTGGTAGAAATGCATCGCCGTTTCCATCACGAAGGCATCGGCGAGCGGGGAGTCAGGCGAGTTTGAGGCCGTCATCGCCATGATGGCGACCTCGGGGAAGCAGAGAATCCACTGCACCCCGTCGGCGATGTTGAATGTAGTCTTATACGTTCGCCGCGGCATCAGGATGATCCGCACTTTGTGCTTGGTATCCTGCTCCTCGAGCGGCTTGCGGGGATCCTTCTTGACGAACATGTTCGCGACTTCAGCGTGATCCTCTTCGTCGATCAGCGTGTAACCGAGCATGAACTTCGCCAGCCAGAGAAGATCGGTTTGCGCGCGCCAGCGCAGCTCCTGACGATAGTCGTCGTCTTCGTCGATGCGCGCAATGTCGATCTCGTTTTTCATCAATACTCTCGGTCTGCCCACTGGCCGATTATGGGATTCGGGACAAAGATAGCCGCGGGTTTCCATCCTCCCCGCGGTCCTCTTATCTGCACAACCTGTGATGAGGGGCGCCTAATCAAAGCTTTGCCGGTCGGGCCATAAGTGCATTGAGAATCTTCGGCGTTCTTTGCATCTTCTTCGGTCGCAAAATACTGCCAATGCTTTGTACCGCCGGGATATCGGAACTCGACACGAAAAGGCGTGTCTTTGCCTTTGACGCTTGCGGCTTGATCGCGCCTTTTCTGAAGTTCCGCTTCGATCTGTAGATACCCTGACCCCATTACATCCCCGCCGCGGCGCCGCCGCCAGGCTCTGGCTGCACGCCTTCCGCCTGCTCGGGCGGTTCCATCTCGCCGGTGGCCGGCTGGTCGCCCATATGCTCTTCCAGGTGCTCTTTGGCCGCGTCCATATCGGGCAGCACGTGTTCTTCGGTGTGGCTGTGCCCTTCAGAGTGCGGGCCTTCGCCAAAATGTTTGTGCACGTGGGCGCGTACCCCGCCGTTGTCGGCGCGCTCGTAGTGAACGCCGTGCGTGTGGACCTTTTTCTTGCCTTCGCCTTTGCCGTCGAGTGCCCGCTTCACTGCCTCGTGTTCCTTCATGACGCTCCTTCTTCAAGCACCAGGGTGCGAGCGGCAACCCTGGCTTTTCTTTCCTTCCGCCGCTCCGGAGTCCTCGGCCCGAATGCACGTGCCCCGAGATTTAGAACGCTACTTCGAAATTCGACAGGTTGGCGATGTTGACTCCGCCGGTCCCAAAAGTGACGGCCAGGGCGACATAGAAAGCGGGATCGGTGGGCGGGACAACGGTGGCTCCCTGAGTCACATTTACGTTGGTCCCGTTGATGCCGGTGAGTTGGTTAGTGAGCGCGGCCGATGCGTCGAAAAGGTTATTGGCCATCTGATTGAAGACGCCCTGCAGGTTGCCGCTGTTCGAATCGAAGATCACATCGGCCTGGATCCACCAGGGCGCCCATGTGGTGTTGATGGCTCGGGCGGTGCCTGCTCCAAGCAGCGTCCAGTTGGCCGCGGTGAGCGGGGTTCCTGGGATCACCAGCCCGGCATACAGGCCTGCCTTGAAGGTGTAGTTGCCGGCCGTGAGCGCGTTGCCTTCGGCGCGGATCGTGAAGCGCTTTGCTTCAAGCACAAGCTTGCCAGGTACCGGAAGAGTAACGGGCACGAGTGAGTTTGAGAGGAGGGTCATGACCTGGGCGGTGGTGACTGCCGCGGTGACGGGGTTGGCGGGTGCTGCGCGTCTGATAGCCAGACTACTCATAGAAGAATCTCCTTTTGGTGTGCTTCAAGGCATAAATCTGCCTGTGCCGTTAAATGTGAACCATCCGGCGGCTCTCCGCAAGAGGTCTTACTCGATAGATGCCATGTCAATTAGCTCTTGCACTTCCTGTTCAGCCGACAGTGGAGGCTTCGGTTGGGCTTGCGGCCGCGTTTGGGTGCGTCTGCCAGCGTCTTTCTCCAAGCAGCGAACAGCTTCCGTTCCTCGGGGCTCGACGGCCGGCCGCAGTAGCGGCATTTCTCTTCATCCCTCAGTCTTCGGCGCCTGTTCTTGGCCTCGACAGCGTGCTCCTGGCAGCATGTAACGGCCTTTCTAAGTCGCCGATCTTCAGGGATTTCAGATGTGCATATGACGCAGTACATCGGTAGCTTTTCGCTTCGCATTTAGCCTATCCCGTCCCCGTACCCGTACCCGTCCCCGTACCCGGACCCGTACCCGGACCCGTCCCCGGACCCGCAC
>Ga0193727_1001045_pt1 | contig 11330 bp, 6 predicted proteins | sample H2c2metaG_FD_143051 | JGI IMG/M metagenome (GOLD analysis project Ga0193727, IMG submission 143051) | Soil microbial communities from a riparian zone of the East river system, Colorado, United States - H2c2 | ecosystem: Environmental > Terrestrial > Soil > Riparian zone | place: USA: East River...
TGAAAGTCGCAGTCGCCCAGATCTCGTGTTCGCTCGGCGATCCGGAAGCGAATTTGTCCAAGGTTCACGATTTTTCTCGCCGGGCAAAAGACGTCAACGCCGAGCTGATCGTTTTTCCAGAGATGACTGACACCGGTTACTCGATGTCAGTAATCCAGAAGCACGCCAATGAGTGGAACAGCGGATTTGTTCCCGGTCTTCGCGAGATCGCCAGCCAGCTTTCGATCGCGATCGTGAGCGGCGTCTCCGAACGCGATGGATCATCAATCTACAACTCCCAAATTCTTGTGGATTCCCTGGGCAAGAGCACTGCGAAATACCGCAAGACTCATTTGTATGCGGTTGCGCCCGTAGAAGAACAAACCTGCTTTGCGCCGGGCGATACGTTCGCGAGCTTTGCGCTCCGCGATCTGCGCTTTGGTTTTAGTATCTGCTACGATCTCCGGTTTCCGGAAATGTACCGAAAACTCGCCACCGAGCAGAATGTCGGCGCTTTCCTTATTTCATCCGCGTGGCCGTTTCCACGCGACGAACACTTTCGTGTGCTCGCCCAAGCGCGCGCGATCGAAAACCAAAGCTACGTGATTGCGTCGAACCGCGTCGGCAAAGACGATGACTTATGGTTCTGTGGCAGCTCCGCGATCATCGACCCGCGCGGAGTCGTAATCGCCGCCGCGTCCGCAGATCGTGAAGAATTGATTTATGCCGACCTGTCTCGAGGAATGGTAGACTCGGTTCGTCAGCGGGTAGACTCGTTAGGCCATCGGCGCCGGGATTTATACGGCTAGTCAATTGCATTTAGCCGGCGCAAGTTCGGCCGGACGAATTGCGAGAGCCTCTCCGGCCCGTTTCACGACGACCGAAGAGGCTCTCCTCGAGAGTAGTTATCTCCTTGCGGTAGGGTTTGATTCGGCGAATTGATCCACGGATAGACGCGTTGCATGGATCGTGCCCATGTCCTCGAAAACGAGATTGCCATTCGCGTCGAAAAACTTCTGATCATAGGTGCCGTCGAAGCTACTACCGTCGACGCTGACCGTATCCAGATGCCTCAACTCGAATCGTACGCTCGTAGGGGCGGGCGGGATACCACCGGGGGTCCAACCTACGTGGAACAGCTTGAAGGTCCTGCCTGCTATCTGTTTTTAAGTCCCCATGCACACCCCGTTTAGAAAATTGGGGGTTTCGATTTCCAGTCGGTCACTGTGCCATTGCGCGTAGGTTTCAAATGGCGGACCGAAGTCACTGGTATAATACTCATGCCATAAACCTGCGATTGGCGGGTCTGCTTTCCTGGCCGAAGGCGGTTTATTAGAGATTTTAAGAAACTTGTTCGACTACATTTCTCATCGGTCGCGACCGGCCGAGTCCGGCGAGAAATTCGCAGACGAAGTGTAGACGCGGCGCGTATCCTTAACCGCTTCGACAAGATTGTTGTCGCAGCCAAAGCCGCTAGCAGATAGCCTGCCGCGCCGTAGTTTTGCGAAGGCGGGTTCGTCGCCCGGACAAGGAGATCGTTCTGCTGTGGCGGGAAGAGAGTTTTTTCGGAGAACTCTTGTTGTTTGTCGGGAAATTTGCTAAACCGCGGACAATTAGCGAGAGGAACTCGTCACTAAGCGATCATTGATCTGGAGTGCCGGATGGGGCGTAGCGGCAATGCGTTTGCTCCTGCCATCAGTCACATTTGCTCAGCTACCGGCATTCGCGCCCCCCGCGGAAGTCTCAGCTACGGGCGTTGCGGAAGTCGAGCGAGTGATCGTGACTGGTTCGAATATTCCGACGGCGGAAGAGACGGGGCCGAATCCAGTGGACACGTATCGTCCGGCAGATCTCGAGAAACTTGGCATTCGGACTGCACAGGACCTGCAAACTTTTCTTCCCCAAGAAGCGGGCGGCACCGTCAACTTGAACATCGGCAATGGCGGCGATGGTACTGTGCAGATCAACTTACGCGGGCTGCTTCCAAAAGAGACTTTGATCCTGATCGATGGAAAACGTTTCGCCTACGGTTCGTTAGGCTCCGCTGGTTTTAGCCAGGGTCAGGACATTAACCTCATTTCCTTCCCGATGATCGATCACATCGACATCTTGAAGGACGGCGCCTCTGCTGTGTACGGCTCCGACGCTGTTACAGGTGTGGTCAACTTCTTCTTGATACACAAGTTCCGTGGTCTTGAGATTGGAGGCAGTTACGGCAACACAAATTTGGGAGCGTCTAATGAGATGGGCGAGTGGGAGACATGGGTCAAGGCCGGCACGGGAGATGACAAGACGGACATAGTGGTCATTGCCGATTTCTGGGAACGCACCGGCGGCCTCTTCAGCCGTGACCGGGACATCTCCAGCAACGCTTTTCAAATTCCCTGGGGTGGCTTCGACGTCCGCAGCGGGAACTTCCCTGGTGCAATTGGCGCTGTTGATTTCCGCTTGATCCCGAGATTGTTTTTCAGTGCCAACTCGCCCCCGCCACACTCGGCGCCAAACGCGGCGACTTCTCCATTTTACAAGCGCCCCGGTTTTCCGTTCCTGCCTTTTGCTGGTGTTAATCCTAATGCGTATCCCGGCGCGCCCGGTATCATAGGACCGAATGCAGGCCAACACGTTCCACAGTTCGGCACTGATTATAAGGGCGGCGGAGATTACTTCTTCTATAATTTCGCCGCGATAACCCCCGCGTTGCCTCCGGCTGATCGCCAGGCCTACTACGGTTCCTTCGCGCGCGATCTGTGTGACAAATACCTTACGCTGTTTGCCGACTTCAAATTTGTCCGCTCATTTTTCAATTCATCTTTGGCAGCTGTACCGTTTGCGCCCGATCCATTCAAAGTCCCAGGCTTCAATGTGGGCTTCAGTCCAAGTGGCATCAGCGTGCCAATTCAAAATGCGTTTAACCCGTTCACGGTAGCGGATGCGACTATTCCAAATTTCTTTCCTGACGGAAGCGGTCTTCCCGTAACTACTGGCGTTCGGTTTCGCGGCATTAGCGACACCGGTATACGAAGCGAACACTTCACGTACCGTGACACTCTCTTTGATGTTGGGCTAAAGGGCAAGATGGGAGAATTGGCCGACTATTTCAAGACGTGGAACTGGGAAACTGGTTTCCGTTATTCCCGGAATGAGGGCGAGGACTTGTCGATAGGGGAGGCAAGCCAACCTGGTTTGCGGCAGGCGCTCCTGGATACAGACCCAGCCACGGCGTTTAATCCGTTCCTCGGCTTCCTTGGCCGCAATAGCAAGGCGGCCAGAAGTGCGGTTTATGTTACTCTGCAAAACACCGGCGATTTTGAGTTACCGTTAGGTTACGCGACCATCAATGGAGACTTGTTCAATCTTCCTGCCGGGCCGGTCTCGTTTGCGATCGGTGGTGAATATCGCGGGGAGAGAATGACGCGCGATCGTGACACGCTCAATCAAACGTTTCAATCGATCGGCTCCCAGGATGGGCAAGGCTTCCGAGCAAACCGGGATGTCTGGTCGATTTACGAGGAGGTGCGAGTTCCCTTCACCAGCCCCACTTGGAATTGCCCCGGCTTCTACAGTTTGGAGGTTGACTTCGCCGAGCGGGAGGAATGGTACAGCCAGAACACTTCAACAGTTCTAACTCCATTTCAGCCAGCAACCAGCTCGCAGTACAACGGACAGAGGCCGAAGGTGTCTGTGCGCTGGCAGCCGCTTGATCCGAAGTATATCGGCGCGCTTACCTTGCGTGGCAGCTACACCGAAGCGTTCCATGCACCTACTCTGTTCGAGATGACGCCGGCGGGCACGCAGAACTTCCCAGAAATAACCGATCCATTTTCAAGGGTAATGAAGAGCCCATACCAGATCGAGGAACGCATTAGTGGCAATCCGCTGCTGCAGCCGGAAGTCGCTTATGAATGGTCCTACGGGATCGTTTACAGCCCGAAATGGCTCAAGGGCCTTACCCTAAGCGCGGATTGGTGGCACATTGATTTGCGATCGCTCATCTCGTCCCTTGGCGCGGGATTCATTATCCAGGCCGATCTTCCCGGATTAGTATTTCGGACGCCCCCACCACCGAATACTCCACCGCTTCCGAATGGCCAACCAGATCGAGGCGCAGTTACGCTGGTCATCGATCCCAACGAGAATCTTTCCGGCGCGATCTTCGAAGGCCTCGATTACGAAGCAATCTATATTCTGGACTCTTCGATTTTTGGCCACGGCGATTATGGCCGACTCACATTGACCGTGAATGGCACATGGCTCTCTCGGGCCGAGCTTCAAGTTAACCCTGACACCAAACGATTTGGTATCGCGGGCGAATTCGCACCGCCGGGATTCACCTTGACGAGTTCGCTGCCATGGAATCGAGCTAATTTCAGTTTGTTCTACGACGGCGCCGCTGAGACTTGGATGCAGGGCCTTGATCTCGGCGCGGTGGTCCACTGGGTCGGCCAATACAATGACGACAATCTCAGCCTGACAGGATCGCCGAAGTTAAACATGCCCATAACAGGCGGTCCCAACACTCCGTCTATCTGGCCGTGGCGTGCGCGGAAAGTGGCCGCGTGGACTACACTCGACTTGATCGCTTCCTACACGTTCAATCTGCCGCCGCCTGTGTCTATGTCCGTGCCTGGTTCTGCCAAGGATGGCGGAAAGAACCTTAAAGACGACAAGGAGAAAAATGTCACGCCCATCTCCACCGCTGAATACGGCTGTAGCAACTGGACGTGGTGGCTTAATAACACCACGGTCACGCTTGGCGTGCAAAACGTGTTGGATACCGACCCACCGTTTGTGGCCGGGAGCTTCGAGAACGGCTACGACGAATCGCTTGCCACCATCAAAGGCCGGTTCTGGTACGTCCAGCTTAAGAAAAGATTCTAAGGCGGGGGCTGAAAGTTGATCTTTGCCGCCGATCTGATTTGCCTGGTTCTTCAAGAATCATGGGATTTGGCGCGGATGGAACGCGCCAAACCCCGCGATCGATTAGAGCTCGAATCTCGTGCCAGCAATCTCAGCACATGCAGTTGCGATCAACACGCCGTTTGAGTCATAGATCTCGATGGTTGCTGACCCCGTGTTGGCGTTTCCGGCGTAATCCACGGTTAGTTCCGCTGCAATGATTACCCAGCCCGTAGGGACGTTCTGCGGACTAAACGTGAAGTACTTGAAGCGAAGCGCATAGTTATTGTCGCTGGTATGGCGCCAAACACCTTCTCCAGGCGTCTTGAAAGCCTGCGGTATTCCCTTTTGCGACTCCATCATGGTGCCTCCCGCCATGAATATTGCTATTGACTGGCCCGTCCCTATCACGTGACCGGCGCAGTCGGTTCGAGTTAACTGCATCTCCCAGGTCCCTTGAAGTCTTCCGCCTTCCGTGCCCCTGGTCGCCGTTGAGGCAACCATTGGGACTAACGCACAAGCGGTCACCAAGGAAGCTATTATGCTCTTAACTAATTTTGTTTTCATAAGTGTTATTACCTTTTGTTCTTTTGGCCTTCCTTGGCCCCGAAGGCTTTCGGGGTCATTTCTGGCCGTTCACTCATGTACTGCGCGAGATTTGTCTGGCTGTTACGCGGGAACTGCGGAAAATTTGGGGAAGCGAGCGGTTGCACGGATGGCTCGGATAACGAATCAAACTTTCGCCGGGCAATTAGGAGACAGACCTAATGCCGCGAATGGCCGACCGCGTGGATCAACCGCCTTCCGCCACGCGGAGCTGACTCCTCTACCGCACGCTTGACCCTCCCATGTGGGAGGTGCCAAGCGTGCATGATATGCCCCTGAGCAGGTTTCTTATTGTTTCTTTGCGACGCCTCGGCCAGTATCTAGACCATCGGCTGCGCCCAACTGCAATTCCCTGCCACTATCAACGATGACGAAGGCCCGCGTGTGGCTGGAGCCGTTGCTGAACCACTGCGTCGTGCCCGTGCCGTCCGGGTTCACTGTGTAGATTCCGACGATAGGGTTATCGGCGGTGCCGCGTTGGATAACGAAGCCGCCAAGATCGGCGGTATCATGAAACTCAAACGTGCCATTCCCGTCAAACCACATAACGCCGACGCTATCAGCCGGAATGTTTGTCCCATTGTTATTCGGATTGCTAGGTCCTAAGTGCTCGCCCGAACTGCTGTACCCATAAACGCCAGTGAGGCTGGCATTGCTATAGTTTGTAGCGAAGTGGCCGCTCGCATAGACCGTCGAGACGAGTGGCAAAGCCAGACCAAAGAGCAATGCGACCAACGCTGTTCTGTTTTTTAATGTCATTTTCATAAGTGTTATTTCCTTTCATTGTTTTGGCCTTCTCAGACTCCTCACTGTGAGAACTCATGTCCGGCCGTTCACTCATGTACTGCGCGAGATTTGGCGGGGTGTTACGCGGAAAATCGCTCGCCGCCTTAGATCGCCTGCTCGCGAACGCTTTCGGAGTAGAATCGTGAACTGTTGAAGCCGAGCCGCTGATTCCATCGATGAGGCGGATGGGTTCTAAAACGGTAAGCAAAGACAACCAAGACGCCATCTGATTCGAGCCAGCGAAAGACGTTTTCGTTGTCTTCCGTGAGAAGAGATTGTTTGGGCAAGCCGCCGAAACCAACACACGAGCCGCATATGCTCGCCAGACCTTACTTTGGCGTTAAGGAGGCGACGATTTTTTCGAAGCGCGGATCGCCGCGGAGCGGGTCCCACCATGGCATCAGTTTCAGGTCGCCATAGCTGAGGTCGAGACCGCTATTGGGGTAACGGATCGCAGTGGCAAGCTGTTCGCAGGCGAGATTTTTTTCACCAACCCACGCAGCAATCACCGCCAAATACTTCATCATGAGCATGCCATTTAGCGGGTCCTTTTTCACTGGAAGAAGCTCAAGCGCGCGCCGTCCTTCGCGCAGCGCTTCCTCCTTCCGCCCGAGAGCGGCATCGATTACTCCGAGCACGCACCATGGCGGGCCGTAATCTGGTTGAGCTTGGACGGTTTTCTCCTGCTCCGCGCGTGCAGCAGTAAAAGCCAATTGCGCCTTGTGCTCGTCGTTTGTCATGCGCGCGATAACGCCTTCCGCGAAAGGACCCGGAAAATAAACATTGTTATGACCTAACGTGATTTCGCCAGCCGCCTTCAAGACGTCTTTAGCGGCAGCGACGTCGCGTTCGGCCAGTTCGCAAAGCAGCCACTTATCGGCGATCTTAGGCATGGCAGCAGGATTCGTCGCCCGGATTTCATCGATCAATTGACGCAGTGGTCCGGTATCAGCTTTCCAATCCACTTCTACGAATGCGCGATCTGCTTTTACCGGGAGATTGTTTTTGTCGATAGTCAATATGCGATCCAACTTCGATTTTTGTTCAGCATAACGTCGCACGGTTGCGTAACTAAGTCCGGACTGGAAAAGCGTGGTAACGTTTCGCGGGTCGAGCTCAACTGCCCGTTCGAAGCTTCGAATGGACTCTTCCCAGCGCCCCTGACACCCTTGGATGGAAGCCATCACCTCGAATACGCCGGGACTATTTGGCAAGCTCCGGCGTGCAACTTCCAGTTCAGCCAGAGCGCCGTCGTAATCGAGGTGTGAACCATAAAGGTTTGCAGCCCGCGTGAGGTGCGTTTCACCTGCATCCGGACGAAGGCGAGATGCGGCTTGAATGGCCGCTTCCTCTAACGCCAACCGTCCGGGAGTATGGTCGCCAAACCAATAAAGGAAGCCGTGCACGTCGGCCAGGAGGCAGTACGCCTGGAAAAACGAGGGATCGCGCGCCACAGCCTGGTTCAGCAGATCGATTGCCTCGAGCAAATCCGCTCCCCCATGGCCACTGTAAGGCGCCGTGAGAAAGAGATTCTTGCCACGCGTGTAAAGATCGAACGCGATGAGGTCAGCCGTTGGCTTGCCCTCAATGGTCAGTTTCTCCGTAGCCGTGATCCTGGCGTTCAGTCGTTCTGCGACCTTTTGCGCGATCTCGCTTTGGATCGCGAACAGGTCGTTCAAATCGCGATCGTATTGCTCGGCCCAAACGTGGGTGTCCGTGCGCGTTTCGATCAACTGCGCGTTTAGACGAAGATGCGTGCCGGCTCTGCGAACGCTGCCCTCCAGAACGTGTGATACTCGGAGATCGTTTCCGATCTGACGGAGATTTCGTTTGCCGCGGTAATCCATGACACTCGTCCGGCTGATCACTTTCAGGTCGCCGATTTTTGCCAGCTTGGTCAAAATGTCGTCCTGCACGCCGTCGGCAAACGCTGCGTTCTCTTTCTGCTCGCTCAGATTTTCAAACGGCAGAACGGCGATTCCGGTTGTGACTGGACGGCGGACTAGTTCGCCTTCCCAAATATTCCATCCTACGGCCGCAGCTAACGCCAGAAGTGAAGTTGCAAGTAGCGCGCTGGTTGGATTGCGTTGGACCCATTTTCTTCCTCGCGCGAAAACTCCGGTGTGCCGCGCCTGAATCGGTTCATGCTTTAGCCAGTGCTCAAGGTCTTCCGCTAGCGCAAGAGCGGATGAGTAACGTCGCTTGGGATCTTTCTCCAGACACTTGAGGCAGATTGTGGAGAGGTCGCGATCTATATTCGCATTCCACAGGCGCGGCTGCCTCGGCTCGCTATCCAACAGTAATTTGATCGTCTCGTAGGTTGTACCTCCAGCGAACGGCGGGTGACCTGTCAGTAATTGGTAAAGCACTGCGCCAAGCCCATAGACATCCGTGGCGCGGCTGACAGCCGCGTTGTTTCCTACCGCTTGTTCCGGCGCCATATAACTGGGCGTGCCAAGGACGTCCAGCGTGTGCGTGACACTGCTTTCGCTCTCGACAAGGCGGGCTAGCCCGAAATCGGTCAGGTGCGGTTCGCCCTTTGCATCGAGCAGAATATTCCCGGGCTTGATATCACGATGAAGGATGCTGTGGTCGTGCGCATAGTGAACAGTGCGCGCTACCTTGGCGATTAGTTCGACTGTACGCCGAATCGGCATTGGCTCGCGCCTGACCACTTCGTCGAGCTGGCCGCCTTCAATTAACTTCATACTGAAGTAGCAGGAGCCATCGCGCTCGCCAACTTCATAGATGGGAACAATTCCGGGATGATCCAGACTGGCTGCGGCTTCCGCTTCCCGGCGAAAGCGTTTCAGATGCGCGTCGCTAGCCCAATGGCCCAAGCCGATCACCTTGAGAGCAACAGTGCGGTTGAGACTTTTCTGCAGCGCGCGGTAAACCACGCCCTGACCGCCGCGACCGATTTCCTCGAGTAATTCGTAGTCGCCAAAATTGGCGAACGTCTTTGGCCGATTCGATTTCTTTTTATCGTGCGATAATGGCACGCGATCATCCGGGCCGGGGTCACCGCCCCCGGCTACAGGAGCATGCGCGAACAGATTAAGTCCGGTTTCAAACAGGCAAGCCGTACAAAGGCCTTCGGGTGCGTCCGCGGGAATTTCCGCGCTGCACTTTCGACAGACCCTGGGTGCGCTGCTCATGATAGGAGAGTCGCCTCTGAGCTCCCCATCATGTACTGCGCCGAATTCTGTCATACGTTACGTTCGCAACACAGTGATCAAATGGCGCAGCTCATCCTCGACATCGCTGGCAACGGCGACAGTGTGACCGATTTCTTCGCGCAACAAAAGTTGATAACGCTGGCGAAACCGATGGAAGGCTTGCCGAAGTGCATTATCCGTCATGCCTAGCTGTAATGCGATCTCCGCTCGTGACGGTGCTCCTGGTTCATCTGGCAGCAATTGCTTTAACAAATCGAACAATTCAGCATTGCCGGCCATAACGTATTCGTCGCGCAATCGTCGCAAGACCTGCTCCATAAGAGTTAAGGCCCAACGACGTTCATAGATTCGATCTGCGCTCAGATGATCTGCCGGCTCGATGCCGGCGCGCCCGATGGCGGCAAGTTCCTCCAATGGGACGGGCTGTTGTCCTTTACCTCGTTTCACTGTCACGGCGCGGCGGTGTTGACTAACAAGGAAATGCTTCAGCGACGTCAGCAGATAAGAACGCAAACGTCCTTTCTCTTTGCGAACATCACCAAAATTCCGGCGCTCTAGCAGCAGGGCAAAAAAGGCCTGAGTTAGATCTTCCGCCTCCTCGTGTCCGGTCCCTTCTCGCCTGATGAAGCTATAGACAGGTCGCCAATAGGTGTGGCAAAGTTTTTCGAGCGCTTCTTGTGCTGCCGGCGATTGACCTTGCGCTTCAAGGACCACGCTCCAATTCGTCGTGGAAAATATCGCATGTCCACGTGGCCCAGGACTCTCCGAACCAACTTTGGTCAGCGACGTGATTTCGTCTTCAGCAGACACTTGCTATGCAATTCGAGCACTCCAGATCATACAATCTCAAAACTGTGCGAGCTGTGCCGGGGTAATCGGCACAAACTCGTTTTCGTGCAAAGCTATTCGTTTCGTTCCGCGAATGAGTTGCCACCATTGTCGCGCGGAGCCGAGTACGATCGCAAGCACAAGCACGAGAAAGAAGACGGCAACCAGCGCGTCAAACCGCCAGACACCTGCCTGTCGTACCAATTCAGCTGCCTTAGTGGGATCGGCCACGTTCAATGCCTGCCCTAGAAGTGATCGCGCGCCACTCAAAAAACCAAGTCTCGGATCGGACGAAAAAACTTTGAGGTAACCAGCCGAGAAAGTGACGGCACACATAAAGCCTAACGGCACAAGCGTGACGAAGATATATTTCGCTTTGTGCATTTTGATCAAAAGCGTCGTGCCAAGACAAAGCGCGATTACCGACAGCAACTGATTGGCAAGGCCAAACAGCGGCCAAAGTGAGTTGATTCCGCCAAGAGGATCGATGACGCCTTGATACAAGAACCAGCCCCATGCTGCGACCAGCAAAACACTGGCGATAAAGTTCGCGGTCCACGAACGCGTATTCCCGAGAGGTCGCCACACCTGACCCAAGACGTCCTGAAGTAGAAATCGTCCTACGCGTGTTCCGGCGTCGATGGTTGTCAGAATGAACAGCGCCTCGAACATGATGGCGAAGTGATACCACAGCGCCAGCGCGGCCGGCTTGGCAGACACTCGCGCGAACATGTGCGCCATGCCGACAGCAAATGTCGGCGCGCCACCGGCGCGGTTGAACATCGTGGACTCGCCGAGGTTCGTGGCGAGGGTCTGCATTTGTTGTTCGGTAACCGGAAAGCCGGCCGTCGAAACTTTGGCGACAACTTCAGTGGGCGTTCCTTTTGTGTTAATTGCGAAATATTCTCCGGGTTCTAATACGCACGCCGCGATCATCGCCATCAACGCGACCATCATTTCCGCTACCATCGCGCCGTAACCGATGCTGCGGATGCGCGACTCGCGCCTGATCATTTTCGGCGTCGTGCCCGATGCAATGAGCGAGTGAAAACCCGA
>Ga0193727_1001046_pt1 | contig 11313 bp, 15 predicted proteins | sample H2c2metaG_FD_143051 | JGI IMG/M metagenome (GOLD analysis project Ga0193727, IMG submission 143051) | Soil microbial communities from a riparian zone of the East river system, Colorado, United States - H2c2 | ecosystem: Environmental > Terrestrial > Soil > Riparian zone | place: USA: East River...
GGCCCGCCTAGCGCGGGGACGGGTCTAGGTCGTTCCCAGACGCGTGAGACGCCCGTTCTCGCCATGAGTGCAGATTCGGTTCTGCGCGATCTCGGTGGCGGACGCCAGGGATTCTGTAAGGCCAACACCGTTCGCCGCGATCGACTCGTGATCGTCGACAATGTCAACCTTCCAGACTGGTGCAAGCTGGCGCCGTATGAGGCGTCGCGCTTCTCCCATAACACGTACGTTCTCGAGGATCCACGCACCGTTGCCGTCGGGAAGAGTGTGGAGGTTTGCTGGGGATCCGACGTACCTCCCGGCTTTGAGGTCATCGAGTGGTTCACGGATCCAACGCGGTGTCCATACGATCCACTCTGGCAGTGGCAACGGGAGCCCAATATGAGGCGGCTACGCCGAAACCACGAGTGATTGGTGTGGCGGTCCACGGGCCGCCTAACAAGCGCTTGAAGCTGCCGGCGCGCGTAGATTAAGGAATGAATCTTTCTTCAGCGCGCCGCAGGCTAAGCGCGATCGGTTAGGCCGCGCGTCGATCGCATATGCGCCTCTGGAAGGAAGCCAAACTCCTCCTCGCCTCCATAGTTCTGGTTGCAAGTCTTCTGGTCGCGAGCGTGTTCTGGGGCGCGGACCTATATCCCCACGAGGGCTGGCGAAGCCTCGTGTATCCACTGCTTATGGCCTATGTCCTCTTGCGGCTAGTCCAAATGGCTCGAGAACGTCTGATCCATGATGAAGTGAGCGCGGTCATTGACAGGGCCAAGCGGCTGGAGGCAACCGATCCTGCGGCCGCCCTCGACCTCTTGGATTCATTCTTTGTGGCTCGCCACGAGGCTGCTACGCAAGAGCGTGCCCACCTCTGGGGATCGGCGTCACATGACCGCAGAGCCGCTGTCAAACTGGAGCGGCTCCTTAAGGATGAACTCCGTGGGCACGACTTGATGAGGCGGCACGGTGTTGCCGCCGCCCCTCCTGAGCAGCAGGCTGTCGCCCTGGAAATGGTGGAGAAAGCAGAGCGCCGCACCCGGGACGACCTGGAACGCTTACGCGCAATTCTCAAGCAACTCAAGCCCTAAAAGGCGCGCGGCCTAACAAGCGCTTGAAGCTGCCGGCGCGCGTAGATTAGGGAATGAATCGTTCTTCAGCGCGCCGCAGCTTAAGCGCGATCCGTTAGGCGGCCAAACTGACAACAAGTCATGCTGATCTACCTCGTAGCAATCGGAGTCGGCTTGGGATTGGTCATCTGGGCCGCGGCTCGGCTCGGCTCGGCGCATGGCACTCGGGGAGTCGGGGTCTGGCACTTCAGACCATCCGATTCGGGGGCCCGTTAGCCATGGGGGCGTGATTGGCCGCCCCACACGCCGCTTGAGGCCAACAGCCAACTTGTTCGCTAACTGTTAGTGGAGCGATATCAACAATGACTGCCGCGGCGCTCGCCTTGCCGATGCTGGCACTCATGTCGTGTGGGAATCAGCAGCTCACGGGAATCCATGCGGCTGCCAGGGACGGCGACGTGACTCAGGTCAGGGCCCTGCTGGATCAGGATCCCGGTCTCGTGAATGACGCCGAACGTCGCGGATGGACGCCGTTGCACTTCGCGGCCCAGGGGGGTCACGAAGAGGTGGCGAAGCTCCTGTTGGACAGAGGGGCCGATGTCAACGCCAGACTGATGGTGAGTGGTGGGTCACCGCTACATGTGGCAGCGACAACGGGTCACGCGTCCGTCGTCGCCCTCCTGTTGGCCAACGGTGCCCGTGCGAACACGATAGACGATAACGAATGGACGCCGTTGCACAGGGCGGCGATCCCCGGCAACCGGGAGGTGGCCGAGCTGCTGCTGGCCAAGGGCGCGAATGCTTACGCCTGGAGTAATACCGGTGTCACGCCGATCGATCAAGCCAACGCGAGCCGACATGCCGAGTTTGCCGCACTGTTGCGTGAACGAGAGCCCGCGACCCTTCCGATGACCGACAACTTCGCGGACAACTGTCGATGGACCAGCGGTGAGAATCCGACTTTCTCGTTTGGTTGCGAGCACGCGGCGTATCGCCTGCACCTCAAGAAGGCAGGGCCCGTCCACGTGACACAGAACTTTGATTGGAAGACCCCGACGGTGAGCGCCGAGATCGATGTCACCTTGGAGAGTGGTCGAGGCGCAGAGGAGGCTGGCAAGGCGCTGGTCGGGATCGGTTGCCTTGCGAGCCACGACACCGGCTATGCGGGCGTCTTGGGTACGGACGGTGGTTGGGCAATCATGCGGATCGCCGGCGGGTTCACGCAGCTGGCAGGTCCGAACAAGCCTCAGGCCATCACGCGGCTCCGCGCAACGAATCGGTTGCGCGTCGTATGTGCGCGCGGAAACCGTGGGGCGACCATTGTGACCTTCTTCGTCAACGACAGAGAGGTCGGTTGGGCCGCCGATGAGTCTGGATCTGTGCCGTTCAACGGTATCGCCCTCTACACCGATACGTTTCCGGGCGTCGTCCGATTCGAGCACTTCGCCGCGCGTAAGCTGTTGGACTAAGACCGGAACTCGCATCGACACCGGGAGTGCGCCGCCTAACCCCACGCATCGGCTCACGGATCCCCAAGCGCTGCGTAGCTCGCTTCTCGCGCTGGGATGGCGGCGCATCGATCAAGATTCGCTCGAGATCGTTGGCAATAGTGGATTGTTCGTGGTTGAATTCAAGAATCGGTTCGTACCACAGGGTTTCCAGGGAAGTGCAGCTTCATTCACCGATGTTATCGGCCCTGACCCCGTGCCGCGACATGGAGGGACGGTGACGCGTGCGCGTTGTCTCGGGTTCTAATCGCGTGCCGCCTAACAAGCGCCTGAAGCTGGCGGCGCCGTCTTGCTGTGGTAGTCTTCTATTTGTGAGACCTTCTAGCCGGCGCCGCAGCTTAGGCGCACTCCGTTAGGCTGCCGGCGGAGTACGGGCCAGAAATGATACTTCGACGCCTACGTGCAGTACTCGTGACCGCCCTGATCTGGGCGTGTCTCTGGCTCCCAGTTGGTTTGATAATAGGGATCTATCGTTCCTTCAAGCTTCAATCGTATGAGGGAGTTCCGTGGGCGCTGCCGAGTTTGGAGCAGTTCTTGATGGCTATCCTCGTTAACGTCGCCGCGTGGATGACGTGGGGTGCCTTTAGCGGCGCAGTGTTCGCCGTCCTCTTGGCATCTATCGAGCGTCGTCGGGACGTTTCGGCTCTTTCGGTCCGGCGCACCGCAACCTGGGGAACGCTAGGCGCCGTGGCATTGCCGACGATCGTTCTTGCAGCCTTTCTAGCAGTGGAGCCGGAGTTCAGTTTGCTCTCCCTGGCGGTCTGGCCCTTGACGATTAGTGCTTTGGCGGGTGCTGCATCCGCAGCAACAACTCTGCTTCTGGCGAAGCGCGCTGGCCCTGCCTTGTCGAGCGCTGGCGTGCCGGCAGCCTAACAAGCGCTTGAAGCTGGCGGCGCGCGTAGATTACGGAAATGAATCTTTCTTCTTCAGCGCGCCGCAGCGTAAGCGTGATCCGTTAGACGGAACGCCCACATGGCATTGAAGGCAAGAAAGACCGAGCACTCGGGTGCCAAGAAGGGTCGTGGCGCGTTCTATGGCCGGAAGACTGAGGCCAAACGCGCTAGTAATCGGCGTCGACGCCAAACCGATAAGCGCACGGTGAAGGATCATGGCTCATCACAAGCGTGAACGTCCCAAGAACCGGCGGGCTGGTTGCCTTCTTTGCAAGCCTTGGAAGGTGAATGGATTCGCGAAGAGCCGCGCTGGCGCGGAACAGTTTGGTGATCATCGGCGACGGTTATTTGCCGAGCGCGCGGTCCGCTCAGCTCGGCAAGGTGAGGCTGATGGAGCCGTCCGCCTAACAAGCGCTTGAAGCTGACGGCGCGCGTAGATTAAGGAATGAATCTTTCTTCCGCGCGCCGCAGCTTAAGCGCGATCCGTTAGGCCGCAGCGCTCGCAGGTTCTTGGGAGGAACGAATGACTCCACCGGACATCGTCTTCATCAAGGTCGTTATCGCATTTGTGCTTGTGGCGGGGACCGGGATGACCGGCTTTTGGCTCTGGCTCCGGGCGCGGGCTCGAGCGGGGCCTGACCTCAGCAAGTTCCTCGATTCCGTGCGCGAGGAAAACGCGCAGCTCGGGGCGGACCTGAGTGCCCGCATTGCTGAGTTGGAGGAGCGCGTTGATTTCACGGAGCGGCGCTTGGTGCAGGAGCGGGAGGCTGTTCGGTTACCGCAACCGCCGAAGGCTCGGACACCGGTGTAGGCAACGCGCCGCCGAGGCTGCGCCCTAACAAGCGCTCCCGATCCCTTAGGGAACAACGTCCTGCTATGACTCCTCGGATTGCAGCAGCGGTCGCCGTACTCATCGCCTTGTGTGGTTGCGACCGTCGCGCGCCGCCCTTCCATGACTTCACGGGAGTAAGCCGCGTACAAGTCCCTTTGCATCACATGTTGCGACCAGCTCGGAGTTGGTCGAGTTTGCGCGCCTTGTCGGCGTTCCGGGCGAGCGCGTGCGCGGCGAGCACCGGTGAGCTGTTGCCGAACATGCGCTTGAAGCGAGTCCTCGAAGGGAACATCGCAGTTGCGCTGTGGCTTACTTCACAACCATCATTTGACATGGTCGAGAACAAGACCCAACGCACCAACGCCAGCGTCGCTGCCTTCCTCGGAGCGATCCCCGATCCCCACCGCCAACGCGACGCCAAAGCCCTGGCCTCCTTGATCCGAAAAGCCACCGGTGAGAGGCCCGCGATGTGGGGCTCGAGCATTGTCGGGTACGGGCAGATGACCTATGAAGGAAGCAAAGGACGAACGGTCGATTGGTTTCCGGTCGGCTTTGCTCCGCGGAAGGCAGCCCTCGTCCTCTACTTGATGGGCGGCCTCAAGGCCAACGCGAACCTGCTCGCGGAACTGGGTCCGCACAAAGTCGGCGGCGGATGTCTCTATCTCCCTCGCCTCGAGGAGATCGACACCAACGTCTTGACGCACCTCATCAGGCTGAGCGACAAAGGCAATCGCCAGCGGGCGACGGCTCCGAAACGCGCTGCAATCCGTTAGGAAGAGGGCCGTGCGATCGTTCCCGCGAGACGTGGAGGCCCGACGCTGACGCGACTGGTTCCTTCGCTCCTTCTCCTCGCTCTCGCCTGCAGCAGGGGGCAAGGAGCCTTCGCCTTCCAGAGCCCGAGCGCCGGAGATACGCTTGTGGAGGGTCGGACGTACACCATTCGCTGGGTGTCCGCGCCCGGGAGACGGATCAATCTCGGCGCAGTGCTGGGTGGTCACGACAAGGGCTTCTTGCTCACCAACGCGCCGGCGGGCCTCGATTCCCTTGTTTGGACAGTCCCGGTTGGGTTTGTAACCGGCTTCGGGCCATCCTCATCCAACCAAGTGCGGCTGCGGCTCGAGAATGCGGATAGTACGGACCAGTGGGTGGAAACCGGGCCGTTCGTGATAACTGGCGCGCCAATGAGGCCAATGAGAAGGAGAGCGTCGTGAGACCATCTACTACAGCCCTGCTTCTCGCGGTGGGTCTGACCGCGGCTTGCACGACGGACGCTTCCGTGGTCGACGATCCAGAGTGGCTGGCAACGCTCATTCAGAGCCTTGAGCACCAACCAGTTGCGAATCCCCCGGCCTTCATCGCGCGGTATGACTACCAGGGTCAGGTCGTTTACTACCTTCCGGCCCGGTGCTGTGACATCCCAAGCAACGTCTACAGCGCCGCCGGCACCATCATCTGCCATGCTGACGGCGGGTTCAGTGGCGGTGGCGACGGACGCTGTTCCGACTTCCTTGCGGCGCGCAAGAACGAGAGGATTATCTGGCGGGATCCGCGAGGTGCCGCCTAGCTAATGCGACCCCTTCGGTACTCCATCAACGTCACCTTGGACGGGTGCTGCGATCATCGTGTAATGGTCGCGGACGAAGACATACATCGACACGCGGCCGAGAACATCGACCAGGCCGATGCCCTCCTTTTTGGCCGAGTGACCTACGAAATGATGGAGGCAGCGTGGCGGACGCCGGTGCCGCCGGGAGCGCGCCCTGATTGGATGGAATCCTGGATGGAACCGTTCGCGCGGACGATCGACGCGGCAAAGAAGTACGTCGTGTCGAGCACCCTTACCCAAGTCGATTGGAACGCGGAGCTCGTGCGCGGGGATCTGGAGAAGGCCGTTCAGCAACTCAAGCGGCAGCCCGGTAAGGGCCTGTTCACGGGAGGCGTGACGCTCCCGCTGGCGCTGGCCGAGCTGGGCTTGATCGATGAGTACGAGTTCGTGGTGCACCCCAGGCTCGCGGGCCATGGGCCGACGTTGTTCGCCGGGCTATCGAAGCATGTCGACCTGAAGCTCGTGAGCCGGCTGGAGTTCGGCTCGGGGGCGGTGGCGATGCGGTATGAGCCGAGCAGGTAGCCTCCAGCGGTCCTCAACCACACTACGCGAGGGTCCATGACCCCATTCATGTCGTTGCTGCTGCCCATCGTCGTCTCCGCCGTCGCCGTCTTCGTGCTCACCTTGATCATTCACATGACGCCGTGGCACAAGCGCGACTACGTCACGTTTCCTGACGAGGACGGCGTGATGCAGGCACTACGCCCGTTCAACATTCCGCCCAACGACTACACGGTGCCGCATCCCCGGTCGGGCAAATACATGCAGTCGCCGGAATACGACGCCAAGCGCGCTGCGGGTCCCGTGATGTGGGTGACCGTCGTTCCGTCCGGACCGTGGAATATCGGAAAGATGATGGGGCTGTGGTTCCTGTTCGCCGTGGTGGTCTCGGCGACCATAGCATGCGTCGTCGGAACGATCGTACCTCCCGGTGGCCACACGCACGCGGTGTTCCACTATTCCGCCGTCATCTCGTTCCTCACCTACGGGATGGGGGCGGTCCCGATGTCCATCTGGTACAATCGCAAGTGGTCCACGACCTTTAGGTACGCCGTGGACGCACTGCTGTCCGCCCTGGCGACCGGGTGGCTCTTCGCGATGATGTGGCCGAAGGGTTGACCATGAAAGCTCACCGGGCGGCAGGTGCCGTGCTCCTGCATTGATATGGAGCGTCCATTTCGATTCGTGCGCGATCCGCTCGATGGCCATAGCTGAAACTGCTGCGACGGATGTGACGACGCAAACATACCAGACTGTTCAGGTGCGGTGCGAGAAAGCACATTGAAGAACTCGACACCCTGCCGGACGTTGTCGCCGATCTCCGCCGCGACCGCTCCACGTGGGTGTTCGCGAACTGTCGCTATCCCCGGCGGAGTTCGGACCTCTTGAAGGACCTGGCCGAGTTGCGCCTCGCACGCGAGGGCAAGGACTGAATCCGTGGCATCTCCGTGGGCCCATGCGATCGTGGGAGCCGCCGCCGGCGCGCTCTATCAAGCCCCGCGCGATCGGCGCCGGGTGATCGCGGTCGCCGCCATTTGCGCCGTCGTGCCTGATCTCGACCTCATCGGGTGGCCCCTGGGCGTATCGACGTTCACGCTTTTCGGGCACCGAGGGCTGAGCCACTCCATAGCCTTTGCGGTCGTGCTCGGCGTCGTCGCCGCCGTGGCTCTACTACCGGCCGCCACGAGACGCGAGCGAACCGTCGCGGCAGCCGTGCTGGTTCTGGCCACGGCCACACACAGCGTCCTGGATGCGATGACGACGTATTCGCCGACTGGCCCGGCTTTTTGGGCACCGTTTTCCAACCAACGCTACCGATTCTCTTGGATGCCTCTCACTGGAGCAGGGGGCCTCCAGACGGACTTCGGCCAAGAAGCGCTCTACGCGTGCCTGCCGGCCCTGGTGCTCATGGTGTTGATCGAGTGGTGGCGACGCCGGCACTCAAACCCTGCAGCGGCCTGACAGGCGCGCCATGAGATTCCTCGCAGATTACTGGTGGCTGCTGGTCCTTCCGTTCGCGATCTTCCTCTGGATCCGATCCATACGGGCAACGTCTCCAGTGCAACGGGCGTGGACCCTTGGTGCCCTGGCGCTTGTTGCAGCGCACCGTCTGGCCACGAAGAGGCCGCCTGTCTAACCAACGGTGCACTGATCGGGTTCTCAGTGTGCGTTGCCTAGCAGGCACCTGAAGGTGCGGACCCGCGTAGATTAGGGCATGACTACCCGCACTGTCATCCGATTTGGGGGCCTCTGTCTCGCCGGTGGTGCGGTGGCGTTCCTTGGCGTCTTCAGCTACCTCGCGGCCAAGTTCAATTACCCTGACGCCCTCGATGGCCCGGCGGCGACCGTGTTGCCCAGCCTTCTCGCCACCGGCGAGCAAGGCCGCTTCGTATGGGCCGTCTACGGGTTCCTCCCCCTGATCTGGCTTCCCGCCGGCGTCGCGGCCTTCGAAGCACTGAGCCCCGTCCGGCGCGGGGCAATGCGGCTTGCCTTGTTCTTCGCCGGACTCGCAGCGCTCACCATGATGCTCGGCCTCATGCGCTGGCCGAGTGTGCATTGGCACCTTGCGTTGGCATTCGAGCACGCGGCGCCCCCGGAGCGGGCGGTCCTCGCCGCGGTTTTCGACGGCCTCAACACATATCTCGGCAACTACATCGGAGAGTTTCTCGGCGAGCTCTCGTTCAGCATGTTCTTCTTGCTGACGTCGATCGTGTGGCTGCGGTCGCCGAGTGCGCCGAAATGGATCGGGTGGGTCGGCGTGGCGACGGCGCTGTTGGGGCTGATCGGCATGTTCCGCAACGTGACGGGCGCGGTGGCGCCGGTCGCCGCTCTCAACAATTACCTGCTCCCCGCGTTCATGATCATTCTCGGCGTCGCACTCGTGCGCTCGGCGCCGGTGGCCGAGCCGGCGGCCGCAACGTGGTAGCCTAGAAAGAGCCATGCCTGATCGCCTCCCTTCCGCCAGCGCGGGGCCTCAATGACGAACGACTCCAAGCTGCGCGCGCTGAAGGTATTCCTGCGCGCTTACGCCGTCCTTTCGCTGATCCTGTTCGTTGGTCTCATGATCGGGTTCGTCACCCGCGCACCGATGCTCGACCCTGGCGGCGCGTGGCACGTGCTGATCTGGGATCGCGTCACGGATCCCATCCCGCCGATGTTGTTCGCGATCTACATCGTGTGGTCGATCTTCATTTATCGCGCCGCGCGCGATCCGCTGGCCCACAAGATGTTCCTGGACTTCACGGCCTGGGCCAACCTGGCCCACGGCATCGCCATGGTGCCCCACGCGCTGATGACCCCGGAATACCACATCAAGTTTCTCACGGATATTCCCTGGGTCGTGTTGCCCGCCATCGCGATCGCCTTCTTGCGGCCGTCGTCATCACCCGATCGGCGTATGGGGGTTGAGGCGAGTCACCGTTGAGGACCTCGACGCATTGTTGGAGGAGCGTTCATGCGCACCATTTTGCTCATTCTGGGAGCCGCTCTCGCCCACGCTCCGCTTTCCGCCCAGCAACGGCGCTCTCCTCACCACACGTACGTCATCGTGCACGGCGCCTGGGGCGGCGGGTGGGATTGGCAGGCGGTGGATTCCATGCTGACGCTGCGTGGCGAGCGCGTCCGGCGAGTCACACTGACCGGCCTCGGCGAACGCGTACACCTCGCATCGCCCAATGTCGGCCTGTACACCCACATTGACGACGTCGTAAACACGGTTTTGTGGGAGAACCTGCAAGACGTCGTCTTGGTGGGCCACAGCTACGGCGGCATGGTGATTACCGGCGTTGCAGACCGCGTCCCGAGCCGCATTCGCCGCCTCGTGTATCTCGACGCCTTACTTCCGGACTCAGGCGAAACGGCCCTGGGGCTCGTCGACACCGTCAGAGGCGTCTTTGTGCGGACGAAGATCCTGGGTGGCTTTAGCATACCGACTTGGGTGCCGGACACCGCGGCGATTCCGCGCGACGTGCCGCAGCCCCTCCGGACGTTCACGGACACGCTCCGCCTCGTGAATCCCGCCGCGCGCCACCTGCCGGCCACGTACATTCTCACGGTCGAGCCGAACGTCGTGCCGGATCCATTTCAGCGCTTCGCGGATCGGGCAGCGCTCCGGGGCTGGCCGGTCTACCGCCTCGAAGCCAACCACACGCCGGAACGCTCGGCCCGCGAGCCCCTCGTCACCCTTCTGCTGGCCGTACCTTGAGTGAGGACATCGCACATGTATCGCACACTCGTCTTGTCGCTCGGCCTGGTCCTCAGTGCTCACCGGCTGCCCGCTCAGGACGCGGGCCCACCTCCTGTCACCGGCCGATGGGACCTCAACGTCATCGCCAGCGACGGCCGCCGCTTGCCGTCCTGGCTCGAGATCCATTGGTCTGGCGACCGCGTCCTGGTGGGGCGGTTTGTGGGCGTCGTCGGCAGCGCGCGGCCCATCTCTCGGCTCGCCTTCTCGCACGACACCCTGCGCTTCTCGCTGCCGCCGCAGTGGGAAGGGGGCGACGCGGACCTCCAGGTCGCGGGCGTCTTCGCGGGCGATACACTCGCGGGATCGCTGATCACGCCCGATGGGAAGCAGCTGGCCTGGAGTGGGCATCGCGCGCCGGCGCTGCAACGGGCCGCCGCCCCACAGTGGGGGACTCCGCAGAAACTGTTCAATGGGACCGATCTCACCGGGTGGCATGCGGTCGGCGGCGAGAACCAGTGGAAGGCGGTCGCCGGCGTGCTGACCAATGCACGGGGAGGCGCCAATCTCGTGACGAATGCGACGTATGGGGACTTCAAGCTGCACCTCGAGTTTCGGTATCCCAAGGACGGCAACAGCGGCGTCTATCTGCGCGGGCGCTACGAAGCGCAGGTCGAGGACTCGGTGGTGACGGTGGGTAGCGCGGAGGCCACGGGCGGCCTCGGTGCGATCTACGGCTTTCTCATGCCCAACCAGAACGCTGCGAAGGGCGCCGGCGAGTGGCAGACCTACGACATCACGTTGGTCGGCCGGACGGTGACGGTCACCCTCAATGGGCGCGACGTGATCTGCCGCACGACGATCCCCGGGATCACCGGCGGGGCGCTCGACAGCAATGAAGGCGCACCGGGACCAATCATGTTGCAGGGGGATCACGGACCCGTGGAGTATCGCAATCTCCTGATTACGCTGGCTCGCTAGCGTGCCGCGACGTCGCATCCTATCGTGTGTGATGGTGCTGCTCGCTGCTTGTGGGAGGGCGAGGGACGCCGACTTCGCCGCGATGCAGGAGCGCGGCCAGACGGTCATGGGCGTCGATCAGTACACCTCGGCCCACGTGTTCGAGGACCTGCCCGACGGCGGGCGCATCATCCTCGACCGTGACTCGACGGGCGACACGAGCGGCGTGGCTACCATTCGCCAGCACATGCGCGACATCGCCACCGCGTTCCGCGCGGG